>ENA-UZWT01004424-UZWT01004424.1-metagenome-genome-assembly--contig:-Day-1-50m-contig-4424_pt1 | contig 13429 bp, 25 predicted proteins | sample MGYA00260338_ERZ794898 | MGnify/ENA metagenome assembly ERZ794898 | reverse complement strand
CTAATAAAGCGTCAGTATATAAATGTACCTACAAAAATAAACAAAGATCGTAACAAGATCAGTTGGTAATGTAAATAATTTTTCCTATATTATAATATGGTTATATATGTTGATATAGACGATACAATAGCTGATTATCATATAGATGATAGTAAAACAGACTACCACAGAGCTCGTCCTATTAAGGTTAATATTGAAAAGATAAATAAACTCTACGACGAAGGTAATACTATAATTTACTATACTGCTAGAGCTTCTGTTAATAAAACTAGAAGACAAGAGTTTACAGAGTTAACTAGACGACAGCTAGAAGAGTGGGGCGCTAAACACCATAAATTAAGCGTAGGAGACAAACCTGCATATGATTTACTCATATGTGATAAAACAAAAAGAATAGAAGAGTTATGAAAAAAACGTACGTTATTGCAGAAATAGGTATTAACCATCAAGGTGATTTATCTATAGCTAAAAGGTTAATTGATATTGCAGCTGCTGCTGGATGTGATGCAGTCAAATTCCAAAAAAGGAACCCTGATGTATGTGTTCCTGAAGCACAAAAAAGTAAGCCAAGAAGCTGGCAAGGAGAAGAAATGACATACCTAGAGTATAAGTATAAGGTTGAGTTCGGTAAAGAAGAGTATGATGAAATTGATCGGTACTGTAAGCAGCAAGGGATAGCATGGTCAGCATCACCCTGGGATATGGATTCTGTAGAATTTTTAGAACAGTATAATTTACCTTTCATTAAATTACCCTCAGCTTCTTTGACGGATGACGATTTACTAACTGCCTGTGTTGAAAGATTTCCAAAGGTCATTTTCTCGACTGGTATGTCTACTGAGGAAGAAATAGATCATGCAGTAGATACGCTTAGGAGTGCTAAGGCATTCTATAATAAGACAGAACCTGTAGGACTCTTACACTGTAATTCTACTTATCCAGCACCTGTAGATGAACTAAACTTATCTGCAATACAGACACTAAAAAATAAATATTCAGATTTTACTATTGGGTACTCTGGACATGAAATGTTACTTGGTACTACAGTTGCATCTGTACTTCTAGGAGCAGAGATTATAGAAAGACATATTACTTTAGACAGAACTATGGAAGGCTCAGATCATAGTGCTTCAGTTACCCCTCATGGGCTATTCAAATTAGTTTCAGGGATAAGAGAATTAGAGCAAGCATACGGAGATGGAAAAATAGTAGTGACAGAATCTGAAAAGCCAGTAAGGAACAAATTAAGAGGGTAATGAAAAACATATTAGTACTGAATGATTCTATAGAAAGTACTAACTTTGGGTGTCAACTAGTAAGTCAATCTTTAAGAAAAACTATTAAACAGGTATACCCTGATAGTACAGTTACTTACATTCCAATGGGAGAAAGAAACTATAAGCCTAAACCCGGTTACGATTTAGTAATAGTTAATGGAGAAGGAAGTTTCGGCCATCATAGTAAAACACCAGAAGGATTTATACACCTCACCCCTATGATGAAGTCTTTTATGGACAGTGGTATAGATGTCCATTTAGTTAACCTATCTATTCAATGTAGTTTAGATATACTTAAAGACAACGAATTTTTTTTATCTAGATGTAAAGTTGTAGCTTTGAGAGAACCAATTTCATATTTATACCTCTTAAAAAATACATCGCTTACTAACTTAAAACTATATCCTGATTTAGGAACAAACTATTTTGAAGAAGAGAAAGTAGAAAAAGATTTAGATTTTTGCTTTGGTTTTGGAGCATTAGCAAAAGAACATGAGTCAATCAGACCTCAAATAGATGCTTACTTCAAAGCATTAAATATTATGACGGAGGAAGGGTACACATCTAAGTACCTAGGCTTCCCTGGTAATCCTTTTAGTGACGGTAAACTAGCAACTGGTAAGCTAGATGGAATAGAAATAGAAGAAGAGACCTTTGTAGAGTATTACAATTCAGTGAAACAGGCAAAGATTAATCTTACAGGTAGACATCACGGTGCAGTAATGTCCTTCTTAGGAAAGACTCCTTTCTTATCTTTTAATGCTAATATGTGGAAAACAGAAGGAGATCAAATACTATATGGTCCATATGCTTATTTTAATTTTAGACATTTAAACACTGGAGAGCTTGTCGATCACCTTAAATGTTCTTATATTAATTATAATAAACAGGCAGTTTTCATAGAGAAAAGATATGAAGAGCTTTCACCTATGTTTGATGCTCATATAAGATGCACCAAAGAAGATGTCGAAGATGTTATCGATCGAGGAATATTAACAACTGAATACATTAGTAAATGGATTCAAGGGTTAAAATATATAGACTTAGACAAATATGGACTTTGAGAAAAAGTATACGAATAAAAACATATTAATAATAGGAGGAGGTACCTCTACGACTGATGTAAAGTGGGAAGGAATCGTTAACGAAGATACCTATATTTGGACCTGTAATGATTTTTATAGAAATAAAAGAGTTATAGCACAGGATATAGATTTATATCAGTTATCTTATACAACAGATATTAAAGATAGTAATCTTATTTCGTATTTGAATAAAGTACAACCATTTACTTACTATGAACCTTCTCATTATAGAGGTAAACAAAATACCGATGAATATATAAAATTTGATAATTCTATTAACCATAATATTTACAAAATGGATATTAATATAGGACAGATAGAATATACATTAGCACAGAAATCAGGAGCAGTTCTTAGATTATTATGCTTAGCATTAGCTACCTACGCAAAAAATATATACTTTGTTGGATACGATGGTTTTGATAAAGAATTTTCAAACATACACGCTTTTACTGGAGTAAAAGGATTAAAAGATTCAGATACCAGAAGAGATTGGGAGAAAGATTACTATAATGTATTTATGGAGGCATATATTATTTTAGGAAAATTGGATGAAGATAATAGATTACAAAACTTAGGTGAAGGACTAAGTTACAATTTAGGGACTGAAGCTTCAAAGAAGTACTTTCCTTTGAGAAAAGAGATATATGAAAAAATCAGATAGCATTGCAATAGTAGTACAAGCAAGACTTAATAGTCAAAGAGTTCCTCAAAAGATGATTAGAGACTTTGCAGGTACAACTTTGTTTGATGTCGTATTAGATAAACTTATAGAAGCATTTCCAAGCAGTAAAGAACATATATGGGCTTCAGTATACGAAGATGAATTAATAGACATAGCTGGTAATAAGGGAGTAAATATTTTCCGAAGAAGCTATGAATCAGCTAACAATGACAATTCATTACAGAAGATTTATGAATGGCATGATCAGCTACCTAAACATTATAAGTACGTAGTATTAGTATCAGGATGTAATCCATTACTAAAACCTGAAACTATTGGAAATTTCCACAATCAGTTTAAGAATCAAGTAGAAGAGAATTTATTTGCTGTTATAGAAAAGAAAACGTACTACTGGAATAAAGAAGGTTCCTTAGTTACTCCTTGGCCTGCAGATCAAACAATAATGAATACAAAGGTAGTAGAGCCGACTTATGAAGCAGCTCATGTACTATATGCTTCAAAATTAGATCTCATAAGACAGGATAAGTTTATGGGAGACTTTCAAGCACCAGGGGGTATAAAATTATTTACTATGCCTGAACTAGAAGCATTTGATATAGACTACGAATGGCAATTTGAATTAGGAGAAAAATTATATGAGAAGCTTTAAGAATATAATATCAACTACGAACGATAGTTACGAAAGAGTAAAGTTACTCAAAGACGCATGTAAGGGTGAGACTGTTTACTTAGTTAGTTGCGGACCTTCTTTAACTACTCATGATAGAGAAAAGCTACTAGGTAAATTAAAAGGAAAGACAGTCCTAGCATGTAAACAATCCTATGAATACGTTAAAGAGGTAGCATCTTTCCATCTTATGTCTGCGTACTCTTATCAACCATATGAATATTACTCAGAAGATACTATTGTTCATTGGCAGTTAACAGCTATGAATATGCCTTATGAGATTAATAGAATAGAAAACGAATGGAAGTCCCCAGCTGATATGTTAGTTCCTTGTTACTCTACTCCATGGGTACAGATGAATAATACAACTGCTTATAGTAGAAACTTTAAAAACTTTGAAGCATACTCAGAAGGTAAAATAATTTGGGGACCTGGTATTATGTATGAATCTGGATTCGGCTTAGCATTACATTTAGGAGCAAAAGAGATTGTTACTATAGGATGGGATATAGGAGATTTGTCTAAGTTCGAAAAAGTAAAAGGATATAAGTTAGGAGATGACGATTGGGTAAAAGAACATGCAGATTCTCTATACAAAACTCATGCAGGCTCAGGACCAGATTACGAAGAGCTAAAAGAAACTATAGATAGCACAGCAGAAATGTATGATTATTTCTTGGATAAAGGAATTAAAATTCGTATATTGTCTGATAGGAACCCAGGTGATAATCGATTTGAAAGGATAACATTAGATGAATTATAAGATAGCATTATACTGTAAGACATACCCAGGCGACTTTGATAGAGTTGTTAAGTTAGTAGAGAGTATTAAGAAGTATAACAGAGATGATATACCGTTATATATTTCTACTGAAGCTAAGTTCCATAGTTTACTGATATCTAAAATAGGAAAAGAAGGTTATACTTATATTGCTGATCAAGAGTTATACGAACCATCTAGAATGATGTCAGGATGGGAGCACCAGATGCTAGTAAAGCTAAATGCATTTATAGGTATACCAGCAGATAATTTATTACTATTAGATTCAGATGCTTACTTTATTACTGACTTCTATGAACAGGATTTTATTGCTTATGACAATATACCTTATACTATTATACATGAGAATACTCAAGTATCAGAATATGAAGCATTATTAAAAGGTGGTGATTATTCTAAGACAGGTTATGTAAAAGCAGTAGAAGCATATAGATCAATTTTTCAAGGTAAGTCAAATAGAGTATACGACTATGGACCTAATCCACATTTATGGAGTAGAAAAGTAATAGAGCATTTTAATACTCACTACTTAGATAAGAACAATTTATCCTTAGATGAATTCTGTTACGGTATAAAAGATCAATTTGATATTCATTTTAGAGAAACATTAACATACGGAGAATATTTACTAGCAACTAAAGTAATAGATATTGTTCCATGTGGTCCTTTATTTAAAGTATACCACTGGAAAGAGTTATATGATTTTGAAATGAAATTAGATTGGGTTAAAGAAGAGGAGATTAAAAAAACATATTTAGGAATAATTAAACAAAGTAACTGGTCATGATATTATATCAAGTTCACCATATGTGGTACGAAACAGCTATGATTCAAGAGTGCTGGGATTCAGTATTGGCAGCTCTAAAAGCTTCTCCTAACACAGATGTAAAGATTGAAATATGTTTAAACAAACAAACATATGTAGAGAAACCTAATGAAGGAAGTAAGGTAGATGATTTCTTTTCTAAGCATTTAGATCATTCATTGTTTAAAGATCCTAGAACTTCAATTACTATTAAGACTGATAAAGATCCATTTTATAATATAGCGGATTGGAGAAGAGAAGTCTATGATGCAAAAGCTAAGTACACAGTATGGGGTGAAACAGATACCATACTCCCAAGAGACTTCTTTGGCATATTAGATCTAGTACAGATAGATCAACCTCACGTATTAACATTTGCAGGAAGACCGATGTGGGATAATAGTTGGGATGTAGTAACTCATGAAAGACTACAGGGATACTCTAAACCTTGTCAATGTGAAGATCATAAAGAGGACTGTATAGAGTTATTAGAAGCACCGTTTAAGTATAAAGATTATATTACTCAAGCTGAATTAGATAAGTTTAATGACGAGAGCGGTGATGTTAAAATAGAGCAAGTACCTTGGAAGATAGACGGAAGTACTGTTTGCATCTCAGGAGGATTTGAAACTCCTTTCATAGCTCCAGGCATGCATTTCGTTAGAGAAGATACTTGCTTTGAATACTATATAAGAAAGAAAGAAATACCTCAAGTTTGCGTAACATCAAGACTTAAAGGTCATAACTATAAACATCCTAGTAAAAGAACTGGAACCTTTGCTACTAGAAATGATGAAGTATTTAAACAATATGCTTCGGATAGTATGCATGCAATGAATTCATTTATATATAATTTAAAAGTATGATAACATTTTGTATTAGCACATATAATAACTTACCCTACTTAGAATTAGCAATTCAATCTGTTAGGGAACATTCTTACTGGAAGAACGCTCCATTTATTATTCATGCAGAGAATTGTGACGACGGTACTGATGAATGGTTAGAGCAGAATGCTCCTCAATATAGTTTAGAATACTATATAGATAAGAATGATAAACCAAAAGGTATTGGTGGAGGAATGAACTTCTGTGCTGATAGAGTTAAGACTGAATATATTATGTTCTTACATTCAGACTTCTATGTTACTCCTAATTGGGATTTAGAGTTAATGAAAGTTCATGAGAAGTATAATAACGATAAACTTTGGGTTAACTCTTTTAGAATTGAACCTAATATGTTTAACGACCAAGATAGACCCGGTACTCATTTTGTACCGAAAGAGGCATTTGGAGCTTACCATAACAACTTTAACAGAGAAGGTTTATTGGAATATGCTAAACTTATAGCATTGAAGAATGATTTTGAGATACCTAAAGGAGAAGGAGTTTCCGGACTAGTTAAAAAGAGCTGGTGGGATGAGATAGGAGGTAACGATCCTCTTTTCGCTCCTACATCATGGGATGATTATGATTTATTTCTTCGTATGTTAAATGAAGGAGGAGAGTTTTTAATGCCAGTTAAGTCTATAGTATGGCACTTTGGTGCTAGAGGTTCACATAGACTAGAGGAAAATAATAATACATCTTCTGATAGACAGAGGAAAGCAGAGGAAGCTAACGCACATAAGTTTTATAACAAATGGGGTGGTTTACCTAAAAAAGATCAATACGGAATGATATGCGGCATACAGTAATAATACCATCATATAATACTTTACCTCACCTTAAGAACACTTACGAGAGCTTAAGAAGATACGGTGGTGATGTAGATATAATAATTATCGATGATGCTTCAGAAGACGGTACATCTAATTGGCTTTTAAAAGAATTAAAAGATGATAAAGTACAAGCAATAATATCCAGAGAAAGAAAAGGTCATACATACTGGTACGATGAAGGAATGAGATTAGCTAAGACAGATATAGTTTCTATTCTTCATTCAGATATGATAATAGGTCCTGGGTATTTTGAAAATATGTTAAAGCATTTAGAGAGAGGTAAAATAGTTTGTGCTACAAGAATTGAACCTCCCATTCATCCAGCAGGAAAAGAAAAGATAGTAAGAGATTTTGGAGATGATGCTCATAATTTTATGTGGGATGCATTTGAAAAATTTACTAAAGAGGAGTCCTTAAAGCAGAAAGATACTACTACTAGAGGAATCTTTGCTCCTTGGATACTGTATAAGGACGATCATTTATCTATTGGAGGACATGATCAACGTTTTGCACCTTACGGATATGAAGACTCAGATATATTTAATCGATGGATTAATAATGGATATGAAATGATTCAATCTAGAGATGCTATATGTTACCATATGACTTGTAGAGGTCATAGATGGAACAAAGGAGTTGGAATAGAGAATCCAGATTATAGAGATATAATGAGTAGGTGTGAGAGAGAATTTATTAGGAAATGGGGAGACTGGATAGTTAATGATGAGTATCAACATCCAACCATTAATCCTAAATACGATAAAGGTTTTATAATCAGAAACTGTAATGATGATTTACTTTCACAACTAGAACCTTGGGCTGATACTTGCTATATAGATATAGATTACAGAGTTTATTTAGAACAAGAGCAAAAAAGATCTGTATTATATTTAAATGATCGTATAAAACCGTTGGAGAATGAAAAAAATAATCATATATTAATAGAGATAGACGGTGATACGTTTTCTACTCAAGATTATATTTATATAAGACAATTGAGCGCAATACTAAAACAACATAAACCTAAACCGGGAAGGTTTTCTTTAGGTAACTTAGAATTAGAAATAATAAAATATGAAGAAAAAATACTTAGTTAAGTTCGTATACCAAAACGGCAAAGAGGAAGAAGTTGAACTGACAACTGATAATATTAAGTGGTCGATTGACCAGTATATAAGAAACAGAGCAATTATTAGTCATAAGATTATTAATGAAGGAAGTAATAATAGTAAACAAATACTATTTGGTTGATATTTATATAAAAGACTATTCAAATGAATAAATTAAAAGAAGCTATAAAAAGCATACTAAATGAATCTGCTAAGATTAACTTTGCAGGACATACCTTTGTATTGAAAATCGATACAAACGAAGACCCTCAGAAAAAAGGAGTTAAAATACAATTCTTACCTACTAAGTTCGGTAATATAACTTCTACAGAGCAAAATGATATTGCTATTGAGTTAGAGAAAAGATTAGAGTCTGGACTTTCTGCTTATGAGTTAAGAGTTGAAAGAGATAGAAACTTAAAAGATAAGACAATAATTGGATTTTTTATCTATATTGAATACTTCGATAAGATTATCAGAAAAGCATTATCAAAACAAAACCCAGAAACAGAAGTCTAATTAAAACTAAAATAAAGATTATATGGCAGATTATTTCTTTTTCATTAAAATAGATAAGACAAAAGAAAGAATTAGTAAAGGCAAATACCAATCATTGGAACATGCACAGAGAAGCTTTGCAAAAAGTAAAAGGTTACCTTTAAGTGAATTTAATAGATTATTTAAAGTTGAAAAATATGACTCAAGTAGACCCTAAAAAAATAATTCGAAAAGTACTACATGCCACACACCCAATACCTTTTAGGATTAAACATAAGACACCGTCGAGAGAAGATATGAATAAAAAACTGTTTGTTAAAATTCTTACCAATTTAAAGAAGATAGAAGAAAGAAAAGACTTCATGGTAGAAGAAATTGGAATGGATATGACAGCTTACGAAGATCAGTTTTTTGAAGTTATTGAAGATCTATTTAAATTGACATTTAATAAAGAACAAGTTGCACTAATACAACTATACGTTTACCAGTTAATGCCTGACAGTGATTGGGACGGAACTATAACAATCGAAAATAAGAACAAAGAAGAAAAAGTAGTTGACTTTAAAGCACCTGCTGATGTTTGGAATGTTATTAATAGTATGAAATAACCCACAAAACAGTTGCTTCTTAACTTTAACTTTCGTATATTTAATCTTAAATAAAAGTTATAGATATGAATAAAAAAACACTCAAGATGATTCCCTGCCCTAAATGTAGTGAACCATTCCCAGAACTAAGAAAAATTAATTACGGTTACAACCACTGTGTAAACTGCTCAACAGTAGAAAGAAAAGTTGCAATTACAACAGTTGAAGGTACAGGTGACCATACATACAATGATTTAATTATCATGGAAGCAGATCAATACAGAAGTATTGCTGCCAAAGCAGCCGAACTTAGCGGCGATAAACAAGCATTAGTTGAACTTTTAGATTTAGAAAAAGACGAGAATGCTGTTTCACAATCTGTAAAAGAAGCAGTTAACGCAACATTAACTGATGATATAGATGTAATCTACGATTAATGGCACGTCCATCTAAAATACTAACAAAGGAAGACATATTAAGATCTCAGAAAGTTACTAGATCTAATATGGCAGCTGCAAGATACCTACACGTTTCGTACAACCATTATAAAAAGTACGCTAAGATGTATAAAAATGATGAGGGTATTACTCTATTAGAGGTACACAAGAATCAAGCAGGTGCTGGTATCCCAAAATTTGCAGTAGCAGGAATTGATAATATTCCTTTGTTAGATGTTTTAGAAGGGCGTGTTCCTATAGAGCATTTTGATCCTAGAAAAATAAAAGCTAGGTTACTAAGTGAAGGTAAGTTAGTAGAAGTATGCGCCAGTTGTGGATTTTCAGAACGTAGAGTAACAGATCAAAAGATCCCAGTAATTTTAAATTTTAAAGATGGCAATAAGAAAAATTGGCACTTAGAAAATTTAGAGTTTCTCTGCTACAATCATTCTTTCCTTTATGCAGCATCACCAATAGATGAGAAACGTGCAGAGGCAATGGAAGATTACGTTAAAACAAAGAAAGACGAACCTGAATGGGATCTAGATATACATCATATAGAACATCTTAAAGATTTAGGATTGTATGATGATGAGAAGCCAGGCGATGAATTTATTTCAAGATTATAATTATTATACTTTATGAAAAAGAAAAAATTAAATAAATTCTCTACATTTAAAAAGAAAAAACCTTTAGAAAGAAAAGTTGCAGATGAACTTGTACGTAAGCACGAACAGAATGAAAAGCTACGTGATAAGAAGATTGATACATCTTTTTTAGATCTTTTTTAAATAAACTAAATATTATGAAAGATATAATAAATCCTAATCTAGATTTAAAGGAAATACAGAGTAGCTTCAAAGAAAAAGGTTATGTCGTTATTGATAATTATTTAAAGGATAAAGCAGCTAATAAGCTGAATAACTACTTTACAAATGAAATGCCTCCTGACTGGTGGTCGGTGGCTACATTTCCATCTAAAACTTCTGATAAAGTTAGTTACTTTAGAAATGTACCTGAAGAGAATCTCAATATACTGAATGCAAGACAGCATTCAATAGAAGCTTTTGGTAAGAATCAATTTTCATATTCCTTTTATAGAACTTTAGACGATCATTTTGAGGACTGTAAATGTATTGAATGTCAAGTTAGAGAGTTTTTAGATAGTAATGAGTCATTAGATTTTATATCAAAAGCAACTGAGTTAGAGATAAAAGGTTCTAATGAGGTGTTTACTGCATGCTACTTACCTGGTGATTTTTTATCTCCACATCAAGACAGTCCTAACGGTAAAATAGGCTTTGTACTTCAGTTAACTAAAAACTGGAGACCAGAATATGGCGGATTGTTACATTTTTTAAATGACGATGGAGATGTTGTAGAAAATGTTGAGGTACCTAAATTTAACAGTCTTACATTATTTCTACTCCCAGAAGATAAAGGGAAGTTACATTATGTTTCTAATGTCAACCCAGGAGCACCCGGACTACGGTTATCACTTACAGGGTGGTTTAAAGATTAATTTTAACTTAACAGAATTTATTATGAGTTTAACTAAAAGAAGTTTACTAGCTATTGGAGTGTTTTCACTACTAGCTTTTACATCACTAAGACATACTAGAGCTATGCAAAAAAGTGTTGTTACTATTGAAGAAGAAGGAATAAAAGAAATTGAGTATGAAATAGTAGTACCTATTCAAGACCTTCCTAAAGATCAACATGAAGATTTTTTAGACGCAATAGGCTTTCAGGAGTCCGGAAATAGATATGATATAGTAAATCGATACGGATATATGGGTAGATATCAATTTGGTAAGTCTACTTTGAAAACTTTAAGAATTAAAGTTAGTAGGTCTGAGTTTCTAAAAGATACGTTACTTCAAGAAGAAGCTATGACTAAGCTTCTAATGTTTAATAAAAAGAGATTACAGAAGTATATTGATAAGTATAGCGGTGAAGTTGTAAACGGAGTACTTATAACTGAATCTGGATTACTAGCAGCAGCTCATTTAGGAGGAGCAGGAAGTGTTAAGAAATGGTTTAGAACTGGGAAGGTAAGAAGAGATGGTAATGGAGTAAAAATAACGAGTTATATGGAAAAGTTTAGTGGGTATAAGTTGCTTCTTAACTAAATTTTTCTTATCTTTATATATAAGATAAAGAGATAGTATTACATTAAAATAAAGGTTATGATAAGAGATAAAAAACTTAATAAAGAGATCGTAATAGATCTTACCGGCCCTCAGGGCAATGCATTTTTCCTTTTAGGGTATGCAAAAAAATTAGCTAAGCAATTGGACTTTGAAGATGTAGACGGATTACTTGCCGATATGACAGCAGGTGATTATGATCATCTAGTTAAAGTATTTGATGAACACTTCGGTGATTTTATAATTTTAGAAAAATAAAGGTTATGGTATTAGATTTAGAAAAAGAAATGGCATGGGTGACTTTCCTTGATAATGGATTTGAAAAAATATGGCACCCTGTTACAGACATTACAGGAAAGCATTTAATGTGGTCTGAGGATATAATGGACCATTGTAGATCTCAGTTTAACGATGACAAGAATTGGGTCACCTTCGGTATTGCACCTACCAGTCAGATGTTAGTAGCAAATTCAGTAAGAGATAATATGTAATATGGCAGAGAAAAGAGGAGGATTAGAAAAAATGAAATACGACTTCCCTACTGAAGCAGTATTAGAAGTCCAAATAAAAGGCAAGTGGTATAGAGTTACGTCTAGAGAGTTTAGATCATTTGACGGTCATAGAAGATATACTAAGCCGGAAAGACAACCAGGATTAGCATTTCATGATGCAGATGAAATACCTTTTATTACTTATGACTATGATCACGGACCTTTATATATGTTCGGATCGAATGTAGAGGTAGAAAGAGAGTGGAATGAAAAAATGGTATCAACTCCATATTACGAAGAAACTAACGCTAAATCAGCAAGCAGAGGATGATGAAAAAAATACATTTAAAAAACACGGCAGAGTTCGAAAACTTATTTAAAAATAAGACTCTAAAAATTACTGACCATATTGTCGAAGGTATTTCTGATGCTATGGAAAAGAATATAAAAGTAGCAGATTTATTTGAAGTATCTTTTGAAGGTGAAGAAATGGTATATGAAATATCATTACCTCAGTCGCAATGGGCTACTGCCTTGCAGTCTTGTCTAGATATATACCATAAGGAAGGTTTAAGTGATGAGTGTATAGATACCTGGAAGTTATTAGAAACTGCTAAGGTATGGTAAAAATGCTATATCTAAATGATGAATATTATCAACTAGTTAGGAGAATTTCTGTCGAACAAGTAGATGGTAACATGGATGGATTAAAAGCATGGAGAGATATGAACCACTGTGATCGTGTCTTGAAGTATCAAGGAGAGTTTCTTCTTGTTAGAACAGTAGATGAAGTTGAAATTATTTCTAGTGAATCAGTTGGATCACAAAGATAAATTTCTTATATTTAGGTAAATAAATTATTAATTAAAAAATCAGTTATATTATGAATGAAAGTTATTTCGTTAGAGCAACAAAAGTCAACGCAAGAGTGGCAGAATTAATCATTGAAGGTCAACACATAAACATCAATGGTTACAAATTTGAAAAGTTATCAAAGAAACCAAGAGGTCGAACTATTGAACGAAAGTTACAGAATGTAGATTCTCAAGAAAGATTCATTATTTATTCATAAAAAGTTAGTGAATCAGTTGGATCACAAAGATAAATTTCTTATATTTAAGTATATTAATTATTAAA
>ENA-UZWT01003062-UZWT01003062.1-metagenome-genome-assembly--contig:-Day-1-50m-contig-3062_pt1 | contig 13503 bp, 14 predicted proteins | sample MGYA00260338_ERZ794898 | MGnify/ENA metagenome assembly ERZ794898 | reverse complement strand
TTCTAGAAGTACCACAAAAAAAACCTATGAATTTATCATGTTAGATTTGACCAAACCAAGAAACTGAATAAAATGAAAGAAAAAATTGAAATACCATTAAGTAAGAACAAATTATTTTTAGGAATTGGAGGCTCGATATTATTTGTAGCTTTGGGAATTTGGCTGTTTTTAAATGCGGAGAATTTTCAAGAACATTCTTTTAGATTATTGAGAAATCCAATGGTCGTGAAAGGAGTTGGAATTTTAGCAATTTTGTTCTTTGGTGCGACAGGAATTTTCGGATTTAGAAAATTGTTCGACAAAAAAGTTGGATTAATAATTGACTCAAACGGAATAACGGATAACTCAAACGCTTCGAGTGTCGGACTAATTGAATGGAATGATATAACTGACATCATAACAAAACAAGTAATGTCGACAAAATTTCTGCTGATTAATGTAAATGACCCAGAAAAATATATCGGAAAAACAAAAAATGCAATGAAAGCCAAACTTATGCGTTCGAATATGAAAATGTACGGAACACCACTTTCAATCACTTCAAATACTTTAAAATATGACTTTGAAGAACTTAAGAAATTAATACAAACTGAATTTGAACGAAAAAAAACGTTGGGTAACAATGTATAACCGCAATTACGGCGGATTCGACTACGTCCGAATCCACTCGGAATTGCAAAAGTCAGTGCTTAACCAAAAAACAGTAACTTTAAACCCGTAACTGACGGTTATACGAGACCGTTGTACACCATTTGAGAAAAGTATTTTACATATCATTAATATATGGATTTCTAATCAGCTGTGGGAATGATAAAACATTAGTTGAAATAGAAAAATACGTGAAAGAAATTGAGAATCGAAAAGATTTATCGGAATCGATTACTGAATTTAACACGGAGGATTTGCATGGCGAAATTGTTGGTGGAATTTCCATCTATGAACTGACGAATAATAAAGGAGAAATTTATAGAATAATAGCAGAAGTAGGACAACCAAATCAATCGCCAGCGAATTATGAGTTTTTCTTTAAAAATGATAGTCTGACTTTTGCCAGAATTTTGGAATTTAATGAAACTGGAACTGATACGCTTATAAATAGCCAATACTATTATAATGGAACTAAATTAATAAAGCAAATCGACCAAATGAAAGAGAAAATGGAAGCAGAAACTGTAAGACAAGCATCTGAATTTTATCTTGTTTATGGAAAAGAATCAACTCAATCTCAAAATGCTGATATTGATTCTACTTTATTATACGGAATTTGGGATTCAACTAAAGGCGGAGATGCAGATTTTCGAATTACCGAAAATGAGTTTTATTTAGTTGACTATTTTGAACGCTCGGAATATAAAATCAATGGAAATTTGATTAAAATCATAGGAAGTGATTTTTATGAAAATGGATTGATTTTAAAAGCCACTCAAGATTCTCTTAAAATCAAATGGGTTGAATTAGATGTTGTTGTGGACTATTGGAAATTTAACAAGTAAAAAACGATGTACAACACTATATAAAATTTATGCTATATTTAATAAAAAATTGTAAAACCCAAACAACCAATAAACATTTGTACTAGGCTGGAAATCTTCTAGATTTTAAGCCGCACAAATCTTATACAAATACCTTAGTATCCTGCATGTTCAAAGATAGAAAACGATTCATTTCCATCAAATCTTCCCCAAAATAGTTCGATTTTACTCCCTTTTGCTCCAGAAAAAATTTATTCAAAACTTTAAAAAAGACCCTGTAAATAAATAAAATCCCAGCCTCTAAAAAAAATTTCTATGATCAGTCATAAGATCGGTCTTCACAAAATAACCTTTATCAAAATAGATCCTAGAAGCTTTTACAGCTATTGGAAAAAAGATTTTACCCGTAGAAACCATCTGTAAAGTATGATTTCCTTGCTTGGAAAAATTCAATTCCCCGGCTACAAGATCGGTCAACTTTACAATTAAAGCTGGATCAATGAAACTCTCAGTTTCAATAGATACCACAACATTTTTTGCAAATAAAACACCCGTAATAAGAAGTATCTGATCTCTATTGGCATTTCTCAATAAGACTTTATTAGGATGCTTAAAATCTGCATTTGAGAGATAATTTTGAAGTTCGCCAATAGGAACTTCTTTAGTGAAAGCCCCCTCGTAACTGATGGATATATTTTTACCAGATATTACTTCCAAAGAAAGTTGTAAGGCTCCCAAACCCAACGAATCTAAAAGCTCTTGAAGTAAAGACATTCCAATATTAAAACTATAGGTATCTTTAGTGGTGGCATCGATATGTAATGCTGGGTTTTCTGTGGGTTCCAAAACAACCGAACTGGTTAACGCATGCTCTAAATGTGTATAATACAGTTCCGCATCGTTAAAGGGCGTCTTCAGCCACAACTGTAATAATTGATGATTTCGAATAGGTCCTACAATCAGATCATAACCTTGCTTTCGGAGTGTTTTGGTAAGATTCATTATCCTTTTTCATTTTCTATAAATTCCCGACAGAGATAGCATAACAACCAACGGAAATGATTTTTTTTGGAAAAGCACCAAAGCCAATGCTTTTTGCCTAAAAATACATAAAAAGGTCCTGAATCACTTGAATAAGTAGTTTTTTTAGAAAAGAAAAAGGAAAAACTCGATGAAATGAGTATTTTTCAAAGCATCAAAAGACACTTTACAAATAACTCAACCATCATTTGTCTTTATTCAATGTTTATACTGTAGGTCTTTTTTGAAAAAAAGTATGAGAATTGACTAAAAGAGCAGTGAAAATTGCAGCTTTTGACGGGATTACTCCATCATGGTCGCTGCAATTTTTTTATAGGTACCATTTTCCAATAAGACTCTAATTGCCGAGAATGCCGTGATGGTTTCTTCGATGTCTTCTAGTGTATGAGTTGCTGTTGGAATCAATCGCAGAATAATCAATCCTTTTGGAATGACTGGGTACACTACAATAGAACAAAAAATTCCATGATTTTCACGCAAATCATTAACCATGGCCATGGCCTCTGGAATATCCCCTTTTAAAAAAACAGGAGTGATACAGGTTTGTGTAGTACCTAAATCGAATCCAGCTGCTCGCAATCCAGATTGCAATGCATTGGTATTGATCCACAACTTTTCTTTTAACTCAGGCATGGTACGCAACATATCCAATCGTTTTAACGCTCCTTTTACCATTGCCATCGGCAATGATTTTGCAAAAGTTTGAGAACGCATATTGTATTGTAGGTATTGAATCACATCTTTGTTTCCGGCTAGAAAAGCACCAAAACCTGCCATAGACTTTGCAAAAGTTGCAAAATATACATCGATTTCATCTTGAACACCTTGCTCAAAACCGGTACCTCTTCCCCCTTCTCCAAGGGTTCCGAATCCGTGTGCATCATCTACTAAAATTCTAAAATTATATTCTTTTTTAAAAGCAATAATCTCTTTCAAACGGCCTTGCTCTCCTCGCATTCCAAAAACACCCTCTGATATCACTAAAATTCCACCCCCTGTTTTTTCTGCCATTCTTTTTGCACGCTTGATGTTTTTTTCAAAACTTTCCATATCGTTATGACGATATACAAAACGCTTTCCTGCATGCAAACGAACTCCATCAATGATACAAGCATGCGTATCAATGTCATATACAATCACATCATTTTTACCAACCAGAGCATCTATAGCAGACATGATTCCTTGGTATCCGAAGTTTAATAAGTAGGCTTTTTCTTTGTCTACAAAGGCAGCACATTCCCTTTCTAATTGCTCGTGATAAGGAGTATGACCAGACATCATTCTTGCTCCCATAGGATAGGCCATTCCGTGCTCTTTGGCTGCTTCACCATCAATTTTTAATACCTCCGGATGGTTGGCTAGCCCTAAATAATCATTAATACTCCAGGTAACAACTTTCTTGCCATTAAAAGACATTCTATTAGAAATAGGACCTTCTAATTTTGGAAAAACATAATAGCCTTCCGCTGTTTCAGCCCACTTCCCTAAAGGTCCTTTATCTTTAATTATTCTTTCAAATAAATCTGTAGTCATTTGTACTATTTTTATTTTTTTTATTTTGAGGTTGAGTTACAAAGAAACCGTTTTTTTTGCAGTTTATCAAATTGTAAAGAACACAATTCTACTTATAAAAAACCGTTTTCCTTCATCCAATCATCACTGTAAATTTTATTCATATAGCGAGAACCATGGTCTGAAAAAATCAAGACGACAATACTATTGTCATCAAACATATTTTTTGCTGCATATTGTTTGGTCGCCTGCATAACAGCACCACTGGTATACCCTGTAAACATGCCCTCTTGTTTTACAATGTTTCTGGTTTCTAGGGCAGCCTCTTTGTCGGAAACTTTTTCGTATACATCGATCACATCAAAATCAGTCGCTGTTGGGATTAAGTTTTTCCCCAATCCTTCAATTTTATAAGGGTGTACCTCATTTAAATCGAGTTCTCCAGTTTCATGGTATTTTTTTAATACAGACCCCACAGCATCTACCCCTAAAATTTTAATCTTAGAATTTTGTTCTTTTAGGTATTTTCCTGAACCAGAAATAGTCCCTCCCGTGCCACTTGCCGCTACCAAATGAGTAATCTTACCCTCTGTTTGTTTCCAAATTTCTGGCCCTGTAGTTTTATAATGTGCTTCTATGTTTAGCTCATTGAAATATTGATTGATATATACAGAATTTGGTGTTTTTCTGTGAATTTCTTTCGCTACTTCATAATAGGATCTTGGATCTTCAGGAGGAACATTGGCGGGACAAACATGAACTTCTGCACCCATCGATTTTAACAAATCAATTTTATCTGTAGACGATTTATCGCTTACGGCTAAAATACATTTATATCCTCTTACAATACTAATCATTGCCAAACTATACCCTGTATTGCCCGAAGTGGTTTCTACGATCGTAGCTCCTTTTTTTAGGATTCCTTTTTTTTCTGCGTCTTGTATAATGTGTAAAGCAATTCTATCTTTTGCAGAATGCCCGGGGTTGAAAGCCTCAAATTTAGCATAATAAGAACCTGGAAAATGTTTGGTAACCTGATGAAGTTTAATAAGGGGAGTTTCTCCTACGAGTTCTAAAATTGAGTTTGTAATTCCTTTGTTTCTAATCATTCTCTCACTATTCTCTGAGTAATTATTATTTAGAAGTAGAAATTGCTTTTTTTTATTAACTTTCAAAATAATGCTAATAAGTAGGCACATACACCTTACCTAAAATAATCACTTTTACAAAAATACATTTTAATCTCAGATACTAAAACTGTTTCTAGGACTTAATTTTTTCAGGTTCTAATATCCCTTCTAAAGTCAAAAAGAACGTATACATTTTAGCCGTTTCCTTTAAGGCATCAAAACGACCTGAGGCTCCACCATGACCTGCCTCCATATTCGTATCCAACAACAATAAATTAGTATCTGTTTTTAACTCACGAAGTTTGGCAACCCATTTTGCAGGTTCCCAATACTGCACTTGTGAATCATGAAAACCAGTTGTGACTAATATATTTGGATAGTCCTTTGCGGTCACTTGATCATAAGGTGAATACGATTTAATATAGTCGTAATAGGCTTTGTCATTAGGATTCCCCCATTCGTCATATTCACCAGTTGTCAAAGGAATGCGTTCGTCTAACATGGTAGAAATAACATCTACAAAAGGAACTGAAGCAATGACCCCATTATACAATTCTGGGTTCATGTTTACAATTGCCCCCATTAACAAACCTCCAGCAGATCCTCCCATCGCATATAAATGCGCTGGAGAAGTATATCCTTGATTGATCAGATAATTAGAGCAATCTATAAAATCATTAAAAGTATTTTTCTTGTGGAACATCTTTCCATCTTCATACCATTCTCTTCCCAAATACTGACTTCCTCGAATGTGAGCCAGCGCATACACAAAACCTCTATCCAACAAACTCAAGCGAGTAGTCGAAAAGCTATCTGGGATCGTATATCCATAGGAACCATAAGCATACTGCAAAACTGGTGTGTCTTTTGAGAGCTTTGTATCTTTGTGATATACCAGTGAAATAGCTACTTTTTTTCCATCTCTGGCAGTTGCCCAAACACGTTTACTGAGGTAATTTTCTTTTTGAAAAGTTCCACCCAATACTTCTTGTTCTTTTTTGATGTCTTTTGATCGATCACTCATATTAAAATCGATCACAGAATTTGGAGTTGTAAAAGAATTGTAAGAATAACGAAGGGTATCCGTTTCGAAATCTGGATTTGAATACACTCCTACAGAATAGGTTTCTTCTGTAAAAGGCAAGTAATAATCTTCTTGACCATCCCAACGCTTAATTCGAATTTTATTCAACCCATTGGTCCGTTCTTCTAAAACTAAATAGTCTTTGAAAATAGAAAAATCTTCCAATAAGGTTGCTGTTCTATGTGGAATCACATCTTCCCAATTATCTTTACTTGTGTTGGAAACTGGAGTTTTCATTAGCTTAAAATTAACAGCGGCATCTTTATTTGTTAACAAATAAAAATGGTCTCCAAAATGAGCAACATCATATTCTAAATCTCTTTCTCTTGGTTGAAGTATCGTAAATGCTCCTGTTGGAGTATCTGCATCTAAGAACTGAGCTTCTGAAGAAAGGCTGCTATATGAACCAATGATGATGTATTGATTTGATTTTGATTTGGTAACATAGGTTCCAAACGTGTCATCTGTTTCGTGAAAAACCAATACATCTTCTGAAGTTGGCCTTCCTAAAACATGTCTGTAAATTTTCTCACTACGAAGCGTTACAGGATCTTTTTTAGTGTAAAAAATAGTTTTATTATCATTCGCCCAAACTGAACCACCCGTAGTATTTTCTATAAGATCATTGTAAATCTCACCTGTTTCAAGATTTTTAATCCTAAGAACATATTGTCTTCTGCTTAAAGTGTCTGTGGCAAAAACCACTAACTTATTGTTAGGTGAGACATTCAAACCTCCTAATTGATAGTAATCAAAATCTTTAGCCATTTCGTTTACATTGAAGAGTATTTCTTCCGTTGCTTTTAAATGGTGTTTTTTTCTACTATAAATGGGATATTGTTTTCCAATTTCATAACGGGTACTATAATAATATCCATTCTCTTTGTAAGGAACAGAAGAATCATCTTCTTTGATTCTTCCTTTCATTTCCTCGAATAATCTCTCTTGAAAGCCCTTCGTATGCTTGGTGACTTCCTTGTAATAGGAATTCTCCTCTTCTAAGTAACTAATTACTTTTTGGGTTTGGGCGTCTTTATCTGTTGCATTTTTTTGTTCGTCGGACAAACGCATCCAAAAATAGTTATCAATTCGAAGGTCGCCGTGCTTCTCTAAATGAACGGGTTGTTTCTCTGCCGAAGGTGTTTTTGCATCTGTACTTTTCATGGTCTCATTTTTACAAGCGATTGCAAATGTAAGGCTTATAACAATGAAAGAAAGAATAATTTTTCTCATATTTATTATTTTACTAAGAGCTCCTGTAAGAGTTCTTGATTCATTCATTCGTAGCATACAACTACCCCAAAGCTTAAAAACAACAAACTATAAAAGTCCCATAATAGCAGCACCAAAGAATAAAAGATACAAGGACAAGGTTATGATTGTAAGTACGCCAATAAATTTATAATTGGACTTTAACTTCTCAAAAGAGGTTGCCAAAATTTCATCGTTTTTGGTAGACAATGCTTTTTTCATGTGAGTAGAAAATTGCCATAAATAATAGGTAGGAAAAAAATAAATAATGACAATTAACACATTTGTAACCAGAATTACAACTCCTAAATTATCGGGAACTCCGGGTTGTAATTTTGTGGCCATCTTAAAAATTGGAATGGCAAAAAAAGCAAACACCAATAACAAAGCCATAAAAACAAAACCTATGATAGAAAAAAATCGAGCCCATGTGGCAATTTCACGTAAAAAAGTTTTTGAGGCGTTATTGAGTGTCAATTGTTCTAATTGAGTAATTGGTTTTTTCATGAGGCTAGTTCTTGTAAAAGTCGATTCATTCAAAAATAAACAAAAAAAGAAGAATGCTTACTGATTAAAATTCTGTGATGGTTTTTTTAATGATCGAGATACATTCCATTAATTGAGATTCATTAATTATTAATGGGGGAGCAAAACGGATGATATTTCCATGCGTAGGTTTTGCCAACAATCCATTGTCTCTTAGCTTTATACAAATATCCCAAGCGGTAGAACTCTCTTCTGTGTCATTAATTAAAATAGCATTTAACAGGCCTTTCCCTCTCACACCATTGACCAAATCGTTGTCTTTACAAAACAGTCTTAACTCTTTTCTAAAGAGCTTTCCAAGTTTTGCTGCATTTTCAGCTAAATTTTCCTCTGCAACCACTTTTAGAGCAGCAATTGCTGTGGCTGCAGCAATAGGGTTTCCTCCAAAGGTAGAGCCATGATTTCCTGGTTGGATAACATCCATGATACTGTTATTTGCCAAAACCGCAGAAACAGGGTATGCACCACCACTCAGGGCTTTTCCTAAAATTAAAATATCGGCCTTCACTTCTGGAACTCCAGAACAGTTTTTATCTTCACAGGTACAGTTTCCACAGGTTGCTAACAATCTTCCTGTTCTGGCAATTCCTGTTTGTACTTCATCGGCAATAAACAATACATTGTGGGTTTCACAGATTTTTTTAGCTACTGCTAAATATCCTTCAGAAGGAACATAGACTCCTGCTTCACCTTGAATAGGTTCCACTAAAAACGCTGCAATATCTTGGTTAGCTTCTAAAACTTCCTGTAATGCTTGAAGATTATCGTATTCAATTTTTATAAATCCATCAGTGTAAGGGCCAAAATTCTTCTTCGCCACAGGATCATTGGAAAAAGAAATGATCGTAGTGGTTCTTCCATGAAAATTATTTTCACAAACAACAATTTGAACTTTATTTTCAGGAATTCCTTTTACTTCATATCCCCATTTTCTAGCTAGCTTTAAAGCTGTTTCAACAGCTTCTGCTCCCGTATTCATTGGCAATAACTTATCGAAACCAAATAGTTCGGTTGCCAATTGTTCGTACCTGCCTAATTGATCATTGTAAAAGGCACGAGAAGTCAAGGTTAACGTTTGGGCTTGAGCAACCATTGCTTCTACTATTTTAGGATGACAATGTCCCTGGTTTACCGCTGAATATGCCGATAAAAAATCATAATATTTTTTCCCCTCTACATCCCAGACAAATACCCCTTCACCCTTACTAATCACCACTGGTAGTGGATGATAGTTGTGTGCACCATACTTGTTTTCTAATTCGATTGCTTCTTGCGAAGTTAATGTGTTTAAAACAGTCATTTTATTTTATTTTAATATTCATTATTAAATAACCATTCCTGTTCTACCTTTATCCTTTCAGAGAAACTGAAAATTCAGCGTGGGAAAGAAATCATCCCCGAAGTGTTACAAAAGTAATAAAATACTAAGAAATGAAATTAATTTTTATCTGATAAACAATGCATTTAATTTCCGTAATTTCGCAATCCATTAAACCACTAAGAATGCCACGCAGAGAACGAAATAAATTTGTAAAAAAAAATCAAGTTTTAGAATTAAAAATTGAAGATTACGCTTTTGGAGGAAAAGGAATTGCAAGAATTCAATCTGAAGAAGGTAATTTTGTTGTTTTTGTACCAAACACATTGCCAGGTCAATTGGTAAAAGCTCAGATTAAAAAATCGAGTAAAAAATATGCAGAAGCAAAATTAATAGAGGTACTTGAGCCTTCTGCAGATGAAGTAACAGTTCCCTATCAAGACATTCCTGGTGCACCATATATACAACTACCTATTGCGTTACAACATCAATATAAAAAAGAAAGTACCCTGACTCTTTTTAAAAAAATTGGAAAAGTAGAAAATATAGAAGACTTATTTGACACCTTTGTTACCTCCCCCAATGTATTTCACTACAGAAACAAAATGGAGTATGGTTTCTCTGCAATTGGATATGATAGAACTACAAAAAGAGACAAAGATGAGTTTACCTTAGGCTTTAAAAGACGAGGAGTTTGGTGGATGGGAGACAATTTAGAAAAAGATTCTGGATTGTTTGATACACAGATGGAAGATCATCTAAAAAATATCCGAGAGTACTGTAAAAAAACAGGATTAGAACCATGGCATGGACCTAGAAAAAGCGGTTTTTTTAGGTATTTTGTTGTGAGAAAATCCTACAAGACAAACGAATTATTATGTAATTTGGTAACCACATCACCCGATTTGGAACACTTTGATTTAGAAAAATTTGCCTTGTTTCTAAAAGAAATTTTTGGAGATCGTTTGGCAGGGTTGTTACACACCATCAATGACGAAACTGGAGATCGAACAATTGCAACATCTGGCAGTAGTAATTTGGTCTATGGAAAAGATAAAATTGTAGAAGAATTACTGGGCCTAGATTTTGAAATTAGTATGAAAAGCTTTTTCCAAACAAACCCAAAATGCGCAGAAAAATTATACACTAAAGTGGTCGAATATGTTTTAGAGGACACTTCTAAAGTAGACAATACCGTTGTAATGGATTTATTTTGCGGTACAGGAACCATCGGACAAATTATTGCATCAAAAAGTAAGAATGCAAAAATTGTAGGAGTAGATATTGTTGCATCTGCAATTAAAGATGCTCAAAAAAATGCAAAAAGAAATCATATCGAAGGAGTTCAGTTTTATGCGGCTGACGTAGGGAAGTTTTTGACAGCACATCCTGAGTATGAACAAAAAATCAAAACTATTATTTTAGACCCTGCAAGAGCCGGAATTGCGCCAAAAACCCTTCAAAAAATCATTCGCTTGGATGCCGATAGAATGGTCTATGTTTCCTGCAATCCTGCCACACAAGCTAGGGATACTGTTTTGTTAAATGAAGCAGGATATGCACTTAAGAAGATTAGTTTGGTCGATCAATTTCCACATACTTCACATATAGAAACGGTGGTTTTGTTTGAAAAATGTTAAATGAATACATAATTTTTTAAGAATTGAAGTTTATTTCTGAAAATGACCCTATTTTAGCAAAGTTAAAGACCGTAAATAATCAAGAACAAATGAAAAAATTGACAGACTTCGAAATCAACAAAAAATTGACCGCTCTTCAGGATTGGGATTTTTATGAGAATGCATTGCATACCGATTTCGAATTTGATAATTTTAAAGATTGTATGTCTGCTATGAACAGAATTGCTTTCGAATGTGAAGCTTTAAACCATCATCCAGAATGGAAAAATGTATACAATACATTGGACATTACATTGACAACTCATGATGCCAACGGTGTCACAGAATTGGATTTTAAATTGGCTCATGCGATTAATAAAATTGTAGAAGTTGAAGAATAGTATGAAAAAAATAATGTTACTCCTTGGAGTTTTTTTAGTATTAATCACTTCTTGTGAAAAGGACGATTACTGTATAAAAAACCCTGTAACACCTCACTTAATTGTACGTTTTTATGATGATTCCAATAGGGAAACTTTAAAAGGCGTAGATGAATTNNATTTTTTCAAATGTAAAAACAGATTCGATATCCCTCCCTTTAAATAGCAACGCTCCAAAAACAGTTTATTATTTTTCTAATGGAACAACCGTAGATAGCTTTACGATATCATATACACCTAAAGAAGAATTTGTCTCAAGATCCTGTGGATTTAAAATGACTTTTGAGGAAGTTTCCTTTTCATCAGATTCTTTCTGGATTAAAGATTTTACACCAANNCTTACAACCATAGACTCTCAAAATGCAGCTCATGTTCAAATATATCACTAGTATTTGTTTCCTTTTTTTTGTTGTTAAAGGGTATACTCAAAACCAACAAAAAGAAATAAGTATCGATTCAAAAACAGACTCTGTTGTGTATAAAACTAATTATGGTTTACGATTGGGAGTCGATATTAGCAAACCCATCATGAGTCAATTTAACAGTACCTATAGTGGTTTTGAACTGGTTGGTGATTACCGACTCTCAAAAACATTTTATGCAGCCATCGAGGTTGGTTTTGAAGAGGAAACCACCCTAGAGGATTTCACCAATTCTACTTCAAAGGGAAATTATATCCGTTTGGGATTCAATGTTAACGCCTACAAAAATTGGCTAGACATGAACAATGAAATTTTTGTAGGATATCGATATGGATTTAGTCTTTTTGACCAAACACTTAATAGCTATGTTCCAAATGTGAATACTACTTATTTTCCAGCCAATACGATCTTAACCCCCATAACTACAAACGATCTAACGGCACACTGGTCTGAATTGGTTTTTGGTTTTAGAGCGGAAACTTTTAAAAATTTCTTTATCTCGGTAAGTGGCTCCTATAAAATTCTAATGAATATAAAAGATCCTGAAAATTTTAAATCACTCTATGCCCCAGGATTTAATAGAATTTTTGAGAGCGGAACAGGTTTTGGATTCAATTACACATTGACCTATTTAATCCCCTTTCAAAAAAAATAAAATCTAGTAAATTTTTAGTAAATTTATAATTCCACTTTTTAAATTAATAATTATGAATAGCATACCTAGTGTAAATCTAAAAGACTTCCTTTCCGGCGATTCGAACAAAAAACAACAGTTTATTGATAAAATTGGTCATGCTTATGAAACAATTGGTTTTGTAGCTTTGAAAGGACATTTTTTGGAGGATCAATTGGTAGATGACCTGTATTCCGAAATTAAAAACTTTTTTGATTTACCGATTGCTACAAAAGAAAAATATGAGATCCCTGGAATTAATGGACAACGCGGGTATGTTTCTTTTGGTAAAGAATCTGCAAAAGGAAAGAAGGAAGGAGATTTAAAAGAATTCTGGCACTTTGGACAATACGTAGCTTCTGACTCAAAATATGCCAAAGAGTATCCTAAAAATGTCACTGTAGAAGAGTTGGAAAAATTTAATGAGGTAGGTAAAAAAACCTATCAAATGTTGGAAAAAACAGCCATGTATGTGTTGCGATCACTCGCATTGCATTTGAATTTAGAAGAAACTTATTTTGATAAATACATCATCAACGGAAACAGTATTTTACGTCCAATTCATTATCCACCGATTGCCACAGAACCCAAGGGGGCTGAAAGAGCTGCGGCTCACGGAGATATCAACCTAATAACGCTTTTAATGGGAGCACATGGGAAGGGGTTACAAGTACAGAATCATCAAGGACAATGGGTAGATGCCGTAGCAGCTCCTGATGAACTCATGATCAACGTTGGAGACATGCTCTCACGTCATAGCAACAATAAACTTAAATCTACAATTCACAGAGTAACAAACCCTCCAAAAGAATCATGGGGAACCTCTCGTTACTCTATCCCGTTTTTTATGCACCCAATTTCTGAAATGAAATTAGATGTGTTAGAAAACTGCATCGATGAAGACAATCCAAAACAATTTGAAGACATTACTGCCGGAGAATTTTTAGAACAACGATTGAAAGAATTGGGTCTAAAAAAATAAAAAACCTTGCATA
>ENA-UZWT01002394-UZWT01002394.1-metagenome-genome-assembly--contig:-Day-1-50m-contig-2394_pt1 | contig 13586 bp, 7 predicted proteins | sample MGYA00260338_ERZ794898 | MGnify/ENA metagenome assembly ERZ794898 | reverse complement strand
GAAGCCTCTGTAATTTTAGTTCCGCTTAACATTTGAGCTAATTCATCCACTCGTTCAGAATTACTTAAAGACTTAATTTGAGAGCTTGTTGTTCTGGTATCATGTGATTTATACACTTTATAATGCGCATTTCCTTTTGCCGCAATTTGAGGTAAATGGGTAATTGTTAACACTTGCATATCTACCCCCATTTTCTTCATTAAATCTCCCATCTGATCCGCCACTTCACCTGAAACTCCTGTGTCAATTTCATCAAATACAATTGTTGGCAAAGCTGTTTTAGAACTCATCAACCTTTTTAAACTAAGCATAACTCTCGATAATTCTCCGCCACTTGCCGTTTTTGAAAGAGATCCAAGTTGGTTTCCTTTATTAGCCGAAAATAAGAAATCAATTTTATCACATCCAAATTGATTCAATTCTATTTTAGATATATCAAATTGTAATTGAGCTTCTGTTATGCCCATAAGCTTCAGATCCTCAATAACTTCTTTAGCTAACTTTTTAGAGGCATCTATTCTTTTCTTAGTCAAAGCCTCAGCTAAAACAATAAGTCCTTTTTCTTGAGTTATTATATTACTTTTTAAGATCTCTAATTGTTCATCTCCTCCTACCACTAAATCCACCGTTTGCTTTAATTCTTCTCGCTTTGTAATTAAATCTTCAACTGAAGCAACTATGTACTTTTTTTGCAATCCAAACAAAACACTTAAACGGTCATCAATCTCATTTACTCTTTGTACATCAGAACTTATTCCTCTACTTTTTTGTTCAACCTCTTCTGCAATATCTTTTAACTCAATAAGTCCAGAAGTTAATCGACTCTCTAATTCAGTATAACTGCCATCAAATGAAGCTAATTTAGACAAGGCGACTTTGGAATTTTGAAGCACCTCTTGTACCGAATTTTTATTATATAAAATTCCGTTCGCAACAATAGAAGCATTCTCTCGTATGTCCTCAGCATTATTTAGCACCTCAAATTCTGTCTCCAACATTTCCTGCTCTCCTTCTTTTAGTTCGGCAGTTGTTAATTCATTTAATTGAAACTGATGAAATTCTAAGTTTAGCTGCTCTTGCTGTTGTTTTTCCTCTAAAGACTTTAGAGTTTGTATTGACTCAATCCAAACGCTAAACTTTTTCTGGTATAATTTCACTTTTTCTTGCTGACCTGCAAATCCATCCAAAAGCTGAAATGAAAATTTAGGATTAGCCAATAACAAATTCGAATGTTGTGAATGCACATCTATAATTTGATCACCTAGTTCCTTTAATATTGCTAAATTAACAGGACTATCGTTTACAAACGCTCGGGACTTACCTGAAACTGAAATCTCTCTTCGAATGATTGTCACCTCTTCAATATCTAAATCGTGTTTATTAAAAAATAAATTTAATCCATAAGCTCCTAGTAAAAACTCTCCTTCAACCACACATTTTTTAGTCCCTGCTCGAACAATAGAAATGTCTGCTCTTTTCCCACTTAACAAGCCAAGTGCTCCTAACAAAATAGACTTTCCTGCGCCGGTTTCACCCGTTATAATATTTAAGCCTTTTTCTAAACTTAATTTTAAATCTTCAATTAAAGCAAAATTTTGAACGTGTAATTTATTAAGCATTTATACGGGCCGTTTTATTTAATAATTGAACTAATTGCTCAGCATCTTTTTTAGGTAACTTCATACCTAATCTTCTCACTCCATCATCTGCATTGTCTTCAATAACTTCTCCTCCTATCATCCAAGATGATTTATTAATATCACTCCAAATTCCGGTTTCTACATCGTCAGCATATTTAAAATCACTCATATTCTTGAGGGGAGTAATTTTAGGAAGCCCTCTTCCGTTCATCTCTTTCAAATAGGAAAACTCACTATTTTTTATAGTCACAACTTCTCTTCCTGTCCTATTCCAAACAACAGCTGAAACGACTTTTACTTCAAAATATCCCCAGAAAATTAGAAAGATACCTACCATTATATATTCATCTTCCTTAAAACCATAAGTAAACAATGAAATAAGAATGATTAATCCACAAAAAGACCAAGCTCCAACCCATAGATTTAGGATAGTTTTCTTTGAAGGAATTAAATAGGGAATGATCTCAACAGTAACTTCATCGTTCCCTATTTTTTCATATTTTATTTGCGCTCCAATACTTTTCACTCTGTTTCAATTTTTTGTTTAAGTCTTTTTAATACAATTAAATTACTAGCATCTATTTTTTCAATGTAATCTTCATCTTGAGCTTCATATCTTGCTGCAAAATTAGTTGAAACATCTAACGAGTCAATGAAGCGAAGTTTAACACGATTACTATCGATTACATCATAAAATAAATATCCCCTATCTCTAAATGAATTATTATCAGAAATACGCTCAAACACAATATGTGAATCTGAAACTGTTTTAACTTCTAAAGCCCCATCGCCGATGGATTCACTAAACCATTTTAAAACACTCCCTTTACCTGTTTTTTTCCCAGATAGCAGAATTCTCCATTCGTCTCTTTTAACTCCGTCACTAAACATCCAGTCTTTAAAGTTTTCAGCTGAAGACAAATAACGTTTCAAATTATTTTTTGATGTAGAAATTTCAACCTGTGCATTTGACTCTAAAACATCAGGTAATATAGATGCGTAACCTGCAAATAACACAAGTAATCCCGACATCCCAAACATTGCAATTACGGACTTATTCCCCATGAAACAAAAGTAAGGTAAAAAATGAAGATTGGATCCAACAGTTTCGTTTTTAACCAACAAAAAAGCCATCATAAATGACGGCTTTTTTGTTTTGTAATTCTTTGTTAATTTCTATTCGAAAATCTTAATTCTATCTAATTAAACTAACTCTTCCGTAGTAGGTTTTTAAAACCGATTCTACATTATCCCAAACTTTTAGTTTCCAAACGTAAACATCTTGCTGAACTTCACTTCCTGTTTTAGCATTTGTTCCATCCCAAGGTTGATATGGTGTTCCGCTTTCCCATATTAATGCGCCCCATCTATTGAAGATTAAAAAGCTGTATTCACTAGCTCCTTCAATGTTGTCATGATTTTTTCCGTTCGGGAAAAAGATATCGTTTAATCCATCTCCATCTGGCGTAAAAGCATTGGGGACAAAAACAGTGAAGTTATCTAAAATTGTAATTCTCTTTACAAGAGTGTCCGAACACATTCCATTCCATGCAATCAATTCAACAGTGTATGTTCCACTATCTGGTGATCCATAAGTTACAAATGGGTTTTGTAATGTACTTGCTGTTGGATTTGGTGGAGTGTTCGTTGTTGAAACTCTTCCTAAATCCCAATTCCATGAATCAGCATCGATTGATAAATCTTCAAACTGAATAAAAGGCTCTAAAACTGTTGCGGTTTTTGGACCCCAATCAAAATCTGCTATTGGTACTGGATTTACACAAACAGCATTCGTCTTGGTAACACTATCAATACATCCGTTTTCAAAAGCTACTACTGCCGTTCCGTTGTAACATCCATCATTTACAAATGTGTGCGTCAAACTGTCCAACGAACCATTTATTGTCGATACTAATCCATCTGTAAACGACCAAGTCGTTGTTCCTGGAAGAGATCCTTGAGATACTACAATCATACTTGTTGTGTAAGGTTCGCAACCATTAGCATTTGGAATCACATAATCCCAATCTGGTAAATCATCGACTACAATTGTTTCTGTATCAAACGCCGGACAAGCGCCTTCTAAGGTATACGTTACATCATGGTTACCTGGACCCGCTACTCCTGGGTCAAACTCTCCTGTAACAGGGTTAACTGCTCCTGCTATTGGTAAACTGCTCCAAACTCCACCTGATGTTAATGGTTGTGATAGTTGATATACTGGCAAGTTCTCACAAAACGATCCTGCTGGATTAAAATCTGGATTACCGGGCGTTGTCACCTCTATAGTAACCATATCCTCAACTGGGCATCCTGTGTGCTTGTAAGTCACATCGAAAACCCCTCCTTTTGTTAAATTCATCACTCCAGTTGAAGGATCAATGACTCCACCGTTATCTATACTCCAAGTTCCTCCTATATCTCCTGATGTAGTGAAAGCATAACTTCCATCAGCAATACAAATATCTTCTGCGGGTTCGTTATCGATTGTTGGATCAAGTATGGGGTCAACTACAAAGTCAAACGTACTATCAATAGGACAGGTTCCTGTAAAAGCGTAGTTTACAGCAAACATTCCTTCTCCAGATACGGCTGGATCAAAGTTTGTTCCACTTACACCTGGTCCACTCCAAGTCCCTCCTGCATCTCCAGTGGTTACCAGAGCAAAAGCAGCATCGTAACCACAAATTACTCCGGGGTCTTGAATCGTTGGATCGTTTGGTTCTTGTACTACAATTTTAACTGTACTGTCTACCGGACAAGTTGTTCCAAGTGTATACTTAACTTCAAAAGTCCCTTCTGTTAATGTTAAATCTCCAGTTACAACATCAATTGTTGCAGATGGATCAACACTCCAAACTCCGCCATTATCTCCTGAATTGTTAAATTGATAATTTTTTAATGATACACAAACATCAGCTGCTGGTTCATTATCAATTGTGGGATCCAATATTGGTAAAATTCGAATTGAAACAGAATCGCTATCTGAACAAGCTCCAGTTCCTAAAGCATACTTTAAACTATAAACACCAGGTGCTAGCGCAGTAGGTACAAGTTGATTATTTGAAACAACGCCTCCTGAAATAAAAGGTGTTATTTTCCAAGATCCACTACCATCTCCTGAAGTTGTAGGCAGTAAAAAAGAGGTTAAATCATAAGGAGATGCATTGTTACAAAATACAGTATCCGATAATGTTTTATCTACATCTACAATTATTTCACTAACTACTTCAATAGAATGAGTATCTGTTGTAAAGCAAGTACCTGGTGTAGTATAAACTACTTGATATACACCTTCTCCTATAGAGGGATCAAAAAGTCCTCCTGTTGTAATTAGAGCATTTCCTCCTCCAAAATCTTGCCAGACACCTCCTGGTGTAGCTGTAGACATTAATGTCACAACTTTAGGATTGTCTGTTTGACAAAATGCAGATTCGTTTGCTCCATCAATATCTGGAATATCTACTGTATCAATCGCTATTTCTAACCAAGCTGTATCTCCACATTGTGCATCTATTCCGTAAAAAATAGAGTCGACACCTGTTCCTCCTGCTAAAGTTGGAGCAAATGTTCTGGATGAATCATTTACAAATCCTAAGGCTGCAACATCCCAACCTCCAAAGAAAACTCCACCTGCTTTATTTGCTTCAATTAATCCGGGTAAAGCATTTCCACAATAGCTTTGACCTCCTGTTAAACTTACTATTTCTTGTTGAACAACTGTGATTGTTAAGGAATCCCATACAAAACAAACACCTGGTGTCTTATATCGTATAGTATGAACTCCCGGTCCTGCTAATGCAGGATCAAACGTTCCTAATAAACCATCTACAATTCCTACTCCACTCCATGTTCCATTTGGTGTTGATAATGGAGATAACGTATAATCGAAAGGTACATAACTAGAACAAACCTCTGTTACCGTATCTATTTCAGCGACTTCCATTGGACTAATTCCGATCAGTAAAGTTGCAGTATCTCCACAAACAAATGCATTGGCATCTATCATGTAGAAAATCGAGTCTATTCCTGGTGTTACAACATTAGGATCAAAAGTTAGAATCGAATCATTCTCCGTTTTACCGGCATCCCAATCTGATGGCCAACTTGCACTTTTTTCCCATCTTCCCAGTCCTAAATGTAAATTACCTGTTGCAGAAAGTGCTGTTGATGCACCACAGAATGGTAAAGCCAAACTATCAATACTTACTCCTATTCGTGGCTTAACTAAAATTTGAACCGAATCAATTACAAAACAAGTGTTTGGTGATTGATAAGTAATGGTGTGGATTCCAGGTCCGGCTGTTGAAGGATCAAAAGTTCCTAGTACGTCATCTACAATTCCTGTCCCGCTCCAAGTTCCACCTGTTGTTGATGCACCTGATAAGGTGTAATCAAAAGAAGCTTCATCAGCACAAACTGCAACGGCACTATCAATCTCTACTAAATCGATAGGGTTTAATGTTACTTCTATAAAAACAGTATCCCCACAAGCTCCTGCTTTTCCATACCAAATGGTATCAATTCCATCGGATGAATATAATTTCGGATCCCAATAACCATAGTCAGCATCTATAATTCCTTCTCCGCTTGTTGTCCAAAATGTTCCCCCACCAGGACTTACCAAAATAGTATCCTGATCAGCATTTAAACAGTATTCATTAGTAATGTGATCCATACTGTATTCGATATTACTTGTTACCGTAACATAAGCGGTGTCGCTATAATCACAAGCTCCATCAGTTTTAAAAACAACCATCACCTGACCATCTATTAAGCCCGATGGATCAAATAAACCAGAAGCATCAATATAACTCGTTAAACCTAAACTATCAGACCATGTTCCTGTTGTTGTTAAACTGGGGTTTAGTTGTAATTGAATCGCCGGATCACTATTACACAAACTTGGTAAGTTAATGATCTCCGCCGTATCTAAAGGATTAATAGTAATCGTTATACTGTCACTATCACTACAAGCAGTATTAAAACCATCCACAGCATATTTTAAAATGTAATCTCCATCTAACAATCCTGCCGAATTAAAAGATCCTGTAGAATTAACCGCACCGTTATCAACAGACTCATCACTCTTACGACAACTCCATCTTCCTCCTGCGTTTGTAGTTGGTGTTAAATCTACTTGGAAAACCGTATCTTTTAAACAAAAGTTTAAATCGGCAGTTACAAAGTCAACAACCATTTCAGGCTCAATAGCTACTACAATTGAATCAATTCCAAAACATGCGCCTTTTGTTGTGTAGTAAATCTGAACATCACCGGAATCAATTAATGTTAATTCACCGGTAGCAACATCAATAGTACCGTTATCCGTATACTCAACACTCCAATCACCACCTAAAGTAGTTCCTGATTCTGTTGTAATTGTTGGACTATTATCATTAACACACCAAGGTCCTTGAGCATCTGTAATATCAGCACTTTCATTAACAGCAACATCAACATCTATAGACATCGAGTCTAAACAACCTTTTGAATCGACAACAACTTTATAATTGTGTAACCCGAAAGTTGTTATACCATCAGTAACACTATCTACTCCTAAACCTTCTAATTTCCACTCATATGTGACAGGGTAACCAGCAGACTCATCCAAATGAGCTTCTAAAACATGCACTTCTCCTTCACAATAAATACTTTTAAAAGGAGTTAAACCTATCGAATCAATTAAGGGTAATGGGTTAATTATAAACTGTACAGAATCGCTTTCTTTTGCACAAGTTTCGATATTTCCATCCTCAGCGATTAAGTAACGATACCATTGTTGATCTACTGAAACTGGAGTTAAAGTAATAACTCCTCCAGAAATATCACCTGATTCTCCTGAAATATCAGTCCAAGTACTACCGTCAACACTTTCTTGCCATTTAAAATCTAAACCATCTGTTAAACCAGATACAGAAACAACATCTCCTGTTAAATTTTCACAAACTTCTAATGTTGATGAAGCCAAATCAATAACGGCATCATCAGATGGTTTTGAACAACATGATCCTACGTTAATTTTTTTAGGTTCATAACAAGTTATTTCTGCGTCTTCGACAACGTGATTAACTGTAATTCCAGAAGCTTGACCACCATTAAATGAAATACTGCCAACAGTGCTATTATTAGGAGTTAAAGGTCGCATTTTCGCCCAGCCAGGAGAATTTATAGAAATGCTATATGTACCCGCAGGAACAACCCAATCTACGGGAGAAGCTGAAAGTAATTCTTCTGAACCACCAGCACCGCTAAAATTAACAGTAACCGGTGTTCCAACCGTAGCTCCTCCAGCATCTTTTAAAGTAAAAACAAAATCACCATTCCTTGTAGTAGCCCAGTCATTACCAAATGCGGCATCGACATTTGAGATCGAAGCAATACCATCAGCTATAATTAAAGAAGTATTGCCGGAAGAGGTTAACCAATTACCCACAGTTCTTGGATCGTTGATATTAGATACAGTAACATTTCCAGCTGGCGCTATCCAATAAGAAGTATTTGGATCTACTTCAAATATTTTTCCAACGCCTAATAAATTTCCACCGGCCAAAGGATCTTCATCATATAATTTATATTGATCTGAATCAGCATTTATACCGGTTAAGGTAGGTTTTGGACAACTAGAATAATCGATGCTGGCATCAGAGGTCGCAAATTCATCAATATCAACAATTACAGTATCGTGCTTAGTACGACCACAAGCATCTTTCACCTCTAACGTTACAGCAAAAGAACCAGCATCTGGCCAAGTGAATTTTCCAATCTTATTAGTAGATGTTCCTATTGGAATACCAGTTGCGGTAGTATTATTGTAGAATTTCCAGCTCCTGTCTGGCGGTGTTTGTTCTAATCCGGTTAAATTAAAGTCGAAACTAGATTCTTGACCTTCACACTTTGGATCGGGAATTATTTTAAGAATATTTGAAACTAATGAAGCCATAAAAGTTGGCATTCCCATTCCAATATGCCGCGGGTCATCAAGTGCAATCGCTTGGGGATCGTATACTCCTGCACCATCAGGATCAGATATAGTACCAATATATTCAGTCTTGTTAAATGCGTCGCCCCAAGAAGAAAAACCACCAACATATATTTTCCCATCTGGTGCTAATTGCATAGAACCACCTCTTATTGATCCAGAAGGCGTACCAATTTGTGTGGCAGCACCTAGTACACTACCCATTCCTCCCGGAGAAACAGGTAATTTGAAAATTTTAGGCCCGCTTAGCCAAGTTCCTGTACTTACAAAAACATTTTTCCCTGATGGGGAGAACTCTACGCCATATGCTTCATTGATTGGGCCCGTAGAATTTCCAAAAATAATATCACCATTTTCAGCATCAAAATCAAATAAATTAACTTGGCTACCGTAATTCATTACAAACTGGTTGTAACAACCATTGGATTTAAGCATAACAGACACGTCACCTGTGCTGTTTCCACAGACAGCAACCGAAGCAGAAGGTCCTTGATTAATTTTTTTCTCAAAGGTCATCGCTCCGTTAACTGACATTTTATAGACATGGAATTCATTATTATTCACCCCATGAAAAATAATCCAATTATCTCCAGTCGGATTTCCATTATTATCAGTAACTGGCAAAATCATTTGACCACCACTAACATTCGGAAGATCAAATTGCTGAGAAGAAGCAATTGTAATATTGTTCCCAGAAGTTCCGTTTACAGTTACTTTGGTATATGATGGAGGCGGACTTGTACAAGACCCAGCATTCCCCATTGGAACAGAGATGATATAATATTCGTTTGTAGATCCTGGAATTTTAATTATTTGACTTCCTTGAGCAAGGTGATAATTTGACCCATCAGGTAACACGCCTCTCTTATTTAAATCAGAGTCGTAAATATCCTTACCAGCTACAGCAAACAAGAATTCACCATCTCCATTACTAATTGTGGAAAATGCCTCTAGTTCAGCATTAGCTCCATCCATACCAACGTCGCTAAATCCATCTGTTAGCGTCGGTGGGTCCGTAGAAAAGTCTAAGCCTATACCTTGACCCATATACCAAGTATTGGCTTCTCCTTGACCAATAGAGCAAAGTGAGAATATTGTCAAACAAATGCATATTATTATCTTTTTCATCCTTGAAATTTCAAATCTATGTGTATAACAATCAATACCTTTAATTGTTACACAAATTGTAATTTATAAAAATACATTTTTACAAAAGTTGAATGGACAAAATAATGACAAATTATTGAAAATAGTAATGGGGAAAACCGTTTTAAATAAATTTGACAAAACCTCTTTGATAATGTACGATTTGAGATGATAAAATCATAATTAAAATGGTATTAGGAACATTATTTCGCTTAATCAACCAAGGTTTTTTTAAATTTTAAGACGGGCATTTGCCACTACAGCCTGATCAACAAACTGTTTGTTAATATATTTGAAATAACCAGCAGAACCTATCATTGCAGCATTATCAGTGCAAAATTCAAAATCAGGAATAAAGACTTTCCAACCTCTTTTTTTCTTTTCTAATAATCTACTCCTTAATTCAGAATTAGCCGAAACACCACCAGCAATCGCAACATTTTTAATACCTGTTTTCTTTGAAGCCAATTCTAATTTTTTCATCAATATATCTACGATAGTCTTTTGAACTGAAGCAGATATATCATTTAAGTTATTTAAAACAAAATTTTCATCTCGTCTGACCTCTTTTTGTAAAAATCTTAAAACATTTGTTTTTAAACCACTAAAACTAAACTCCAATTCACCCACTTTAGGATGCGAAAACGAGTACGCTTCCGGATTACCTTCTCTTGCGTATTTATCAATTAAAGGACCCCCAGGGTATGGTAATTCCATTATTTTAGAAATCTTATCAAAAGCTTCACCAGCAGCGTCATCAATTGTTTCGCCAATCACTTCCATTTCTAATGCTGATTTAACAACAACTAGTTGGGTATGGCCACCGGATACGGTTAAACACAAAAAAGGAAAATCTGGAGTCCCATTTTCATCATCAATCATGTGCGCTAAAATATGCGCTTCCATATGGTTTACTTCAATTAAAGGAATTCCCAATGCTAAACCAAGCGATTTAGCAAACGAAACACCAACTAGTAAAGATCCCAATAACCCAGGTCCTCTTGTGAAAGCTACAGCATCTAAATCCGATATTTTTAAACCCGATTTTTTAATTGCAGCATCTACAACAGGTATGATGTTTTTTTGGTGAGCTCTCGAAGCCAACTCGGGCACAACACCGCCAAACTCTTCATGAATCTTTTGGGTCGCAACCTCATTACTCAAGACGACTCTACCTTTTAAAACAGCGGCAGAAGTATCATCACAAGATGATTCAATAGCTAAAATGACAGGTTCTTTATTCAATCTAATACAATTATGAATTCCAAATTTCCCAAGCTTTTTCAGCTTGTAGTTTTAACATACCTAATCCATTTTGGGTATTTGCACCTTGCTCCGCACCTTTCTTCATAAAAAGGGTTTCACCTGGATTGTATATCAAATCGTAAAGCAGGTTATCTTCGGATAAATGCTCGTAAGGAATATCAGGACAAACATCAACTTCTGGATGCATTCCAAGTGGTGTTGAGTTAACGATAACAGGAAAGTTTTTTACAGCAACATCGTTTAGTTCATCGTAAGATTTTTCAGATTCACTTTCTGGATTTCGAGAAACATACAAAACATCTAACCCAATATTTTTCAAAACATACTCAACAGCTTTAGCAGCTCCACCAGTACCTAATATCAACGCTTTATAGTGATTCATCTTAAGCAAAGGCTTAAGTGTTTCTTTAAACCCATATATATCAGTATTATATCCTTTAAGCTTAACACCTTCGGCAGTTCTAATTACTTTTATTGTATTCACAGCACCAATTTCACGAGCTTCGTCATCCAATTCATCCAAAAAAGGAATGATTTGTTCTTTGTAAGGGATCGTTACATTTAAACCAACAATCTCAGGATTGTTCTTAATAATATCCGTAAAATCTTCTATCGTTGGGATTTCAAAATTCTCGTAAGTAAAGCCTTTAATATTTTCATTTTTAAATTTTTCACCAAAATATTTTGCTGAAAACGAATGTGTTAATGGGTATCCCAGTAACCCTAATTTCTTATTGCTCATTTTTAAACTTATTTCCAATAATTTCTAATCCATATACGATTGCAAAACCTAGAACAGCAAAACCTATTGCGTAAGGTAAAAAGCTTTCCATCTTATACATTAGCTCAAATGAATTGGGGCTCAAATTCCCTGTTACGGTAGGAATTATTTCACCTTCAGAGTTTATTCTTGTATCCAATACCTCTTTCCAAGGCCAAATTTTATTTAATGACCCAATCATGAAACCTGTTAAAGTTGCCAACGTTAATTTCTCATGTTTTTTAAATAGCCATGAAAGCACTCTCGAAAACGTAAGTAAGCCAACTAAACAGCCAATCGCAAAAATACCAATTGGTAGACCAACAGTAATTAATTCACTATATTCACCAGCTTTGATTACCTCTATTAAATTTTTGATTCCTCCAATAACCGGTTTGTAAGCTCCCAAAAGAACTAAAATAAAACTTCCTGAAATACCTGGTAAAATCATTGCCGAAATAGCAAGTGCACCTGCAAAAAACAAAAAGAAAACACTATTGGAATCTTTTGACACACTTGCTATAGTTATATAATATGCTAATGCGCCGCCCAATAGTATGCCAATTATATCTTTAAACGTCCAACCTTTAACTTGTTTTGCAATATAAATTATTGACGCGATTATTAACCCGAAAAAGAAACTCCACAATCCAATTTTCTCACCTGTTTGCCCCTCTTGCTCTAGTATTCCTGAAATTAAACTAGCAAGGGATATAATGCTTGTAAATATACCAGTAAATAATGCCAATAAAAACTGACCGTTAATTCGTCTCCAAACAGCAACTAATCCATCAGATTTGATCGCTTTAAAGTTTTCTATATTGAACGCTTTTATTGTATCCAACAACTCTTCATATATTCCCGAAATAAATGCAATTGTACCACCTGAAACTCCAGGCACCACGTCTGCTGCACCCATCGCCATTCCTCGGAAATAAATCCCAAGCAAACCTACTACATTTCTTTTTTTTGCTTCCATTTAAATAAACTAAAAGCCATCTCAATAATGAGACGGCTTTAATATTTCTAAAAAAATACTTTTCTAATATCGGTCCATTTCTGGGTCAATTTCATCAGCCCATGCTAAAATGCCACCTTCAAGATTTGATAAATTATCATATCCGAAGTTTTGCTCTAAAGCACTAATAACATTCGCTGATCTTTTTCCACTTTTACAGTGAATAATTACGGGCTTATCTTTTGGGATTTCTTGATATCTTGTCATTATTTGACTCATAGGGATTTCGAGTCCTCCCAATGAACAAATATCAAATTCGTTTTGCTCTCTAACATCAACCAAAACAAAATCTTCTTTATTATCTATTTTATCTTTTAATTCATCTACTGAAACTTCTTGCATAGTTGTTTATTTTATTGAAAAAAATAATTAATCTAAATATAAATCAATCAAGTCTAATACGTTTTGATTATTTTTTGCTTCTGGGTAGTATATAAAAACTCTTTCATAATCTTTATAATCTATTGTTAAAGCCAGTTCAAATGTCTGATAAGCCATTTGAAATTTGCCTATTTTTAAAAGAAAAGCAACTTTGTAATAAAGCAATATTGAATTATTTGAAAACCTTTCACTTCCATCATCAATTGCTTCTTTTAAAAAATTCTGATCTAAGTGCCGCTCAATTAAGAGCAAATAATCCATATATAATGAAATATCTGTTTGATCAAGTTCAACGGCGCTTTTCATAGAATTCAAACTATCTTCTATATAGCCAAGCTTCTCTTCAATTTCCGAAGCTGTGTACCAAAAATCAGGATCGGTGTTTTCTAATTC
>ENA-UZWT01011219-UZWT01011219.1-metagenome-genome-assembly--contig:-Day-1-50m-contig-11219_pt1 | contig 13639 bp, 11 predicted proteins | sample MGYA00260338_ERZ794898 | MGnify/ENA metagenome assembly ERZ794898 | reverse complement strand
CCAATAACAAGACCGGCTTCTTTTAATTTCGGCAAGAAATTATTATTGACCTCAAAGCGATGGCGATGACGTTCTTCAATTTGTACTGCACCATAAATTTGGCTAGCTTTAGAACCCGGTATTAAATGACAGACCTGAGAACCAAGACGCATGGTACCGCCTAGATCAGACTCTTCAGTACGCTGTTCTTTATTGCCCTGCTCGTCAATCCATTCGGTAATTAACCCAACCACCGGATAATCAGTCGCAGTATCAAATTCTGTACTATTAGCACCAGTCATGCCGCATACATTGCGCGCGTACTCAATCACCGCTATCTGCATACCTAGGCAGATACCTAAGTAGGGAATATTATTTTCACGGGCAGTTTTTACCGCATGAATTTTACCCTCAGTCCCTCGAGTACCAAAACCACCAGGTACTAAAATTGCGTCAGCATCAGCAATTAAAGTTGGATCTGCTTCGAGTTTTTCAGAGTCAATATATTGGATTTTGACACGCGTTTTATTATGAATTCCTGCGTGGATCAAGGCCTCAGTCAACGACTTATAAGCATCAAGTAGTTCCATGTATTTACCCACCATAGCGATGGTCACTTCACCCTCGGAATTAAGCTGATTATCAACCACCGCATCCCACTCATCTAAATTAGCGACTGGATTGTTGAGATTAAACCGATCTAATACATATTGATCTAAGCCCCACTCATGCAGCATGCGTGGCACTTTGTAAATAGTTGAAGCATCCATTAATGGAATAACTGCCCTTTCTTCAACATTAGTAAACAGTGAAATCTTTTTACGCTGAACTTCTTCAAGCTCAACTTCAGAACGACAAAGAAGAACATCGGGCTGCAAACCAATAGAACGCATCTCTTTAACAGAATGCTGAGTGGGTTTGGTTTTAGTCTCACCCGCTGAAGCAATATAGGGAACAAGTGTCAAATGAAGTAATAATGCGCGTTGATGACCCAATTCAAGTTTCAGCTGTCTCACGGCTTCCAAGAAAGGTTGGGATTCAATATCACCCACCGTTCCGCCAATTTCAACAACCGCAATATCATGGTCACCCGCACCAGCATAAACTCGACGCTTAATTTCATCGGTTACATGGGGAATCACCTGAACTGTTCCACCCAGATAATCGCCGCGTCGTTCACGCCTTAAAATTGTTTCGTATACCTGACCGCTGGTGAAATTATTATTTTGCGTCATTTTGGAGCGCAAAAAACGCTCATAGTGACCTAGATCAAGATCGGTCTCTGCGCCGTCTTGAGTCACATACACCTCACCATGCTGATAAGGACTCATGGTACCTGGATCAACATTGAGGTAGGGGTCAAGCTTAAGGATAGTAACACTCAACCCACGAGCTTCTAAAACAGCACCCAAGGAAGCAGCAGCAATGCCTTTCCCCAAAGATGAAACCACACCACCAGTTACAAAAATAAAACGCGTCATAGCGACCCTGTACAGATCAGAATTATTAAAAAAAAGTCTCTTTGGAAGGTAAATTGGCTTGAAAAACTTATGATAACAGCCGTGGACCCATCCGTCTTAAGATGGGAGTCTATTTTGCCACAAAGACCGATTGCAATCCACTGTCTTCTACACAGAATCTACTTGCCAATGAATCATTTGACCGATTTCACTAGAACCAGCAAGCCAATCCTCGCAAACCCACAAATCTCCAACAGCAATCAATTGATCATCCACATAAAAGAGCGGCACCCTATCGCGCAACCAAGGCGCCAATTCATACTCCAACAAAAGTTTTTTCAAGCTATTTGAATGACTTCGCCCCGCAGGCTTGCAGCGCTCACCCCCCTGACGAAATCGAATCTCCACCTGCTTCACTGTGGATCTAATACCTTGACCCATCTGTTTATCGACTCGCAGATGATTACCCTCACCTAAGTCTAGTTGGTTTTGCATATCCCAACTGAAAATTTGTTTTGCCTTAAATTCTTGGTAACTACACTGCAGTAAATAGAGACGGTCCTTGAATCGCGACCAACGCTGTGACTGCCAAATTACTTCTGGGCAGGCATCTTGCCGCGCGCTGAGTACTGAGGTTAAAACCTCATCAATAATTATCATGCCTGGCGGCACCAAGCCCTGCAACTCTGACCAATAGCGCAGGATATTTTTTTGTCTTGGGGATGAGAGCGTTAACAGGGCTTCAATTGAAATTGACCAGCCCGCGCGCTCTTCCTTTAAATCCAAGGCTGACAAATCAATCACCGCCAACTCTTTAGCCAATTGATCAGACTCTGAACTCCGTTCAGCGGTTCGCTTGATGCTTTGAGTATATTCAGGCCAACGTTGCGAAATCTGTGGGATAACCGCGTTTCGCAAATAATTACGATCAAATCGATTATCTTCATTACTTTCGTCTTCAATCCATGCAAGATTTCGCAGCTGTGCTTCATTTTCCAGTGTCGATTTAGCACAATCTAAAAAGGGTCTTACCAAATACCCCTTACCTAATACTCTTTTATTTGACATACCCGACAGACCCTTAGCACCAGCGCCGCGCATCAACCTATAAAGCACAGTTTCTACCTGGTCATCGGCATGATGCCCCAGAAACAAAAGGCCATTGTGCTCTAAGAGTCCCTCAAATACTGCGTATCTAGCATTGCGAGCCTCAGCCTCAAGACCTTCACCCGAATTCATTAAAGTTACTTTTTCAGACACTAAGGCTACACCTAACTGCTGACAATACTGAGCCACCTGCGCCTGCCAATTATCAGCATTTTCAGATATACCATGATTAATATGCACAGCGGTCAGCCGCTCAGGATTAACTCGCTCAGCCAACAGGGTAAGCAATAACATGGAATCTAATCCGCCGCTAACAGCCACCAATAATTGGGGTGCGCTTTCGATAGACTGATGCCAAGTGTCTAGCGCAGAATTGAGTGCGGTTTTTATCGACATGCTATTCAACTCCTCCCTGGTCTTGGCAATAGTCTTCATAAATACTGGCATCATCGTTAGCTTTGGACTGCGCGGCCGTTGCCGCCTCGACCTCTCGACGAAATTGCTGTCGAGTTAACAATGTACAGTTTTCGGTTTTTGGGTCAAAAGTAATTGTCACCTCGCCAGCTTCAAGAAGCGCCATTACCTGCGAGACCTTGCTTGCAAAGTCTACTTCCTGAGCGCCATAGTCAGTCCCCTCTCGAAGAATAAATTCTTCGATAATGGCCGTCATAATTTCAGCATTTAGTCGCTCAGCTGGTATTTCAATCACTGTGAATTCCTTACTTCATTGATCCTAAAATCATCATGCGCTGTAATCCCATCATGATTTAATGCAATAATACTATTGTCCCATAAAACATCACTGTGCGAATAACTATTAATTATGCTTGATATCGTTCTATATGAACCCGAAATTCCACCCAATACGGGTAATATTATTCGCCTCTGTGCGAATACTGGCTTTAACTTGCATTTGATTGAGCCTATTGGGTTTGATCTGGACGACAAAAAACTGCGTCGTGCTGGCCTTGATTATCTAGAATTTCAATCCCTACAAGTCCATTCAAGCTGGAAGGCCTATCTTGAAAAAGTGCAACCCAAGACTGTTTATGGGCTCAGCACCAAGGGTACAAAATGCTTTTCACAGGTTAATTATGAAGCGGGCGACTGCCTGTTATTTGGACCTGAAACTCGCGGCTTACCTGAAGATGTTCGCGCCAGCATTGGAGAAGGCGTAATTCGCCTGCCTATGCAACCAGATAGCCGCAGTCTAAATCTGTCCAATGCGGTCTCGATTGTCACCTATGAAGCTTGGCGTCAACTAGGCTTTAGTGGCAGTCAGGGTATTGAAGAGGTAATAGCGAAATGACCGAATCCATTGGCCTTTTTTACGGAAGTTCTACCTGCTATACCGAGATGGCAGCGGAAAAAATTCGTGATGCTATTCAACAAAAGCTCCCCTCTGTGACTATCAATGTGCACAATATTGCCGATGACTGTATCTCGTCACTGAGTGACTATAAGTATCTTATACTGGGCATTCCTACTTGGGACTATGGTGAGCTTCAGGAGGACTGGGAAAATCACTGGCAAGCACTGGATAAAATTGATTTATCCGATAAACAGGTTGCACTATTTGGCCTTGGCGACCAAATTGGTTATCCCCAATGGTTCCAAGATGCCCTAGGCTATCTATGGGCTAAGGTGGTCAACCAAGGTGCCTCTACGGTAGGCCTATGGCCTAATGAAGGCTATGAATTTGAACAATCAAAAGCACTGACTGATGATACAAAATTCTTTTTAGGCCTTGCCCTTGACGATGAAAATCAATTTGATAAAACAGATGACTATGTAGACCAATGGTGCCAACAGATATTGCATGAGTTTGACCTCGTCACCCATGGCTAATTTAGATTTATCCGGTGTTAAAACAGCCACCATTGAATGGCGTGATAATGCGCCCTTTTGCACTGAGTTTGATGATGTTTACTACCGCAGTAAACAGCCATTTTCAGAACATGGCTTAAAAGAAACTGATTACCTTTTTATTCAGCAAAACCAATTGCCATCTCGCTGGCAGAATCTAGATAATCTTCCATCAGAAAATAAAACTTTCACTATTGGTGAGACGGGTTTCGGAACCGGACTTAACTTTTTGACTGCCAGTGATCTCTGGCTAAAAACAGCCCCTAACGATTGGCGACTAAAATTTATATCCACTGAAATTAGACCTATTTCAGCAGATGACTTACAGGCTATTCATGCTAGCTGGTCGGTATTTTCAGAATTATCAAACGAACTTCTCGAAAAGTATCCAATTTTAACGCCTGGGGTTCATCTGATTGAATTAGCTCAGGGGCGTATTCAATTAATGCTAATGCTGGGTGACGCTAATCAAATGCTTTCAAGTATTTCCCAAAGCCCAGATGCTAATTTGGCTATGTATCAAAAAACACCCATTGATGCTTGGTTCCTCGATGGATTTACCCCAGCTAAAAACCCAGAACTATGGACTGATGAGATATTTCACAGCATCGCTTCACTGTCGGCAGAAAATACCACTTTTGCTACCTTTACCTGTGCATCAGCAGTCAGAAAAGGCCTTAATAATGTGGGGTTTACTAGTGAAAAAGTTAGCGGATTTGGCGATAAAAGAGAATCCCTTCGAGGACAGTTTGAAGGGCGCGAGCTGAGCAAACCACATTCTGTTACCCACTGGTTCCTTGATCAACAGCCTAAGCAGTCAGCCAGTAAAACGGCCATTGTTTTAGGCGCAGGTATAGCGGGCTGTACCGCCGCCAACGCACTGGCAAAAAGAGGCTACAGCATTACTGTCATTGATCGTCACCAAACCATAGCCAATGAGGGCTCTGGAAATTTACAGGCGGTGGTATACCCCAAACTTTCAAAACAAAATGATGCGTTGCCACGTATTAATTTAACGGCTATGACAATGGCTAGCCGATTTTATAAGCCATACTGGGATCAGGGTTTGGGCTCACAGTGCGGCGTACTTTTACTACCAGATAGCGAAAAATCACGCATCAATCTTGAGCAAATCGCTGAACGCTATTCACAGCATAAAAGACTTGTTGCAGCTGTAAATAATTCGCAAATATGTGATTTAACCGGGCTTTCATTAAAGGCTGAGCAGGGTCTGTTTTTTTCCCAGCTGGGCTGGCTTCCTCCGCAAGCACTCTGCCAACAACTCTTAAAGGAACAACGCATACCTGTCGCCAGTGCAGATGTTAAACAGCTCACTCGGTGTAATGTTAGTCAGCAGTGGCAGCTTATTGATCAATCGGGCAACACCATAGCTAGTGCAGATATTCTAGTATTGGCAACCGCCTACGAATGTCAGCAGTTTACACAAACTGAGTTCTTGTCAGTGAACCAGCTGCGTGGGCAGGTGACTCATTTACCTCAGCAACAGGCGGCTAGTGATTTAAAAACAGTTATTTGCGGTAAAGGCTATATTGCACCACTAACTAGCGGCGTACAAAGCTGCGGGGCTTCCTATAATAAGGGCGTTATCTCCAAGCAGACCCGCGCCGAGGATCACAAGGCTAATTTGCACATGATGCAGAATACAGATCCTGGGTTAGCTGAGGCCATTAAATGCCCAGACACAGACATCCTCGATGGCAGGGCGAACTATAGAGGCACCACTAATGACTACCTACCTATTGTAGGGCCAGTGCCCAATGCAGATCTATTTAAACAACAGTATGATGCGCTGCGTCGTGATGCCACCACCATAATGGATAGCCTTGGGAGTTATTTTCCCAATCTCTATATTCACTGCGGTCTTGGCTCGAGAGGACTCAGCTATGCACCGCTGACAGCAGAATTACTTGCCGCGGAAATTAATAGTGAAATATCACCCCTAGAAAGAGAACTTCGCCTTGCGATGCATCCGGCTAGATTCTTAATTAGAGATTTAAAAAGGCGTAAGATTTAAACTGACTATGACTGTGTCGGAACTGAAGCAAGCAGTCCCTGACGATAGGTTTCCGAACTACCCGCACTGTCACCTAAAAGCGCAAGCACCTCTGCTAATTCCGCATAAGCGATTGCAGACGGCCTTGTTGAAAGGGTTGATTTCAAATAGTCTTTTGCCTTACCCAGAAAACCCATATGCCGACAAATACGCCCCAAAGCTAGCAGCAGATGTGCGTCCTTGGGATGCATAATCAACCAATTTTCACCCTGAGCTAACTGCTTGGTGGCATCCTTTAACTTAAGCACCCCAAAGGCCTCTACAAGATTTTGCTGCCATTGATTTTTTAATGCTTTAGACAGAAGCGATAACGCCTTTTCTCCCTCATCCGCCGCACCAAGTGCCTGAGCATAGGCGCATATCAATGCTGGATTTTGACGGAGATGTCGCGGTATTTCAGACCAGATTGTCTGCACTTTCTTTGCTCGCGCACTGACTGGCAACTCTTTTTCAGGCATGGATAACAGCCCGCAATAGCAGTCTACTTGAAGTGCCGCTAGGTTATCTTTATCCATCACGGCCTGACGTTTCATCTGTGGCAGAATTGCATACAGCGCAGACCAATCTGACTGATAACTGTAAATTGAAGATAATAACTGTAACGAGCGAGCAGACTGATTGTTAAGTGCCACAAGTATGGTCTTGGCTTGGTCAAATTCAGAGGATGCGATCGACCATTCAGCCAATAAAATGTCTGCATAATCTGCTTGATCTTGATACTGATCACGGAATTGAGCCAGTATTAAACGTGCTTCGTCCATCTGCCCTTGATTTGCCGCGGCCTTAGCAGAAAAGAGTAGACTAACCCCTGAAAGCGGCTGATTTTGCGATGGCTTATGCAGTACCTTATAAGCCATCTGCCAATCATTGAGCAAGAAGGCTCGTAAACCTCTGGCAATATTACTGGCTTGTTTATTGGCTCGCCTTGTATGCCACCACTGCTTGACACCCCCAGCACCTAGCACCCATCGTAATAAAAGAAGTACCCAAATAAAAACTAGACTACTAATAACAAAAATAATAGCCGCCAACCAAAAGCTCATTTCAACCGTAGTATGACCCAGACTTAGCAACACATAGCCCTGATCCTGCTCGACCAACCAGACACCAGCAGCACCTAACAACAATGCGGCCAAAATAATCAGCAGCATTTTTCTCATCGTTGAGGCTCCGCTTGCTGAGACTGCTGACTGTCCAATAGTCTTTGCTGACGCACCACTAATAGATTTTTCACTGCTTCCAATGAGCGATGGATATCGGGTAATTGCTGGATAATATCTGTATCAGCTAGCCGCTCAAGTCGCTGACTAATTCCCTCGGCCATCGCGGTCATTTTAAAAAACCGAAGGAGATATTCCTGAGCCTTTAGTAAGGATTGCTGATAAATAACCTGCTCTTCACGCAACAAAGCAAGCTGAGCCTGCTCAAGCATCATCTGTAAATTCTGTCGAACAGTCTGCTCTTCTGCTCTTTCTAAAATAGGCTCAATGGGGCTCTGCCGTTCACGAACCCTTATTAACCCCGAAAAATCTGCTAAGAACTTATGTAAAATCCCAACATCCTGCTGGGTATTCTGCTGTTCCGTTCCTTCTGTCAATTCATCAGGCTTATCAACTTCCATTATGAGTAACTTTTTAATGCTATCCGCCAGTGCATTTAATTCAACATAGATACCTTGCCTATCAACATCATTCACCAATCTAAGCGAAGTTATATCGGCTGTAACTGCGCCGCGCACTTCAATAAGGTTAGGCTCATCTAACTGCTGAAGGATGACATCAACGGACTCCAGTAGGGCTAAGGGGCTTTTTGTATTACGTTCAGTTTGTATCCTCTGCTTAGCGAGACGCGCCAAATACTCTGCTTCGGCTAACAACCAATCGCTACGAGTTGTTGAACCCAGCTCGATTAGCCGCGCACCCTGTGCATTAATTCTTAACTGTAAATTCTCAATCTGATTTTTAAGCTTGAAGATATTTTGTTGCTGCTCAAGGCTTTGTTTAATGGAAATTTGAGACTGCTTTTGATTAGCCTTCACCACAGGGCTAATAGAACCAATCGTTAGGCTATTGGCCTTGATATTCTGAGTTTTTTGCTGCCAATCTTGCCAAAAAATCCATCCGACAACTGAAATAGCCAGCACAAAAAACAAAACTACTAAGCGACCCAAAACCTTAAAAAATCCCATGCTTGATTTAGGCTTTATTTTTGTCTTTTCCTTTTTGACGACTTGGTTTTTTTCCGCCTTAGCTGCTTTTGGTTTCGCCTCAGGCTTAGTTTTTTCAGTCACTGTCTGTCCCCAGATTATTTTACCCCTATTAAAGGGGGGTAGATATTTGCGGTCAAGAACAATTTATTGTCTAGGCTGTTTATTCGAAAATTTATTTTTTATCCAATCCAAACAGTGCCTGAGTCACATTAATAGTGTCTTCGCAGCCCTCTTCACCCGCCTGCTTTAATTTGGTGGTAGGTTTATGCAAAAGTTTGTTAGTGAGATTACGCGCCAATGTGTTTATTACCTCAGCTGAGTTCTGTCCACGCTGTAGGGCAACCAGTGCTTTTTCAACCTCTGCATCGCGAATTGTTTCAACACTATCTCTAAAGGCCTTTATAGTGTCGACCGCCGTTAGCTCGCGTTGTTTAGAAGACCAGTTCTTAACCTCTTCATCCACAATCTGAGCAGCAAGATCAGCGGCACTTTGCCGCGCCTTAAGGTTATCCTGAATCACTTCTTCTAAATCATCCACGGTATAAAGATAGACATCATCCAAATCTTCAACCTGCGGCTCAATATCTCGAGGCACTGCAATATCGACCATAAACATCGGCTTGTGGAGGCGCTTTTGAAGAGCAGCCTCAACAGCACCCTTACCTAATATGGGCAACTGACTGGCCGTAGAAGTAATCACAATATCGGCTTTATACAAATGCTCTGGCATGTCTGCCAGCAAAATCGCGTCCGCGGAAAAGTCCTCAGCTAATTCTTTTGCCCGCTCTAGCGTCCGATTAGCTACGGTAATCTGACCGATTTTTTTGTCGCGCAAATAACGTGCAACCAATTCAATGGTTTCACCTGCACCCATTAATAAAACATGTGCAGTTTTTAAATCAGAAAAAATTTGCTCAGCCAAACTCACCGAGGCATAGGCCACCGATACTGGGTTTTTACCAATAGCGGTTTCAGACCTCACACGTTTTGCCACAGCAAAGGCCCACTGAAATGCGGCATTTAGATGGACAGATACTGTTTCAGCTTCCTGCGCTACGGAATAAGCCGATTTTATTTGCCCAAAAATCTGCGGCTCACCCATAACCAAAGAATCTAAGCCACTGGCCACTCGAATCATATGACGAATTGCCTCATCGCCGCGCATGCAGTAATAACAGCTTTCAATATCGCTTACATCTAACCCTTTAGTTTCTGCTAACCAGGCTAAAAGTTGCTTATCCGAAAGTTCACCAGCGGCATAAATTTCTGTTCGATTACAGGTAGAAAGTAAAGCAATTTCACGCGAGTCAAGGTTGGCCTGAGCAGACTGAAGCGTCTCAACAACTGTCTCAGGGGCAAAGGCAACACGACCACGCAAATCTACCGAAGCCGATTTGTGGTTAATGCCAAATACTATGATGTCAAAGGCCATCAAACTATATCCATACCCAACAGAAGGTTAAAACACTATCTTAAGACTCTAATATACGGCGAAAATTATTCATATGCCGAGAGCAATCAAAGTGACAAAGCGTAATTTTACACTAGAGTGACCAGTAATAGGAAAATTGCTGAAGAATAAATAAAAACTCTTAGCCCTGAGGACAGCTCTCCCTATAGCTGTTAACATCAAGTCTGACCAAACAATTCAAAATAAAATTTCAGTATCCGCAGGCAGGAATAATGAAAAAAACTCTTCTGTTATGGGTAGGCACAACAGTTATCACGCTTCTATCTGGCTGTGCAACCACTCGTTATCAGGCTATTAGTGTCGATCAACTTGAATCCGCTAAACCCTCATTATCCGAACTCGACAACTGGAAAATCAACGCGAAGCTTGGCCTTAGAACAACCACAGATGCCCAGTCAATCCAAATGGTTTGGAAGCAACAGGGTGAAACATACCAACTTAGACTCAACGGCCCGCTGGGATTTGGTTCAGCCTACATAGTGGGTGACAGTGAGCAAGCTGAGATCAAAAAAGGTAAGCAATTGATTACAGCTACCCCGCAACAGCTGACAATGCAGCTCACAGGCATCCCCTTACCTATCTCTGCACTGCGATGGTGGGTAAAAGGGCTGATATCTCCTAACCATACTTCCCCCACCTCTGTTCAGCGCGCCCAAACAGGTCGACTTGAAAGTTTCAAACAAGACGGATGGCATATTAGCATTTTGAGCTACTCTCAGACGGGACCCTATTGGACCCCGAAAAAAATAGCTGGTCGACAGGGTGAGCTATCCTTTAAGCTTGTTATTTCCAACTGGGACTTTTCTTATAATAAGGCTGCCGAGTAATATGATTTCAATTACCCTGCCCTCGCCCGCAAAAATTAATCTTTTTCTGTATATCCTTAATCGCAGAGATGACGGCTATCATAATTTACAAACCTTATTTCAACTGCTCGATTACGGTGATCAACTCAGCTTTACCGCTAACAAAGACCCCGAAATTAATATCATCAGTCATCTCGATGAGGTAAAACCAGAGGATAATTTAGTCTACCAAGCTGCCAAAGCCCTGCAACAAGCCACAGAATGCCAATGGGGCTGTGATATCGATTTAGACAAGAAATTACCCATGGGGGCAGGCTTAGGTGGCGGTAGTAGTAATGCGGCCACTACTTTATTAGGACTTAATTACTTATGGCAGTGCGGGCTAACAGCGGACGAACTAGCCAATATTGGCTGTAAACTAGGCGCAGATGTACCGGTTTTTATTCACGGAATGACCGCATTTGCTGAGGGTATTGGCGAGCATTTAACTCCTGTTGAGCGCAAACAAGATTGGTATCTGATTATCACACCGAAAATAAAGATCTCAACAAAGGAAATTTTTTCGAATAGTGAATTGACAAGGAACGCTCAAGCCATCAAAATACGCGCCCTTTCCGAGGTACAGTATAGAAATGACTGTCAATCTGTGGTTGAAACACTTTATCCACAGGTGAAACAGGCATTAGATTGGCTGAAACCCTTTGGAAGGCCGCTAATGACGGGGACTGGAGCTAGTGTGTTCTGCCCTTTCGATAGTGAAGAGAAAGCAAAACAAGTACTTAAACAGGTACCAAGTAGTTGGAATTCATTTGTAGCAAAGGGAATCAATCAATCCCCTTTGCAAAAACAATTGAAAAATTTATAACTGGGGCGTGGCCAAGTGGTTAAGGCATCGGGTTTTGATCCCGACACTCGGAGGTTCGAATCCTCCCGCCCCAGCCATCTTTCAAATTGCAAAGTCAGGAAAAAGATGTGTCTAAATTAATGCTCTTTAGCGGTAATGCTAATCCAGAACTCGCAAACGAAGTTGCTAAATCACTTAGAGTAAAACTAAGTGACTCACTTGTTAGCACCTTTTCCGATGGGGAAATTAATATTGAAATCCGTGAAAATGTTCGTGGACATGATGTATTCATTATCCAACCTACTTGCGAACCAACTCATCGCAACCTGATGGAACTAGTATTGATGGTTGACGCACTGCGTCGTTCATCAGCAGAGCGAATTACTGCTGTGGTTCCGTACTTTGGCTATGCTCGACAAGACCGTCGTGTTCGTTCTGTTCGCGTTCCTATTAGCGCCAAGGTAGTTGCCGACATGCTTTCCAATGCCGGTGTAGATCGCGTATTAACCGTTGACCTGCACGCAGAACAAATTCAAGGTTTCTTTAACTGTACTGTAGACAATATCTATGGTGCACCAGTACTTCTTGATGATATTCAACGTCAGAACTACAAAAATTTACAGGTTGTTTCACCAGATATCGGTGGTGTTGTTCGTGCACGAGCAGTGGCAAAACAACTGGATTGCGATCTCGCCATTATTGACAAGCGTCGTCCTTCAGCTAATGAAAGCGAAGTCATGAACCTCATTGGTGAAGTTGAAGGTCGTACCTGTCTGCTGATTGATGATATCGTTGATACCGCAGGCACGCTTTGCAAGGCCGCAGAGGCACTGAAAAAATTTGGTGCCGAAAAAGTGGTTGCCTATGCAACTCACCCAGTGCTTTCAGGTAAAGCCATCGACAATATTTCAAATTCAAGCCTCGACAACTTAGTGGTAACCAACAGTATTCCACTGACTGAAGATGCGAAAAAGTGCGATAAGATTCGCACACTTACGCTAGGAAAACTTCTAGGCGAATCCGTCAGACGTCTTAGCAACGAAGAATCCATCAGTGCCATGTTTGTACAATAACAGGCACTGATATTATCGCCCTATCAGGGCACTTAACTCCATTTCAGGTCTGGTCGCGGTCTGTTTTGGCATATTATAGGAGACTGACATGTCTACTGATTTTACTATACACGCGAAAGGTCGCGAGGATACAGGGAAAGGTGCGAGCCGCCGCCTGCGTCGTCTGGCCGGAGAAGTACCCGCAATCGTTTATGGTGGTAAAAAAGCCCCAGCGCAAATTTCTTTATCACAAAAAGATATCACCAAAGCACTAGAAAACGAAGCGTTTTACTCTCACATTATTACATTGGATGTCGATGGCAAATCTGAAGACGTGATAATTAAAGATCTTCAACGTCATCCAGCTAAAGCCTATGTAATGCATATGGATTTCTTCCGTGTTAGCAAAACCACCAAGCTACAAACAAAAGCACCATTGCACTTCATTAATGAAGAAGAATGCGTTGGCGTCAAGTTAGGTGGCGGTTTGATCGCACACAGCATGACTGACATTGAGATTAGCTGTCTACCTAAAGATCTACCAGAATATATCGAAGTTGATATGGCTGAAGTAGAACTTGGCGCAACAGTACACCTATCTGACATCAAACTACCTAAAGGCGTTGAAAGTGTTGCCCTCAGTCATGGTGAAGATCACGATCTTCCAGTAGCTGCAGTCAATAAGCCGAAGGCCGTTGAAGAGATTTCTGACGAAGCACCTGAAACACCAGATGCACCAGAATCTGAATCAGGTAGCGAAGAGGAAGCAAG
>ENA-UZWT01006141-UZWT01006141.1-metagenome-genome-assembly--contig:-Day-1-50m-contig-6141_pt2 | contig 13642 bp, 33 predicted proteins | sample MGYA00260338_ERZ794898 | MGnify/ENA metagenome assembly ERZ794898 | reverse complement strand
GAAAGGATTGCCAATAGATTAGGGTATATGGGGACAGGATTCTTTATTACTGCCCCTCATTTGCTCCCACAGACGCAAGGCGTGGTATTTTATATATTTGCAGGATTATTATCATTGCCTCAAGTATTCGTTGCAAAGCAATGGAATTTAGTCCTTGTGAATTTAAACGTAATGATTGCATATTTTATACTATTATTTAGATGAGTTGGATAAGTAAACTTTTAGGAACAGGCACAAAAGGAGTCGGAGATTTAGCGAAAGATATTCGTGAGGCTATCAAGGGGAAAGAACTTGACCCTAACAAGCAACTCGAAACTGCTGAAAGATTAGTTGCCCTCCAAACAAAGATTAATGAGGTTGAAGCAGGTCATAGAACGATGTTTGTGGCAGGTTGGCGTCCTTTTATCGGTTGGGTCATAGGTGTAGCTTTATTGTATAATTTTATTTTAAGAGATTTGATAATATTCGCTCATCCTGAATGGAGTGATTTGCCTGCTTTACAAATGCAAGAATTATTTACTATCTTGTTTGGTATGCTAGGGCTTGGCGGAATGAGAACGTGGGAGAAGAAACAAGGAGTTACAAAATAACTATTGTTGAAAACTATATTATTAAAGAAGAAATATTTTGTTTAAATTTGTAGTACAATGGCAAAGAAAAAAACACGTTCGCAAGTTGTAAAAAAACTTGATGCTGCTTTTTCAGAATACATAAGAAGAAGATACGCAAAGAATGACATTGCTACGTGTGTTACTTGTGGAAAGCAAGACCATTGGAAGAAATTACAAGCGGGACACTTTCAAAGTCGTAAACATTATTCGACAAGGTGGGACGAAACAAACGTACAAGTTCAATGTTCGGGCTGCAACGTGTTTAGATGGGGAGAACAATACAAGTTTAGCAAATGGCTAGACAACAACAAAGGAGAGGGAACTTCTGAAATGCTTGCTGAAAAAGCGAGAGAGATTGTAAAGTTTACAACTAAAGATTTAGAAGAAATGACAGAAAAGTACAAAGATTTATCAAAAGAGTTTTAGTTTTAGTTTTTCATAATTGTTTTAGTTTAAGGAGGTTGCAGAAATGTAGCCTCTTTTTTTGTGCTTTTTTTAAAAAAAAGTTTTTCGGTATCATTTTTTTGTTATAGATTTGTATCATAATCAAAAACAAATATTATGACAGAAGTAAAATTAACATCAGCAGAGTATGAAAAGCTGTATTCAGTTTATTGTGCAGCATCAAACCTTGTAAATTATAATCCTTCATTCATCGGAACAGAGGTAGATGAGTGGGTTATAGAGGCTCATACGAAAAGATTAAAGGAAGCAGTTCAAGAATTTAAAAATCAGATATAATGAACTACACAAACGAACAAAGAAAAAAAATGTACTTGGATTACTTCAATAAATATTTTACTGTTGATTTATTCGCAGAACATAATCAGATAGACCGAGAGGACGCAAGAGAACTATTAAGAGAAGTAAAATTAACATACGCAGAAAAATATAAATAGGATATAATGAAGAACGCAATAGCTGAAATAGGGTATTATGTTGATAAGATACCTCAAGAAACGTACGACAAAGAAGGTTTAATGTTGTTGGTTTCAGAACAATATTACGATAGCATAGTGCAGGAATTAAAAGATTATAAAACTTCAATACACGATATTTTTGATAATTCAGTAAATTCTTTTACATTTGAGGGAATAAAGGTGCGACCATTTTCTTTGGTTAATGGAAGTAATGTATATGTATCACAAGGAAAGTATTTAGAGGATTTTATAATAAACACAACTAAACTAAATTGAATAATATGAATATAGACGATATTAGAATAGAGCGACTACACGAAGAACGAGGATATAACCTTGAAGAAGTAGATAACGAAATATACTGCGACATCACAGGAGAAATTGTAAATAATGAATACATAGTATTTCAAGAAGAAAAGGTAATTAAGTACGAGAGCGACCTTTTAGAACTATTAAAAGGAATACCTCCGTTCGACTCTATGAAGAACGACGATAGTATTTTGTACGAATCTTGGGAATTAGAATATTGGTATTACGAAGAAAAATAAAAAACATAGATATGAAAGTAGAATTAAAAGAATTAAGAGTAGGCGAAAAGATGCCGAAGGACTTTTGGAATTACAAAGTTAATCCTATTGTTGGATACAATGAAAGGGAAGGAAAAAACCACAGGTTCAGAGTTATTGAAGATGAAAAAAAGTATGAATTAAGAGTTCAAACTTTAGGTATTTAATAAAAATTTGACTTTATCAATATAATTACATATATTTGCAAAGTATAACTTAAAAATTAAAACAATGATTGACAAATTAGTAAAAGTTCAAAGCGAACTAAAAGCACCAAAGAACCAAAGAAACAACTTTGGTAAGTACAATTACAGAAGTTGCGAGGACATTCTCGAAGCGGTTAAGCCACTACTCTACAAACAAGGTCTTTTCTTGACTGTATCTGATGAGATAAAAGAAAACCCTTTAGGAATTTATGTAGAAGCAACTGCAACGGTAACAGACGGAGAGAAATCTTACAAAGTTACTGCACAAGCGGGAATTGATGTCAACAGGAAAGGAATGGACGTATCCCAAAGCTACGGAAGTTCCTCATCTTACGCACGTAAATACGCTCTAAACGGTTTGTTTTTGATAGACGACACCAAAGACGCAGACGCAACCAATAATCACGGTAAAACGTCTAAAACAAGCCTACACGCAGGAACGCCTGCATTTAACAAAGTTAAAGCTGCACTCGATTCGGGCAACTTTACAATCCAACAAGTAGAATCAAAATATAATTTATCACAAGAAGTAAAATCATTATTAACATTAAAAAAGTAAAATTATGTCATTAGAATTAAGCGGAACAATCAAAAGCATTTCGGAAGTAGAACAAGGAACTTCTAAAGCAGGAAAGGATTGGAAGAAACAAACCTTTGTAATTGCCAATAATGGAGGTTACAACGATGCAGAACAAATCTTTGCATTTGAAGTATTAGGCGAAGAAGCGGTTGAAAACCTAACAAAGTACAACAAGGTTGGAGATATTGTAAAAGTGTTTTTTAATATTAGAACAAACGAATGGAAAGGCAAGTTTTACACAAGTCTAAACTCTTGGAGAATTGAAAAAGCAGAGAACACCCAAACAGCAGAAACAAAAGAAGCTGTTCAAGATTTGCCTTTCTAAAAACAATTAATCACACCCTCCTATTCATTTAGGGGGGTTTTAAAACTAAAATATGAAGGAAACAAAGAGAAAGGGTTTTAATTTTTTTAGAAGCTACTACGATGTTTATAATGAACTAAACGACAAGGACAAAGTTGCTTTTATGAATGCTTTACTAGACAGGCAATTTTTAGGTATTAAACCGACTAATTTGGAAGGTATGGCTAAATTTGCATACATAAGTCAGACCAACAGCATTGACTCACAGGTAAAAGGTTACGAACACAAGACAAACACTATGCTTAACGAAGAATTAAACACCCCTACCGTAGGGGGTAGGCAAGGGGGTAACGATACCCCTACCGTACAAGTAGAAGAGAAAGAGAAAGAGAAAGAAGAAGTACAATACGTAGTTTCTTCGCCAAAGGCAAAGATTGATTTTGATAGTTTGTTGAAGTACATAAATTCAAAAACAGGAAGAGGTTTTAAAGTGATTAACAACAAAGTAAAATCAAAATACAAAGCAAGACTAAAAGACGGTTATAGCAAAAAAGATATTATTTCAGCGATTAATAATTCAGTAGAAACTAAATTTCACAAAGACAACGGTTTTAATTTCTTGACACCCGAATTTTTTTCAAGAGCAGAAACAATAGACAAGTACGCAACTAAAACAAAAACCAAAAGCGTTTCAGTTACCAAAGAAATAAAATACCAAGAGAATCCTTACAAGAATCAGTTATAAACTAAAACACTAAAAAAATGACATTAGAAGAATCAGTTGAAAGATTACAGTGGAGGTTTAGCACAAACAAGTCGTTTAAGCCTAATCAGAACGACGCTAACGCACTCAATTTCATTTTTGATTGGATTACTCGTCAGAAAGATATAAACGCCTTAAACAGCGATTTATTCGCTAAATTGTATATTTTGCAATTAAACAAGACAATTAGAGATTTTGATTCAACGGTGTTCGATGAGATGATGCAAAAGGAAGTTAGTAGAGTTTTGTCTATTCCTTTGGACAGGTTCTATGAAAGTTTTCACAATGATTTGCATCATAATCAAATAAAAAAAGTATCTTTGCAAAAAGATTTTAATTTAGAGGACGTAAAAGAGCGTTTCACAATCGAGGTTGTAAAAGACAAATTGCAGCATATGGTTACAGAAGCGATAAACAGATTCAGCTAAAACAGAATATTATGAAAATTAAACCAATAATTTTAAAAGATGCAGAAGAAGATGTACAAGACTACTCGAAATTTCTTGTAGATAACAAAGATGTAAACAATGATTTAAACGACTTTGTGGACGGTAGAATCGAACACGGTTACACTTTAGGAATTAGTTGCTTTGACGAATACTACGTAGCTAAAAAATTCGAGTTCTACGGTATTGTAGGTAAGAAAGGTAGGGGTAAAACAACAATAAACCAAGCTATACAAGTCGCTCACAGCGTTGCTAATGGTTTGATTTGGGTTGTAGCATTTCAAGAAAACTCCGCTTGGTCTATGAAGTTAAACTATTTAAACTATTTACTTTGTGATTTTGCGAAAGATGTAAAAAAGAATAATTTACCGCTATACAAAAAGGCTTTGAAATGGGTGGAAGAACATTTTATTTTCTTGAAAGTAGAAACGATAAAAGAAGCGTTGGAAACTACGCAGTATTTAATAGAAGAAAAAGATATAGATGTACACGCAGTTTTTTTAGACCCTATAAATTCATTTGATAGTGGCTATTATAATTCAGGCAACTCTTATCAAGATATGGTTGATACCTCAAAAAAGATTTTAAGACACTCTAAAGACGTTTGTTCTGTTCACGTATCACAACACCCAACGATGTCGGGACAAAGGCAAGAGGAGGACGTAAATTCGTTTCAAGCCGAAGGTGGTGCAATATTAAACAAAGCATCTTTTACCTACGCAATAAACCGAGATAGTGGAAGTTCAAACAATCGTATCAGTGTGGACAATGTAAGAAACAGACACACGGGAGGAAATGAAACATCTGCGGACAATCCTGTCATTTTGAATTGGTCGCCTACAAAAATAGGTTTAGGTAATTTAGTGGAAGGAGTAAAAGAGCAAAATATAATTGACAAACTAAAAAGAATATATAATCCTTTAGACGAGGATTTTGGAGAAAAAGAACCCGAAACAATGCCAACTATTGACGTACAGGAAGCATTTGGCAACGTTGAAGATATACCATTTTAAAAACTAAAACAAAAACAAAAATGAGCAAAAGAGAACAAGAAGCATTTGAAAACTTAACGGGTTGCGTAATAGCTAATTTTACAGCATTATACTACAATGAAAAGATAAAGCAAACAATACACTACAAACATAATTTAAAAAGGCTTTTAAACCCATTAATAAAAGAACTGATAAAAATAGAAAACAAAGAGTTCGATAAAATTTGCGAAACGGACGAAGATACATTGGCAACATTATCTGAAAGCCATATAGATTTCATAAAAGAAATGTCAAAGGGAAGTTTTAAAACGTTTATGCAAAACCAAAACGTAATAATTGCGAACTCTATTGACGAAAAGAGAATGACAAACCTAGCGACTAAAATAATAAAAGAACATAATAAAAAATAAAAATATGATATTCAACAGAATCAGAGAGTGGGCATTGAAAAAAGGAATATATAACAAATCGGATTCATTTGCTCAATACAGTAAGTTAATGGAAGAAAACGGAGAACTAGGCGAGGCATTGATGCGAAGAAACAAAGAGGAAATAGTTGATGCTATTGGCGATATGGTTGTAGTTCTTACTAACATTGCTCATTTAGAAGGATATTACATTGAGGACTGCATAGAAAGCGCTTACAATGTTATTTCAAAAAGAAAGGGAAAAATGGTAGACGGTTTATTTATAAAAGATTAATTTGTTTTTAATAACATTTTTTTGTATTTTAGGCGTATGACACAATACAACAACCTTTGGCTTAATGAAATAGCCAAAAAGCATAATCAATGGCTGAACACGGTCAAAGGGATTGGTGGCGATATGTATGCAGAAGATATCGTTCAAGAAATGTATATAAAACTGCACAAGTTAGTCCAAAAGAGAGGAAATCATTTTTTTCTGTTTGATAACGGAAAAGTACAAAGTGGATATATATTTTTTACTCTGCGCAGTATCTTGTATTCTTATCTAGGACAAAAGAACAAGCACAGAAAAAGTCCTATTGAGTGGCTTATTAAAAACCTAGACAAGGACAAACAAAACAATCCTGTAACGTTTGGAGATTTAGCAGACGAAAGTTACATCTATGACGAACAAGGTTCTTCTGATAAGCAGGAAGCAGAACAAAGATTTCTTGATAAAATAGATTTAGAATCTTTGAATTGGCGACAGTACGATATTGACATTTTTAAAATATATAAAGACACAGGAATGAGTTTCCGAACAATGTCAAAGTACACAGATATAAGCCACACAAACATATATCACACCGTGAAGCGCTGCAAAGAGAGTTTAAAAGACGCTTTACAAGAAGATTGGGAAGATTTAAATAACGAAGATTACGAACTTTTATGAAAGCAAAAAAGAAAACAGTACAGGAAAGATTGAAAAGTATTGAAGCGGTAGTATTTCAGCTATACACAACTAACCAAATGATGCAAAAAGAAATCAAGATTTTGCAAGACAAAGTAAACGAAGACAAAACAGAAGATTTAAACTATTTGTAAAATGGAAGAGCCAAAAGACAAACGAACCAAAGCCTACAAAGATTGGAAAGCAAACCAAGAAAAAGAATCCAAAGGGTTAGGCGACACGATTGCAAAAATAACCAAAGCCACAGGAATAGACAAAGCTGTCAAATTCATAGCGGGAGAGGATTGTGGTTGTGATAAGCGCAAAGACGTTTTGAATAAGTTATTCCCTTACAGACGACCTAACTGCTTGACAGAAACAGAACACATAACGCTAACAGAGTTCTTTAAAAGAAACCCCACACAGGTTTCAAAGTCTGACCAACTTACTCTTTTGAAAATAAGCAATAGAATATTCAACGAAAGAAAACAACCTTCAAGCTGTGGCTCTTGTGTTCGTGGAATGGTTCAGAGATTGAAAAAATTATTTAACGAATATGGAGTTTAGTTCTGATTTCAGATATGACTTAAAGGTCGGGCAGTTGTCAGAGGAAAAACTAGCTTGCATTCTTACTGATAAGAAAATAGAAGTCAAAACAGATTTACAGGCTCACAAAACAGGAAACGTTTATATTGAGTATTTCAGTAGAGGTAAACCGAGCGGGATATCTACAAGCGAATCAGATTACTATTGTTTTGTTTTAGGTTCTGTTATGGTTTTAATAGAATCAAAAGAACTAAAGAAAAAATGCAGAAAATACATAAATACTCCTAGAGATAAAAAAGGAGGAGATAATAACACAAGTAAAGGCATACTTTTGCCAATTATAGAACTAGTAAAACAATAATATGAAAGATTTTAGACCAAGACTTCGAGGCAACAAACTAAAAGCATTTGAGAACCTCACAAAGAAAGAAACAAGAGTTTTAGTGATAGGTGATTTACACGAACCATTTTCGTTGGACGAATACCTTAACCATTGCGCAGAGGTGTATGCAAGGTATAACTGTAATAGAGTTGTATTTATTGGCGATGTGATTGATTCGCATTATTCAAGTTATCACGAAAGCGACCCCGACGGTATGGGTGCGGGAGAAGAATTGGAGTTTGCTATCGAACGTTTGAGTCGTTGGTACAAGATGTTCCCTAATGCTGATGTACTTATCGGAAACCACGACAGAATCATCTCAAGGAAAGCGTTTAGTGCAGGAGTTCCAAAGGCTTGGATAAAGTCATTCAACGAGGTTTTAAACGTACCTAATTGGAATTTTTCAGACAGAGTTGTAATTGATGAAGTTCAATACATTCACGGAGAAGCGGGAACTGCAAGAACCAAAGCGAAGGCTGATATGATGAACACAGTACAGGGACATCTACATACGCAATGCTATACTGAATTTTTTGTAGGTGCTAACTTTAAAGTATTCGCAACGCAAGTAGGTTGTGGTATCGACTTTGACAAATACGCTTTTGCTTATGCAAAACGAGGAAAGAAGCCTGCGATAGGTTGCGCTGTTGTAATGGGTGGGAAAACTGTTGTGAATGAATTAATGGATTTATAAAATTGGAGGGGATTGTAAAAAATTCCCTTTTTATTTTTTTTATTCAACAATAGTTTATATATTTGCAAGTATAAAACTAAAAACTATGACTATACTATTTGACGCTGATAGCTTACTTTGGAGTAGTTGCTACAAAGAAAAAGAAAATCCCGATGATTCTCCTTTCAATGATAACCTTGAAGAAGTTATTTTTAAGTTTGATGAGGTCTTTATGTCCATTGTAAATAAACTTGAAGAAACTTACGAGATTGACAAGGTTGTAACTTTCTGCGGTTCTAAAGGTAATTTTAGAAAGATGCTAACACCAACGTACAAAGCCAATAGGAAGAAAGCTAATATACCGCCTCTATTGAACGAACTTACGAAATACGTGCAAGAGTCTTACGATGCTATTTATAAAGCGGGATATGAAACCGATGACCTTATAGCGTCTATGTGGTCAAAGGATAAAGAGAATAGTATAATTGTTTCTATTGATAAAGACTATTTGCAATTTCCTGCGACCATTTACAACTATCACTATAACCACCAAAGCATAAGAGTACAAACAGAACAAGAATCTTTGTATTTCTTTTATGAGCAGATGATTGTAGGAGATACTGCTGACAATGTAAACTTTTGTAAAGGATACGGAAAAGCATACTGCAAGAAAGCATTTAAAGAATGTACAACAGATTACCAATTCAGAAGAAAGGTATTTGAACTATTCAAAAATATATACAAAAGTAAGGCAAGAGAGAAATACATACTTTGCTATAATCTACTAAAATTAAGAACCAACGCATTATGACCGAAAAAGAAAAAACAGGATACATTTGGTATGCTTACAGAGATACTCAAGAACTATACAATGAAGGAATGGAGGTAGAACAATTAGAAGAAATACTTTTGTTATATGAAGAAAAGGAATTATATTTGCATTGTGCAGGAATCAAAGAAGCAATAGACGATATAAAACAATCAGAAAGAAAAATCAAATAATAATTAAAACTAAAACAATGGAAGCACTAAAAACAAAAGTAACACTTAAAGGAATCAAGGAAGAAATAGAAAACTATTTCAATGTAGAACTAGATTCAAAAAGAAGAAGCAGAGATTTAACTTATCCTAGAAGTATCTACTATTCAATTTGCAGAAAGCACACAACGCACTCATTGCATCAAATAGGCGAATCAATAGGAAAGAATCACGCAACTGTGATAAACTCACTAAACAGCACTATAAACGAATTAAATTATGAACCGTATTATAATTTGTTTTATAAAGATTTAGACCGTAAGCTGTCGGGATTTGAAACGGTAGAACAAGAAAACAAAAGACTAGCCGAAGAAAACGAATCTTTAAAACTAAAGGTTGCAGGACTAAAAGAAATAATTATGAAAGACTTAAGAAATGGAACATTTAGATGAAATACTAGAAAGATTACAGAACAAAGAAAAACAATTAAACATAATAGACGAAATAAAGAAACAAGATGACAAACATAGACAAGATACAAGCGAGAATTGAAGAAGTGTTGAATAACGATATTTCAAGCAGCAAAGAAAGAATTGATTTACTCCTAGAGATAGATGCGGACAATGTTGCAGAACTAGGGAAGAACTCCACAAGTGAGGAAAGAAAGAAAGTAAAAAGAAATAGCTTAAACATATACAGAGCAATCAAGAAGATTGACAAGGTAGAAGGCGAACTATTATTAAAATGTGTAGATAAATAGAATGGAGGATAAGATAGTGAACAAAGTGCTAGAAGCGTACAAGAAGCGTTCTAGTGAAGGAATAGAAAAATATGGTACTACGTTAGATAGAGACGATTTAAGTGTATTAGATTGGCTACAACACTTACAAGAGGAACTAATGGACGCAACGCTTTACATAGAAACATTGAAAAGTAAACTATGAATAATAATAAAGACAAATGTAAAATGTGCATCTCTAAAATAAACAGGGGCGTAATTTGTAAAATGTGTTATACTGAACTTGATTCGTTGAGGAAAAATGAAAACAGAAAGTTTATAATACGCCAAAGAAAATTAAAAGGTTTGCCTTCAGATAACTTAACCGAAGAACAAAAGGAAATGATTTATAATATGGACAATGTTTCCATAGAAATAAAGAAAGGCAAGGATATGATAATACACGTATTTAACGATGAGCATAAATTCTCAATAGCTTCAGACGATAATATTGAAGAAATAAAGGATTTAGTATATAAACAAATATTAAACAGAATTAAAAGTAAACTATGACAACAGACACAGTAATAATCGGAACGCTTATAGTAGTCTTTTTAGGTCTAATGATAACACTTATAAAAATACAATTATGATAACAAACGAAGATAATATGGAATTAATGGCGAGGTATCCTGATAACTATTTCGACCTTGCTATTGTAGACCCACCTTATGGTATAAGTATTAATAAACAATCACAAGGCAAAGGAGGTGGTTTAGCAAAAAAAATAAATTACACCAAAAAAGATTGGGATAGTGAAGCACCGAACAAAGAGTATTTTGTTGAACTATTTAGAGTTAGTAGAAATGTTATTATTTGGGGTGCAAATTATTTTATTGAAAATATACCAAACGCCAATAGTAGTTGTTGGATTGTTTGGGATAAAGACAATGGGGCTTCAGATTTTGCAGATAGTGAACTAGCTTACACAAATTTAAAAACAAGTGTAAGAAACTATAAATGTAAATGGGCAGGTATGTTGCAATATGATATGAAAAATAAAGAAAAAAGAATACACCCAACACAAAAACCTATTAGACTTTACGAATGGCTTTTAATGAACTACGCAAAAGAAGGTGATAAGATACTTGATACACATTTAGGAAGTGGCTCAATAGCTTTAGCTTGTCATAATTTAGGCTTTGACCTTACAGCTTGCGAACTTGACAAAGAATACTACGATACAGCTATGAAAAGAATCCAAGAACACAAACAACAAATACGAATGTTTTAAAAAGAAAAGATATGACACTACAAAGGTGGGAGTTAAAAATAGGAATAGTAAAGGGTTTGGTATTCGGTATTAGACCCTATGAGTTCACAGGAGAAGAAACATACGAAATAGACCACGTTGTTTATTTAGGAATATTTCAAATAATACTCACAACGATATACAGCAAACATATATGAAAACATTCAAAAGAATAATAAAAGACATCTGTTGGATTATATTCTCAATACTACTAATAGTATTCGTAGGCACACCATTATTCATTTATTCATATAAAGACAAGCTGACATCAAAAGGCTTTATTAGATTTCTAACTCTTTGGTTATTGGTGTTTATTCTATATCTTTTTAACATTCTAAACAATAGTTTGTTTTAAATAAAAGAATTGACTAATCACATTTTTTCAATTATGGACAAAAGAAAGAACAACGGAGGAAAAAGAGAAGGCGCAGGAAGAAAGAGTAAGTCGGAAGAAATGCACTTGATAGAAAGATTAAACAAACACATAGATTCAGACGATGCTATCAAGAAACTAAAAGCAATGATTGACGAGGGCGACTTCAAAGCCTTGCAGTTGTATATGAATTATATGTACGGGAAGCCAAAAGAAACAAAAGACGTTACTATAAACGCAGAGCAACCACTATTTGACCTTTAATGTTTCAAACAACAACAGCGATAAGAAAGCTACACGCTTTAAACAAAAGAAAAAAAGTAATTCAAGGAGGAACGTCGGCAGGTAAAACTTTCGGTATTCTTCCTATACTTATTGACAGAGCAATCAGAACTCCAATGCTCGAAGTTAGTGTTGTATCTGAATCTATTCCTCACTTGCGTAGGGGTGCAATGAAAGACTTTCTGAAGATTATGATAATGACAGGAAGATACAGAGATGGTCAATGGAATAGGTCGGCACTTAAATACACTTTTACAAACGGTTCTTATATCGAATTCTTTAGCGTAGAGCAACCCGATAAGCTACGAGGTGCAAGAAGAACAGTCTTATATGTGAACGAGGCTAACAACGTACCATTTGAAGCCTACAATCAACTTGCGATTAGAACGAGCGGAGATATATGGATTGACTTCAACCCGACAGCAAACTTTTGGGCGCACACCGAAGTAGTAGGAAATGATGACGCAGACTTTATCACACTAACATACCTAGACAACGAAGCACTTCCCGAAACGATTGTAGCAGATATAGAATCAGCACGAGATAAGGCAAAAGAAAGCACGTATTGGGCGAATTGGTGGAAGGTGTACGGATTAGGTCAAGTAGGTTCTTTGGAAGGCGTGTGCATTCCCGATTGGAAAGAAATAGATTTACCAACAGAAGCAAGGTTATTGTGTTACGGAATGGACTTCGGTTATAGCAACGACCCGACTACGCTGATAGGTCTATACAAGTACAACAATGCTTATATCTTTGACGAGGTTATATATCAGAAGAAAATGCTAAACAGCGACATATCGGACTTATTCAAATCAAAAGGAATCAGAGATATGGTTTATGCAGATTCAGCAGAACCCAAATCAATAGCAGAATTAAATACTTACGGGCATACTGTTCTACCCTGCACGAAAGGAAAGGATTCAATAGTGTACGGGATTAACTTAATCAATCAGAACAAAATCTTTGTTACTAGACGAAGCAAGAACCTCATCAAAGAACTACAATCTTATACGTGGCTAAAAGACAGAGAAGGCAACACAGTCAATAAACCAATAGACGCTTTTAACCATTGTATTGATGCAGCACGTTACGCCATTACCTCTCAATTAGAGAATCCAAACAAAGGGCAATACTTCGTTTATTAACAAATAATAAAAAAAAGTTGAAAAAAGTTTTGTAGTTTATTAAAAAGGTGTATCTTTGTATCAAACAAAACAGATATATTATGAAAGCGACATTGAAATTTCAAACATCAGAACAGGCTCAAACATTTGCAATAGCTTGGAGTAGAGCAACAAGTAACGGGCATATTTTAGGAAGTACAGACGTTACCGTTTACAATGTAGATGAAGATGCGAAAGCTTTTATAGAAAATTATATCTATAACTTAAACAGTTAAACCAATGGAACAACTAGAATTTTTAAAAGCAAGAGTTGAAGCCTTGCAGATAGAACTCGAAAGAGTAAACATTGAAAAGAGAAACCTAAAAATGCAATTAGCATATTGCCAACAACAAAACTTTAAAAGATAATATTATGAAAGCAGCAAAAGAAAGTAATTGGAAACTATTAGGATACAGTATGCTATATTGGGCAGTATTTTTTGGAATAGCTTTTTATTTATAGTATGCCGA
>ENA-UZWT01010638-UZWT01010638.1-metagenome-genome-assembly--contig:-Day-1-50m-contig-10638_pt1 | contig 13683 bp, 16 predicted proteins | sample MGYA00260338_ERZ794898 | MGnify/ENA metagenome assembly ERZ794898 | reverse complement strand
GAACCTGTTACAGATGCGCCTGTTGATGTTGTGGCTAGTTTGGTGGCGTTGTCGTATTTCAACTCAACCGCCCCATCCGAATTGAAAACAGCCTTGAACTCATTATTAGCAGAGTTTGCAATAATAACTTGATCGCCTAAAATGCGTAAATTACCAGTGCCATTTTCTGCAATATAACTATTAGACCCATCGTGATAAATCTGTAGGTCAGACCCATTACCGAATATGGCTTTGTTATTATCACCAAAGCTAATGTTGCCTGTCATAGTACCACCAGCTTTTGGAAGCTTAGTACCTAATGCTGTTGTGAGTGTAGAGTTATAGTTAGCATCATCATTGATAGCCGCCGCTAATTCGTTCAAGTCATTAAGTGTGCTTGGTGCGCCACCTATAAGGGTTGTGATCTTATCAACTACATATGCTGTTGTAGCTATCTTAGTACTATCATCACTCTCAGCTTGTGTTGTTGCTGTAGATAAACGAGCCGCTGGGATTGTTCCTGTTAGATTAGTTGCTGGAACATCAATGCCTAGACCTTCAATGTCAGCTTTATTTTGATCTGCCGTAGCATTAGCCTCAATTCCATTTAATTTAGTGTGATCAGCATCAGTAAAATTGTTTTGTGAAAGCTCACCATCTTGAATTGAATATGTAGTATTTGTGTCCGTTGAGCTTATTGTGCCATTTGACGCAATAGATATGTTAGACCCAGCAGTCAGTGCTGATACTACATTTGTTGTATCTGTAACATCAGCATTTGCCTCTATAGCGTTTAGCTTAGAATGATCTGCATTTGTAAAATTATTCTGTGATAATTCACCATCTTGGATTGAATAAGTGGTATCTGTGACTGTTTCCGTAGCTGTAGCTAATCCAGTAACGTGTCCATAAGTATCAAGTGTAATATCTTGTATGTATGTTCTGCCAGAACCATTTACAGATGCTTGTGAAGATGTATCGCTGTGGCTTAATGTAACATTTCCAGTGCCACCACCTGATAATCCAGACCCAGCAGTTATTGTTTGATCATCTTTAGCTGATGCTTCTATTCCATTTAGCTTTGAATGATCAGCGTCAGTAAATACATTGCTATCACTTGCGCTTTCAACCAAAGCTCTTATTTCTGTCGCTGTCTGATCTGCGGTAGCACTTGCTTCTATACCATTTAATTTAGAATGATCTGCGTCTGTAAATGCATTTGTATTAGAATTATTTTCATAAGCTGTTTTTATTTCAGCATCTGTTTGATCTGCTGTCGCCCCTGCTTCTATTGCATTAAGCTTACTATGATCAGCATCAGTAAAGTTATTTTCTGATAATTCGCCATCTTGCACAGAATAAGTAGTGTTAGTGTCTGTTGATGATATTGTACCATTTGAGGCTATTGAAACATTATTACCAGCAGTTAAAGCACCCACAACGTTTGTTGTATCGGTTACATCAGCACTAGCTTCAATTCCATCAAGTTTGCTGTGATCAGCATTTGTGAAGTTGTTTTGGCTTAATTCACCATCTTGGATGCTATATGTTGTGTTTGTATCAGTAGAGCTTATAGTACCATTGCTTGCGATTGCTATATTAGTTCCAGCAGTCAATGAAGCAACAACATTTGTTGTATCAGTTATGTCTGCGCTTGCTTCAATACTATTTAACTTTGTGTGGTCAGCATCAGTAAACACATTACTATCTGTGGCACTTTCTACTAATGTTCTAATCTCTGATGCAGTTTGATCTGCCGTTGCACTTGGCTCAATGCTATCTAATTTGCTTTTTAATGTATCAGTAAAGGCGTTTACTTCAGCTTGATAAAGAGCTTTTATTTGCGCCCCTGTTTGATCTGCTGTAGCATTTGTTTCTATTCCATCTAACTTTGACTTTAAAGTGTCTGTAAATGCATTAACTTCTGCTTCATATAATGCTTTTATTTCAGCACCAGTTTGGTCAGCAGTTGCACTCGCTTCAATTGCGTTTAACTTACTATGGTCTGCATCTGTAAATACATTACTATCATTTGCTGAACTTACTAAACTTCTAATTTCAGAAGATGTTTGATCTGCTGTTGCATTGCTTTCAATGTTTGCTAATTTTGTTTGTTCTGCATCGCTAAATTCATTTGTATCATTGTTGCTTTCATATGCAGTTTTGATTTGTGAAGCGGTTTGATCAGCAGTTGCACCTGTTTCTATTCCGTCTAATTTACTACCATCAACAGATAAATCACGTCCATCTACGTTTCCGCTAGTAATTATATTTGGAACATTCAGATCACCTGTCATTGTTCCACCAGCTAAAGCAAGTTTTGTTGCTATAGAATTTGTGATTGTAGTGCTGAAATTATCATCATCGCCCAAAGCAGACGCTAATTCATTTAATGTATTTAATGTTTCTGGTGCGCTATCAGCTAAATTTGCAATTGCTGTATCAACATATCCTGTATAATAAGCTCCATGCTGTCCGTCCAATGTGTCTGCATTGATATTTAAACCATCAATATCAGACTTTGTTTGATCAGCCGTAGCCCCTGCCTCAATGCCATCTAGCTTAGAACCATCTACAGAAACATCACGACCATCTACATTGCCTGATGTAATAATATTTGTGACTGTTAAGTCACCTGTCATTACATCGCCATCAGCTTGAACATAATCACTAGCTCCAGCCGTAACAAATATAAAAGCAGAACCAGATAAATTTAATGCTTGATTAGAATTGCTACTTTCAACAACATTTCTAGCTAATGTAGTGCCAGATGCTGTATATGTACCTAATCCTAACTCCCAATAATCACCATCTTCAATGACATACCTAACAACATCACCATTAGTAACGCCAGCATCACTAAAAGATTGAAACCCAGAAACAGTAGAACCTAATGTAATAGTGCCAGTACCAGTTGTGTTGGTTGTCATTTTTGCGCGATTTACAAGCACTTTTGCCATTTTTAGACTCCGTATTAGTTATGTTTCATTGATTAAGCAGGGTCAGGTATACCAATATCAAATGAAGCCAATGTGAATGTGTTTCCGCTTGTTACCGCCTGTGATGCAGTTAATGCGGCTGTTGCTAGTAATCTTGTATTAGCTACATCTACTATAGCATAATGCGTTGCAGTTCCTGTTCCTGTAATAGAACCATCAGTTATTTGCGCTACAGTAACTTTTCGACCACCGCCTGTTCTATCAGATGGTGCGGCAATAGATAAAGATGTTGAATTACCTAAACTGTGTGTTGATGTAGCAGAAGTATAGGAAGTTGCTTGTTGTGAAGTAACATGAATAGCTGTTGCCTCTGTGTCTAAAACGGACAGTCCGTTGTCAAACACTCTATCGTTTAATGTTGCCATGATTAGGTCTCCGTTTAAGTTGCACTGTGCATGGAAAACATAGCACAGAAACTTTAATTAAACAATAAAGCGATTAATTATTAGGAAAGATCACCAATTTTAACTCTTAAGACGTTAGAGCTATCAAAAACCTTAATATGGCTATCATTTAATTCCAATCTTTCACCGCTTGCATTATCAGAAAGAGTCCCAAGAGTTAATCCTAGTGCTGATATACTATTTGCACTCAGCTTATCGCCAGTAATTGTACCAGTTGCTAAGAAATTGCCATCAATAAACGATGTTTGTATATCCCAGCCAATACCATTGAAAATATAAGCTACATCTTCATTTAAGAACACACTGTCATTTATAAGCAATCTGTCTGTTTGTGCTGGCTCAACTGTTACATCATCATATGCGTGTTTAAATAATTTAGTTAAAACTTTTGTCGTTTTAGTACTTGGAGTTCCAGCACTATCGCCCATATTGCTATGATTTTGACAATAATAAAATAAATCTGGTGCTGAACTGGCTACTGTTATAGTTGTAAATGCCCCAGATGAACCAACAGTTCCTGTGCTTGCAACTCCAGTTGTATATGCAGAACCACCGCCATGCGTACCATTGCTTGTTGTTGAAAACTTTAATGGGTGATTTGTATTGCTACTATGTGATTGATCAAATTTATACTTATATCCCTCTAGCAATTCAATTGCTGGTGATTGTACCCCATCTAAATAAAACTGCCCTGCAACCACTGTGACTGTATAATCAATTGTAGCTCCAGTATTTAATTCAGCGCGATATACACCACCGCCTTTTGCTACTACTTCTTCATTTGTTGTTGCATTGGTACTTGCTGAAAATGCGCTAACATTGCCTGACATATCTACAGATTTAAGCCAATAATACTTTGTAACTTCACTACCAAGATTTGGTCTAACAAAATTTGAGCCTGATGAAGAACCAACTTTTGTAGATGAACCACTACTATTTGTTGAGCCTTCATAAACATCAATGTATCTAAGATCAGCATCGGCTGGGTTTGTCCATTGAATTGTAATAACGCCTGTACCACCTGTTGCGCTTAATCCAAAAGCAACTGCTGGTGCTATGGTATCGCCGCCTCCTGTAGCGGTTGTGCTTGAGTATGCACCCCTATTGCCATTTACTGTGACAGCTCTGACCCGAACATTATACTCAATGTTTCTAACTGGTGATATTTTAAAGATAGTATCTGATGTTCTAGCAACTGCATAACCACTATCTGTTGTTGGTTTCCATTCTACTTCATAAAAATCAACCATTGCGTTTGCGGCTGAAGTCCATGAAACAGAAAATTCAGAAATTGCAGTACCATCTGTTTGTATGGATTTACTATTTACAACTGTAAAATTACTCAATGTTAAGCCATCGCGTATTTGCGTTAATGTTGTATCATTAGAAATTATTGTTGTTTCTTCATTGTTCCATGAATATGCAGATGATGATGTCTCTTTTAGGCTTAATGATATTGTAGAACCATTTTCATCACCATTAAATGTCCACCCCACAACTTCAAAAGCTTTTGCTGACCATCCGTACCTTGCAACAGTAAGATTAACTGTATCACCAATTTCTACAGCCATTGCAGTTAAATCAAATTCAGCATTAACAGTTATTTGTTCCCTTGATCTATATAAAGCGAGCTTTGCAAGTCTTTGAGCTACCGCAGAATGTGTTGTTAAGGGTAAATCTAAATCCATTGTGCTTTCAAAAGCAGAACCACCATCTTCAGTTATAAAGGTGCTTGAAGTAATCATTGGATAATCTGCTAAAATATATTCTTGATCTTTATCAGCGAATTGACCCTGTACTTTATTGAATTGGCTTGAACTACTAGATTTTGTCTGTACGCCAATTTGCCCTCTTAAATTACTTTCTGTAAATGTAACTGTTGGAGTATGATAAATAGCAACTTTTAATTTCCAATAACCTTGTGACCAATATAATGTACCTTGGCATGTAGTAAGTAATTTTCCTAAATTACCTTCATAGTCTGTTCCACAACTTAATGAGCCATTGCATGTCATTTTATTTGATGCACCACTGCCTAAAGAATTTTCGCAAGCATTATAAGCCGCAATGAATGTTGTGTTGTCCATATTTGCTGATGGAACATCAAATCCGTATTCAGAAGTCATATAGTCTCTAATACATAAAGCCGCATTGTCAGACCATGCTGTAGTATTGTTTGATGGATTATAAACTTTTTTTCCTTTAACCATACAAGTAACTACAGGAATACCTTGTGTATATACATCTGGGTCATATTCACACTTCATATATATGTATGCTAATCCTAAATTTTTAAAATTACTATCTACACTTGTAGCTGAAACCAATCCGCTATCTGCTGTGGTTTGATCTCCTAAATGCTTATAAATATGTACTTTGTTAGCATATGTGCCGCTTGTTACCATATTAGAGCTATTTGTAGGTGCTAATTCAGCATTTAAATAAATATCACCTAAAGCTTCTACTTCATGCGCCGCCATTATAATTATTTGATGAAAAAATTGATTATTGTTTGTTACTTCTTGAAAAGTAATAACGCCGCCTTTTCGAACTTCTCCATAAACTACTTCGTGAAATGCATTGGGCGTGACCGCATTGACCATAGCACCATTGCTACCTAAAGAATTATCGTCAAATGAGGGCATGTCTGGCATCATTGCTTTTGTTACGAGCATTGTTGTTGCCATCATGACTGCGCCGCCAACAATAGTTGCGGCCACTGTACTAGCTCCAGCTCCAAGAATTGCAGTACCTACTACTAAAGCCATTATATAAACCTCTTTGAAAATACGTTTTCTATGTGACTATAACCCATTCTGCTAAGAATAGCATCAAATGGTTTATGTGTTTTGGAATTTATGATTAATACACTTATTTTATCTTCTTTTAGGCATTTTTCTGCAAATTTTATTAATTTTATACCCATATAACCTTTTCTATGTTCTGGATGTAAAAAGATAATATCGTTGGTAGCATATAAATGATCTTTATAATGTAGGTTTCTATGAACACATACAACGAAATATCCAACAAGTTTACCATCATGTCTAGCGGTAAAGCATTTTATTTTGTTTTGCTTTTCCCCTTCTTGGTATGCTTCCCAATCTGGATTAAGATTAATAACATCTTTGTTAAGTGCTATTTCTTCCCAGTGCATAGAAATTAATTCTGGTAATTCTTTTTTTACTTGATGGTAAAATTCTTGCTTATATTCCATATTACCCCTTCTAGGGTTATGTAGCTGGTGGTTTATATCCTTTGCCAAATTCCAGCCTTTGCTCTTGTAAGCCTGTAATATATGACATTCCAGTGTCAGTAGGGTGTCTTGAGCGTTGACTTTCATTTGTATATTTTAAAACAGCTTTTCGTTTTAATCTTTTCAAATGGCTTTCTACTTTTAAATCAATTGTACTTTTTTCGCCATCATCACTAAATGTCATAACATCCATAAGGCCAGTAAAAAGAAAAATAAGATTACTATTACCTTCTTCACCATAATAAATGTTACAAATTCTATTTTGATATGGTTCTGCTAATGCTCTAATTAAAAGAGTAGAATTTAATCCATTTAGCTTTAAACTTGCGCCTGATGCTGTCAAATCATTTTTTTCATCAATAGCACTTACTTTAAATAAATCACCTAATCCTTGATATGTAATACTACCAATTGTTTTATTACCTATGCCTGTATGAAAATATAATTGATTTGGTGCATCAAATAATAAATCTACTGCATAAAATGGCCTTGTAGATGCATTAGTAATAGCACTCGCTATGCCTGATGGAATACTTCTTGCCATTATTTAGCTTTCTTTTTGGCCTTTGCTGGTGATTTACCACCTACCCATGCCTCATTAACATCAGGTGTTGATGGGTCGTCAGCTTTTAATTTACCTGTTGATGTTCTGGCGCGCACAGCTTTTGTTTCTTTTACTGGTGCATTGCCTCCAACTTCATGTGCCATTCCCATGTCTATGAAGCCTTTAAAAATTTCGTCTTGCCACTTACCTTGTGACTTATATTCTTTACCAGTTTCATATGTTGCTGTCTCAGCACCATCTTCTCTAGTTATTCCAATTGATGATTTTGTCATAGTAATTTTCATGTGGGTTCTCCCTATGTGAAAAGTAGGGGGGCGTTAACCCCCCGACAATAATTATGATGTTGCGTGCTTCAGAACGCGCATTGCTTCTGCCAATACAACTTCACCACCAACACGACGACGAGCTATATAACGCACGTTTCCTGTTGAAGCTTGTGAGTATGGGTCACGTAGAACTGATAGTGCTACACGATCAACAATCATGTATCCGCGACGGAAATCGCCAAAGAATACTGATTTTGCACCAGAAGCCGCATCAGCAACATCAGGACACTCAAGATATGGTGAGCCTAATATTGTGTTTGGCAATCCAGATTGACCAGAGAAACCAGTTTGGAAAATATACTGACCAGCAGTATCTTTCAGCTTACGGATTGCACCTAGTGTAGAACGATTCATCAAGAATGTTGCATTGCTTGCATAATCTGATTTTAAGCCGTGTACCAAATCCATTAGGTTATCTGTTGAAATAGCCGCAGAAGCCGCACCAGTTGCTTGGTGTCCTACTGTTGTGCCATCAGCGATACCTGTTGGTTTGTTTGTGCCGTTACCAGATATGAACGCCGCGCCTTCAGCTTTTGCAAACTGTTCAGCAAATTCAGAGTTCATTTCAGCTTCAATATCAAACACGCTATCTTCAAGCAATTGACCAGAAATATCTACAAGAGCATACATTTCATGCGTTGGGATAGTATTCAAAGAAGTTGTGTATCCAGTTGTCTCTGCACGAGTACCACCTTCAGCAGTCCAAGCCGCCGCGAAAGTCGCAGTTTTGCTAGGAACTTCAATTTCTTTATTTGATGTTTGACGAACACGCGCAACAGAACGTACAGGAGAAATCTCAGTAATTACTTTGATTAACTCATTTACATATTCTGCTGGTGCTAAGTTGCCAGCCGTTGCCGCAGTGCCAACAGTCAAAGCTTTCACTTCTTCTGGTGCCATTTGGTCTTGGCCTTTACGCATAAAGCTGTCCCAAGCTTTAAGGGATAGATCAACTTCTTTAGCTTCCATCATGTTTGCTGGACGCTTTAGCATTGTTTCGATTTCATTAAGCTTTGCTTCGAAACCTTCAGAATGTTTTTTCTGTTGTGTCAAAGATTGATTAATGTCTTCAAATTTGTCCATATCTGCTTCGATACGAGCAAGTTTAGCTTCAGTTTCGCCATCAGCAGAACCTTTAGCTTCGATTTGAGCCAAACGATCATCATTTACTTTTTTAAATTCTTCAAAAGCACCTGACATCGCTTCTACGGCTGTTTTTACTTGATCTTCCATTTGGTAGACCCTTTCCGTTTAAGTTTTAAGGATGTTGGTAAGGCTAGTAATAGCCTCAAGGACTTTAGGCGTTTCCTCTTTTACAGCATCCCGCTGTTCAAGTGCCTTGGAAACGGCATTTGCCGCCGCCTTTGCTTCACTACGAGATAGGTTTCCTTCATCCCGAAAGAATGTTTCCCATTCACGCACCGAGCGATCCGTGCCTTTAACCGCTTCGACCCTAGCTTTGGGGTTCATCGGAAAAGTAACAGCAGATATTTCCATGAGGTCGACTGATTTTATTCGGCGTGTTTTGCCTTTTTCATCATATTCGACACCCTTTGGGTCAACACGATAACCAATAGATAGTCCATCTAGTGCGCCCATTTTCATTAATTCATGTACTTCACGACCTCTTTGCGTACCCATTGCAAGTCTGCCTTTAACCCTTAAACCTTTTTTATCTTCAATAATTTCATCAAAGACACCAATCGGTTCATCAGATTTGTGTTGATATAGAAGCTTTACAGCTTTTGCGCCTTTTTTACCGATAGATTTTGCAAATGCACCATCTTCAATAATATCACCGCCTAAATCTTTGTTGCCAAAAATAGACCCATAACCTTGAAATAATCCCGTTTCTTCGTCTATTTCTTCTGATTTAACGTCAAAGGCCACATCAACGCGACCATCTTCAAACTTCACTTCTTGATCAGAAATATAATTTTCAAGATCAATTTGGTTTTCTTGAGACATTTTATGACCCTTTACTTTCATCTAAGTTGTAAACATCAACTGACATTTTAACTCATTCTTTAAATAGTTTAAATCATCTAAATTAAACTTTGAAACATATATAACACATTTATAGAGTATTTTGAATGGTTTGTTAATCCCTTTCATCAAACACACTATCTTCTGGCGTTACATACAAAAGAACACACCTACAATTTATCACATTAGCCGCGCCTCCTCTTGGGTCAGCTGGCCTAGACATATACCTTGGTCCAAAATCGCTAGGCACTTCAAAGTCTTCATCCATAGGAACTATTTTGCCATTCATTTTCGCATGATTGCTTCTTGTTCTGTCATCAGACACAGAAACCCACTGCTTTTGAAGATCAGGTAAATTTAATGATTTTGCCACACTATGATTAGCATAACTTGCCGCATTGTGTGTTTCAGTACGTGCTATAGTCGCTGACCTTAATTGTGTATACTGGCCTCTTGTCGACTGATAAATAGCGTCTGCAACAAATGCAACCCCCATAGCTTCAGCGTCTGCCATCAACATAACTTCAACAAGTTTTTTTCTAGTAGTATTAGCAATATTCTTAACAGCCATAAGGCCAAAAATGCGCATATAGTCTCTTATTAAAACCTCGAATTGGCTTTCTTGTTTTTGATTTCTTAACATTCTGAGGCCAAATTCCTCAATAACAGAACGATAATGTGGCTCTAATATTTTTATTAACCTACCTTCAATCAGAGTTCCCGATAGCTCAATAGACCTACGCTCAGTATATTCACGCCTAGCTATATCACCAATTTTTGCAAATTCTGTCACTAAAAGTAGCGTTAGCTTACGTTCAAAAGATTGTCTTAATCTGTTTTGTTCAGCTATTTCACGTCTGGCATTGTACCTAGTGCCACCGAATTTCTTTACTACATACTTTGCCATAGTCCACCTCTTTGGATAGACTATAGCATTTTGTTATTTATATCACCATCAATTTATCAATGTTTAAACCAGCTAGTATCATAAGTGCTGTAAATACTATTGCTATGAACCAATCATCCCTACTCATAATTCATCCTTTTCTTTATCTCGCCCAAAATATTCTAAGTTAAACCATTTTCCATTATCTGCTAAAGGAGTGATACCACCTTCTGGACCAGCTATATATCTATAATGACAACCTTTCATTTTAGTTGGTGAGAATTGAAAATATCCTCTTTCACTACCAAGGCGCATTATCATTCTGGTTGCGGCATCAGCTATTTCTTTACCAGTATAATTTTCATCTGGTTCTTGTAGCTCAATCCATACATTCATTGTTGGTTTCATTTTCTTATCCTTTTTAATTTAAGTAGCCCCAGCCGTTATAGCTGGGGCGTTTCTTTAAACAGCGCCTTCGCCGTTATAATTTCCATCAGATGCATATTCTGGAATTTTAATTCCGCGTTCTGAAAGTATTTCTGCATAGTAATCAGATTGATTTCTATTAGCAGATGCTTTTCCATGCCCAATACAGCCATAAAAAGTGGCCATTGAATTTTTCCAATATTGCAAAAGCAAATCAGAATCCAATTTAGAGTAGTCCTTCATATCAGTCTCCTTTCTCTAATATATATACATTATAATCTATTTAACATTTAATGTCAATACATAAAATTATGATTATTTTAACATTTATAAATAGTTTATATATTTTGTTAATAATAATATATATTTTGGGGCTTTACTTAACATTCGAATCATGCTATAATCTAATTATATTAGATTGAAAGGACACTAATATGGTTGATTTTATTTATAACGATGGCGGACGTATCGCATCAGGTCGCAGAGGCATAGCTGGTGATTGTGCAGTACGTGCAATGGCGATTGCTTTAGGGCTGGACTACGATGCTTGCTATAAAGAAATAGCTCAAGCTAATAAGGATAATGGGCGCGCTAAGTCTGTTCGTAACGGTGTTATGAAAGACGTATATAGCGCAGTTTTAAAACGTCATGGATGGGTTTGGCATCCAGCGCCAAAGTTTAAGCATGTGAAAGCTAGAGCCGAAGATATGCCTGATGGTGTTGTTATAGCCAGACAAGCAAGGCACTTTGTTGCTGTTATTGATGGGGCTGTTCACGACATATGGAACAGCTCGCAAAAAATGGTCTACGGTTACTGGGCTAAAGCTTAAAACCAAAAGCCCTAGCTAATAACAGCTAGGGTTAATCTAATATGAGAGGACAAGAATATGACAACTATAACTACACATTTTGAAAATGCTTTTAGGTATGCAATTAAGAAAAAAACAAATTGGCATTTAGGAAAGCCAGTTGAAACAAGGCTTAATTTTACCATCTTTAAATATATGTATATTGATAATCCAATAGGATTTACTTTTGAACAGGTTAATTTAATAATTAAACAACACCTTGAAAGAAGCATTGGTCAATTCAAAGGTAAATGTATTGAGCAAGTCGAATTGCATTACCTTGGGAAAGATATACAGGAAGACCTAAATGCAAGAGGTGAGACTTTTGATGATTACTTGGATAGGGCTTTATTATGACATATAAAAAAGGTTCATTAAAAAACTTCAAGTGCTTCGAATTAAGCAGAACATCTTATCTTAGGGAAAAAGGTTATGGTATTTTAAAGCATACAATAAAAGCTGATTACGTGCATCATGACGTTAATCGCAGTAGATATATTTTCTTTCGTAAGGTTAATGAGTGTAGGGCATTTGACAAAATTGTAGCTTCACTTTCTTTTAACGATTACACCGTAAAGATTTAGAAATATGCAAACCAAAAAAAATTCCGCTATAGAGGCAGTAACTAACATAATCATAGGGTATCTTATAAGCGTTACCTCTAACTGGTTAATACTGCCTTTATTTGGCTACAATGTAACCTTATTAGATAGTTTTGGCATAGGTTTAGCATTTACATTCGTTAGCTTAATAAGAAGTTATGTATTGCGCCGCATTTTCAATAAATACGATGCCTAATATAGAAAAAACAATCGTAAGAGAAGCAGAGCTACAGGACATCAAATATGTTATTAGTCTCAGCAAGAAAGAAACTCTTAGCCTAGGGTTTATTCCTAAAATGGCTTATGAGGCGGCTATCACTGGAATTAAAACTGGTAAAAGATGGTCGCCAGTTTGCAATGACAAATTATTCGTATGCACTGTAAATGATGATCTTGTTGGTTTTTGTTTGGCCAGTTTTGGAAAAAGAAACGCTATATATAGAAAAGGAAAGATTGCACAGATATGTCTTCAAGAAGATGCCAGAAAGTTTGAGCGAGGACGGTTGTTATTAAATAGTGTTGTCAAATGGGGTTTATCTATAGGAACATTATCGTTTGATGCTGGTTGCGCTGATGATTTAGAAAGTAACTTTTTCTGGCAAGCTATGGGTTGGGAGATGGCCAGCACAAGATTAGGTATAGGGCATAAAAATACTTGGGTACAAACCAGTAAAAGAAAAATTAATATATATAATTATGACCCCAACTGGTTAGTTGGCCTTATGAGGTCACAAAAATAACAATATTTTTATTCTTTAGTGCTAAGTGGATGGTCTTTAGGCAACTGGAATCGGTTTTTATAATCGCTTCCTCTTTAAATGCTTAAAATAGATATAATATTAATTCCAAATATAAAAAAATTCAAAATACCAAACCCAATGATACCAATTAATAATGTTAATATTAATTTATTCATTCCACCTTCTATTTGTATAAAGCTTTATTTGTGTAGCTTGATCATTCTCGAACACGACACCAGCTACTACCAGCTCTACAAAATTACCTTCCCCAAGTCTGTTTAAATCATATGACTTAAATCTTATCAGTGACCGATTATTATTAAGTAATTCTTTTACTTCATCGTTATATGGTACAGGCAAATCATAATAAGAACAAACATTGTCTAACATATCGCTATCTTCTGCATTGAAGAATAGTTCAGTCTCACCACTCTCAATAACACTACGCCCTAACCAGTAATTAATATTAGGTGATTTATCGTAGCTTTCAAAGTCACTACCTATATTATAATTTGCAATTGCTTTTCTTACAGACTTTGAAGACTCATAAATCTTTGTTTTTACTGTACCAGTAGATGCATCTGTAATTGTGGCTTTCCATGACATAAATGGGTCGCCTTCAGATATATTGTATTTTATATCCTCATAAGATGTAGTTATATTTTC
>ENA-UZWT01006521-UZWT01006521.1-metagenome-genome-assembly--contig:-Day-1-50m-contig-6521_pt1 | contig 13731 bp, 21 predicted proteins | sample MGYA00260338_ERZ794898 | MGnify/ENA metagenome assembly ERZ794898 | reverse complement strand
TCTTACTTCACAACCTGCTCTTGAAGATGCAATTAGTTCAGGAGAGAGTGCAAGAATCGTTATATCTGCAGAACTTGAAGGTGCTTCTGGTGCAACCATCAGTCCTCAATGGTATGTATCTACCAATAACGGATCTAGTTTCACCCCAATCTACAACGGTACTCCAACCAATTCCGGGGGAGGAACTTATCTCTATCAAGGCGTTAACACTGGTGGATTCTCTGGTGCGGCACTTGTCTTCCAAGCTTATTCATCAATGACTAACTACCAGTATCGTGTTGTTCTTTCTGCGGCAGGAGCTTCCGCTACTGTTACTTCTGATGATTTCACACTAACATTCACTTGATTATTAAATGAAATTTGATGAATTGACGCCCGATAACTGGGTAATGTTTGCTATTAAACATTATAATAATCCAAATTCTGTTACTTTTGATGACTTCAAAAAAGATCTAAATAAGATTAAGTACATCAAAAGATTGTTTCGTCGCTATGAAACTCATGGCGAATTAAAAACTCATCTTATACTAAATCATATTATTGTGATGTATAATGTATTTGATGATGCTGCTACACCTCTTCTTTTCTATAAGATAGAGGCGACTCATTGGTCAGCATTAAAAGCATTTATGCTTGTACTTAATCGTTTGCCTGAATCATTAAACAACGAAGTTGATCAAGAATGTCTGAAGGAATTAAACCTACTGTGAATGAAATGATGGCGGGAGATGGATCTGGATTGCAGATTCCTCCTGCATTTGTCATGGTAAATCCAAGACAACATCGTAGATATAAAAAAGCGAATCAGGATAAAGTGGATGGTCGTACCAAGGGTGCGAAAACAATGCTCTCTCGTATACAGTCCCGTAAGAAAATGAAAGAAGAACTAGAAGCACAAATTGTAGAAGCAGCTCCGTCAGAAACAGAAAGAGCGCAGAAGCAAATCGGTCAGATGAAAAAACTGAACCGTGCCAAAGATCTACAGAAGAAACGTGACGAAGCGAAGAAAAAAATGCAATCCAAGACGAAAGAAATGGACGTGCTGATGAAGGCACGTATGTCTGATTTTAAGAAGAAGGCATCTGATCAAACAAAAAAACTTAAAAAAGAAGAAATTGAAGTGACTACTAACATGATTACTGAATCTACTGCACAACAAGATGCTCTGGAAGTTGCACTGCAAGTTGCAACCTCCGAACTCAATCCTTCTGGTGAGTCTTCCTTTGCGAAGATTACATTCGGTGATGGATCACAACAGAACTTGGATAATTTTTCAGCGAAGCGTATCGCTGCTTGTTATTCGCAGTTACCTGATGAGCAAGCAACACAGTTCCGTTATATGTTGAACAAAGATGCTGCTACGTATCAATCGGCATTAGACTTCGCGGTAAGAAATGTATAAATACATAAGTATTAATACGCACACTGGAATGTAAAATATATGGCATTCGGTCTTGGTAGATTAGCAGTTTTAGAATCAAAACTTGATATTTATGAAGATCTCTCCAAAGAGATGCTTGACAAACTCGAAAGAGCAGTAGGTACAATCTCCGAAAACAGCAATAGAGTTGCTGTAATCTTGGAGCGCCATGAAAATCGTTTAGATGAATCTGAACGTGCCGATAAACTCATCATAGGTATGCTTGAGGATATGAAAGAAAGGCATGATAAAGATTACGAACAGATTAACAATAGAATTAATAGCATCCAGAAGAAAGTGGATTCTAACGCAAAGTTTGTGATCGGTGCCGGTGCTGTGCTTGCTACCCTTGTGGCAGTGTTACAAGTGGTCCCACCTTTCATGAAAGCATTGACAGATGATAAGTCAGCTGCTAATATGGGTGCAGTGGTAAAGTCTGTCAGTGAGTTATCTTGACGTAAAGTATATCAGTCTGGTATCTGTTACTCTTCATAGGTTTAAGAGAGTAAAGGAAGACTTGTATAACTTTCGTTGTCCATATTGTGGGGATTCCCAGAAACGTAAGGACAAAGCACGAGGGTACATATTCAGAAAGAAAAATGATTATGTCTACAAGTGTCACAACTGTGGCGTTGGTAGGACATTCACTAATTTCTTGAAAGATCAGAACAAGACTTTGTATGATGAATATGTTCTGGAAAGATATCGCGAAGGGTTGACAGGTAAGAATACTCAAACTGCGTCTCCGAAGTTTGTGTTTAAGAAACCAGTATTCAAGAAATCAAAACAAGACATACAACTACAGAAGATTTCTGACCTAAATATTTCTCACCCGGCAAGACAATATCTTGAGCAACGAAAAATTGAAGATTTAGATTACTTTTTTTACTGTCCTAAATTTAAGGACTGGACTAATCAACAGAAAGAAACCTTCTCCGACATGAGAGGTGATAGTCCGCGAATAATTCTGCCTCTTTATACAGCAGATAAGAAACTATTTGGTTTCCAGGGTAGAGCACTATCCAAAGCAACAAAACTACGTTACATAACGGTGATTCTTGATGAGAGTCAACCGAAACTTTTTGGTCTCGATAAGGTAAATTTAAATGAAAGAGTATACATCACTGAAGGACCATTCGATAGTACGTTCCTTCGCAATTCGATTGCTATGTGTGGAAGTGACGTTCATGCTGATCGTGGGGTCTATCGCGATATTGTCTGGGTCTATGATAATGAACCGAGAAATCCCCAAATTGTCAACCGAGTCCGTAACTCGATCGACCGAGGCGATACCGTAGTTATCTGGCCAAAGACAGTCACCCAGAAAGACATCAATGAAATGGTTCTCCATGGACACGATGTGCAATCTGTGGTAGAATCCAATGAATATAAAGGATTAGAAGCAACCCTTAAACTGAACGAATGGAAAAAAGTATGAGCATCAATGTAGAAAAGCGTGACGGCATGGTTGAGTCTCTCAACTTGGATAAAGTTCACAAGATGGTAGAAGAAGCATGTCAAGGTCTCGCAGGAGTTTCTGCATCACAAGTTGAGATGAGTTCAGGGATTCAATTTTACGATGGTATCACCACGGATGCAATTCAAGAAATCTTAATTCGTTCTGCTTCTGATCTTATTGATTTGGATCATCCTAACTATCAGTTTGTTGCTGCACGTTTGCTGCTGTTTGGTCTTCGTAAAGAAGCATTCCATAAAAACATTTGGAAAGAAGGTATGCCTTCAGTCTTTGATGTTGCTGCATACAATGCTACTATCAACAACGTATATGATGAAGAAATACTAGATAAGTATAGTGATGAAGATTGGATCAAAGTTAACTCTTGGATTGATCATGATCGTGACTACCTGTTCACGTATGCTGGACTACGCCAAGTAGTAGATAAGTATTTGGTTCAGGATCGTAGTGCTGGAGATGTTTACGAGACACCCCAGTACATGTATATGATGATTGCACTAACTCTCTTTGCAGAGTATCCCCTTTCTACAAGACTCGATTATGTCAGACGATACTACGACGCAATCAGCAAGCACAAAATCAACATACCCACACCTATCATGGCAGGGGTGCGAACTCCACTTCGACAATTTGCTAGCTGTGTGCTTGTTGATAGCGATGACTCCCTCGATAGTATCTTTTCTAGTGACATGGCGATTGGCCGCTACGTTGCTCAACGTGCAGGAATCGGTATCAACGCAGGCAGAATCCGTGGGGTCAACAGTAAGATCCGAGGTGGAGAAGTTGCACACACAGGTGTTATCCCATTCCTTAAAAAGTTTGAGAGCACTGTCAGATGTTGCACTCAAAATGGCATCCGAGGTGGAAGCGCGACAGTCCACTTCCCAATCTGGCACCAAGAGATAGAAGATATTATTGTTCTCAAAAACAATAAAGGATCAGAAGACAATCGAGTGAGGAAACTTGACTACTCAATCCAGATTTCAAAACTTTTCTACGAGCGTTTCATTAACAATGAGGAGATTAGCTTATTCTCACCGCATGACGTACCAGGTCTCTATGATGCTTTTGGTACTGATGACTTTGACACTCTATATCGCATGCATGAACTCAATGATGCTGTTCCAAGAAAGACTGTTAAGGCACAGGAACTAATCCTAGATATCCTTAAGGAACGCGCTGAGACTGGTCGTATCTACATTATGAACCTTGACCACTGTAATAGTCATAGTTCTTTCTTAGATAAGGTTGAAATGTCTAACCTCTGCCAAGAGATTACACTTCCAACACGTCCTCTCAACCACATTGATAGTAAAGAAGGTGAGATTGCTCTCTGTATTCTCTCTGCTGTTAATGTAGGTAAGCTACGTAGCCTTGAAGAGATGGAAGAGTTATGTGACCTAGCAGTCCGTGGTCTCGATGAACTCATTGACTTCCAGGACTACCCCATCATCTCGGCTGAGATCGCCACTAAGAACCGCCGTAGCCTCGGCATTGGCTACATTGGACTAGCACACTACCTAGCCAAGCATCACGTCAACTACAGCGACTCAGAAGCCTTACAGCTTGTCCACGATCTTACTGAGCACTTCCAGTACTATCTCATCAAAGCAACAACTACTCTTGCTAAAGAGAAAGGAGCTTGTGGATGGTCTGACCGTACCAAGTACAGCCAAGGCATCCTACCCATCGACACATACAAGACTGATGTTGATGGTCTAGTTCCAAACAACTTATCACTTGACTGGGAAGCCCTACGTGCCGACTGTCTCAAGTATGGAGTACGTAACTCCACTCTAAGCGCACAGATGCCCTCTGAGTCCTCCTCAGTCGTCTGTAACGCCACTAACGGTATCGAACCACCCCGTGGATACATCTCCGTTAAGAAGAGCAAGAAAGGACCTCTCACACAGATCGTTCCTTCTTATCAAACATTGAAGAACTACTACACTCTTCTCTGGGATATGAAGAGCAATGAAGGCTACATCAACATCGTTGCTGTTATGCAGAAGTTCTTTGACCAAGCCATCTCTGGTAACTGGTCTTACAACCCCAAGAACTACCCCAACAATGAGGTTCCTGTATCCGTAATGGTACAAGACTGGTTGAATACATATAAGTATGGTTGGAAGACTTCTTACTACCAAAACACCTACGACACCTCAAACGATGGCGTAGAGGAAGAAAAGCCAGCCGCAACAGCGGACGACTTACTAGCTATGATGGATGATGAAGACGACTGTGACAGTTGTAAGATCTAACCCACTCTGCTATAATACGTACACCCCTAGGACTACTATGAGCGCTATCGAAGGAATGACAGTATTCAACTCTGAGCAAGTTGATACTAAAAAGCAACCGATGTTCTTCGGTCAGCCTCTGGGAGTCCAGAGGTACGATTCCTATAAGTATCCTATCTTTGAGAAACTTACACAGCAACAGCTTGGCTTCTTCTGGAAGCCGGAGGAAGTATCCCTCCAGAAAGACAGGGCGGACTATCAGAAGTTACGCCCTGAACAAAAGCACATTTTTACCAGCAATCTTAAGTACCAGATCCTATTGGATAGCGTACAAGGGCGTGGTCCTAGTATGGCTTTTGCTCCTTACTGCTCACTACCTGAGCTTGAAGGTTGTATGAAGGCATGGGAGTTCATGGAGATGATCCACTCCCGTTCATACACATATATTATTAAGAACATCTACTCTGACCCATCAGAAGTATTTGATACCATCCTTGATGATGACCGTATCCTAGAACGTGCTACTGCCGTTACTGGTGCATACAATGACTTCATCAATGCTGCTCACGAGTATGACTCTCGTAAAGTATGGCAACATGCACACGAGGATGTAACCTTCGCTCAGGAAGAGCGTCGTGAACTTAAGCGTAAGCTCTACCGTGCTGTTGCTAACGTCAACATCCTAGAAGGTATTCGCTTCTACGTATCATTTGCTTGTAGTTTTGCCTTCGGTGAGCTTAAGCAGATGGAAGGTTCAGCTAAAATCATTAGTCTTATTGCACGTGATGAGTCACAACACCTTGTTATCACTCAGAATATCCTAAAAAACTGGGATAAAGGTGATGACCCCGAGATGGTTGAGATTGCTAAGGAAGAAAAGGAGTGGGTTACAGAGACCTTCCGTAAGGCAGTAGACCAGGAGAAAGAGTGGGCTGAGTACCTATTCAAAGATGGTTCTATGATCGGTCTTAACGAGAAGCTTCTAGCCAACTATGTTGAGTGGGTAGCTAACCGTCGTATGAAGGCTATTGGTTTAGACCCCATCTACGACATCCCTGCTAAGAACAACCCACTACCATGGACAGAGCACTGGCTCAACTCCAAGAGTGTACAGGTTGCTCCACAAGAAACAGAGATTACCTCTTACATTGTCGGTGGTCTTAAACAGGATATGAAAGAAGACCAGTTCTCTGGTTTCTCCTTATAAATACAGGCTCCCTTCGGGGGGCTTTTTTATTGTCTAAATAAATATGGAACATTGTATAAATGAAATGAACAGGGAAGAATTAATTGAGCTTGCACTTAGTGGTTCACATGCCGCTGAGCGTTCCGAAGAAGCAGTTAATATCTACGTAGACTTGGCAGAGCACCTACTAGGAGCTGGTCACGCATCATCTATTGGAGAGGTTGACCTTATCCTTAAAGGAATGAGCGTAGGCGGTGCTGAGCGCATCCTAGACGCATCACAGGGCGGAACTATCAGTGAAGCAGCTAAGGCTATTGCACAGGGCTTAGAGGCAGACCCAGAAGGTTATATGGTGTTGCGTCAGATCGCTACAGCAGAAAATGCTTGTTTGCGCATCAAGACCTATATCGATGGCGATAAGATGCTACAGTTACCAGCATGGGTTCAAGCCAAAATGTCCATCGCGGCTGCTGACTTGGATACTATTGCTGACTACCTACTATCGGACACCGAAGCTACTGAATGAAATTTCCTATTGAAGTTTGGATGATGGTTGGAGTCCTTGTGATTCCTATTACTCTTATCCAATTATTACATTCTGCACAGCACTCAGGCTATTGTAAGACAGAAGCTGAGTGGAACAGGATACAAAACGACTAATACTTGACCTCCTACTTGACAGGGGGTCTTTTTTTATGTACAATAGCCTTGTCGCGGTCAAAAGGAAGTCTTATAGATACTATAGCAGCTACAAAGTATCTTGGTAGATTACGAGAACCCGTGGATGTATAAAGGGCGTCCTTTTACTTCAGAGAAGATAAAGGATTCTTATGGGTTCCTATACCTTATTGAGAATAAGCTCACTGGTAGAAAGTACATTGGTAGAAAGTATTTCGTTCAGAAGCGAAAGCCGAAAGGTGGTAAGAGAAGAGTAACTTCTGAAAGTGATTGGAAAAAGTATTATGGTTCTAATGACCAGTTAAAAGCTGATGCTAAAGAGTTTGGTAAAGAAAACTTTAGTAGAAAGATACTATCCCTACATGAAACTGTAGGTAAAACTAACTATGCAGAGACAGAAGCACTGTTTAAAAACAATGTATTGAGAGCAAAGCTCAAGGATGGAACTGCTATGTTTTATAACGACAACATACTTGGAAGGTATTACCGTAGAAATTATTGGGTAGACTAAATAAATGGTCTCGGAATGATTATGAGAATAGAACTTAAGAACTTCTTCAAGTACTATGATGAAAAACTATCTCATCATCAAGAAGCAGTATCTCAACTAGAGGCTGCACTTGTTAAGTTAGCACCAGAACTATTGGATGACTCTAGCGAGTGGGTAGAGACCTATCGCAATAAGCCAGAACCTAAGCCATCACCAGAACTAATTTTACCAGTTCCTTACTACCCACAGACAGACAACTACACGCAACCCGAAAGAACGTGTAACTCATCTGCTTGTGCTATGGCGCTGGAATACTTCCGCCCTGGTACTCTCAAAGGTCCTAAGGGGGATGACGAATACTTGCGTGAAGTATTTGCTGAAGGTGACACCACAGACCACTACGTACAAACTAGAGTACTAGCAGGATATGGAGTTAAGTCTGAGTTCTTCTATAGACTATGTTTTGCTGATCTAGATAGAGAACTAGCTGCTAAGAGACCTGTAGTTATCGGTATCTTACATAGAGGCTCTCTAGAAGCCCCCTACGGCGGTCATATGGTCGTTGTTATCGGTAAGACATCCAAGGGCAGCTACATCGTCAATGACCCCTATGGAGACCTCTACGACGGCTATACAAGCAACGTATACAATGGCAAGTCTGTAACCTATGAGAAGCACGTACTAGAAGCTAGATGGACTGTAGATGGTCCTATGAGTGGCTGGGGACGCAAGTTCGATGCTAAGGTAGAACAGAAGCATAGTGATTCTGGTATGGTTCCACAGGCAGGGGTAGAACTCATCAAAGAGTTTGAAGGTCTACACCAGTTAGCCTCTGATGGAATGGTTCACGCATATCCAGACCCACTATCAGGTGGACTACCATATACCATTGGTTATGGTTCTACTAAAGATATCGATGGATCGCCCTTTGACTTGGGAGATAAGATAACTAGAGAGAAGGCTGAGCTTCTACTAACTCAACAGCTTAAGTATAACTACTTAGCTACGCTTGAGAAGACTATCCCTTACTGGGATGAGATGAACGACAACCAACACGGAGCACTGCTCAGCTTTGGATATAACTTAGGTGCGAACTTCTACGGAAGTCCTGACTTCAACACCATAAGTCGTGTTTTAAAGGCTAAAGAGTGGTCAAAAGTACCTGATGCGCTATACTTATATCGCAACCCAGGTACGAGCGTAGAGGAGGGCTTAGCCCGACGCCGCATTGCCGAAGGGGAACTATGGGAAAACTAAAACAAATGCCTATTCTAATGGACACTTTTATTGAATGGTTTGAAGGTCAATGGTCTAACCAGACCCAGGTCTTCAACGATCCCAAATCCGCTTCATTGGTTCGTGTAGTACACGAGCGTACATTCGAGAACCAGTTTCGATGTGCATACTATATTCATAAGTCCAGGTCACCTTATCGTGATATGACTTTTGACTTTGATTATAACGACACAGACATCCACCTCACCTGTGGTGCGTCTAAGCTTATATTCAGCGTAGTACATGGTGGGTTTGTATGTAACACACAGCAGACTATCGATGGTCGTACTTATATGTTTAAAGCATATTTGCGCGAAAACTACTATCGTGTGAACGATCAGTGCTTCGATGCAGCAGGAAACTTGCTTCGCGGTCTAGAAAACGATGCTGACTTTATATTTCAGAAGGTCAAGTTTTAGAATTACCCCAGGTAATAGTACCTCCGCGCTTTAGAATTTCATCTACAACTTTTGCTTGTACTGTATTCTTTCTGTTGCGGGGGTTTTCTTCTACGGTCTTTTCATATTCGTCTATCATCTCTTCAAGCTCTTCATTACAACTATCCAAGTCGTCCATATTTTCTTTTCTGTTCGGCTTAGGCATGTGACGGTCACTCCACTGGTCTAGTGCTTGACTATAAACCTTAAGATATGCTATTATTTAGGTCAGCTCGAAACAGGGCTCTTGTCGTTAACGCTTACTATCATGAGTAGATTTACTACCCTTCTAGCAGCGCCAGTATTGATCATCGGTAATGTCGTTGGGTCTTCACCCTTACCGAAACTGACGCTAACAGAAGCATTAAACGAGGTCTCACCTCAACAACCAGAAGTAGAAGAGGTTGTTGTAGCTGAGCCAGTAACCGAGTTACGCTGGACTCTTCCAGGTGCCTCACCAAACGAAACTATCCTAGTAGGTGCTCTACAGGAGCGAGGCATTGATGATAAGAATGCTATCGCTACCATCCTAGGTAATGTAAAGCAGGAATCCAAGTTCCACTCAAACATCTGTGAGGGTGGTGCTCGCGTAGGTTTCTGGTCCTGCACACGTGGAGGATACGGTCTCATTCAATGGACCACCAAAGACCGTTACATGGGTCTGTATCACCACGCCAACGCCATTGGTGCTGACCCATCTACCCCAGAGGCACAGATATCATACCTATTTACTGAACGTCAGTGGAGACGCATTGAACCTTCCCTCAAGAATGAAGGTAGGAGCATCGGTTACTATATGGGACACGCTTACTACTGGCTTGGTTGGGGACATCACGGTGCCCGTACCAGCTACGCCCATAACTATGCTGCGAAACTAGTAAAAGCACCCGTAGCTGTATCCGATAAATAGTCAAAAGCTATTTTTCAGATGTTTAGGTTTGAAGCAGGAGCTAAAAAGAAGTCTATGAAACGCCGATACATTGTCGGCATAGCCCTAGGTCTCCTAGTGGACCTGCTTCATAGATACCTAAAAGTCAGCCAAGAAACCTTATGGGCTTTGGTTGATGAAATCGGCAGAGAGTTTAAGATTGATGACATTAATGGTCTCATTTTGTTGAACTCAAAACTATTGGACGCACGTATCAAAAGAGACGTGACGGATGCAATAGAAGATGCTAAGATAGAAATGGGTCACAAAGACCCAGAAATACTCCCAGTTGTTTTCACGGAAACTCTTGAGGGTGAAACCCCACTCGGTGGAGAGATGCGTCTCCGCCTACCTACAGACGAATAACATTATGTCTCGCTATGACCAGATCGTAAAGCATATTAAAAATGCTTTGAAAGAAGAGCACCTGTACTCAGATGAGGAGCTTAAGTTCATGAAGAGTCAGTTACGCACTCTGCAAGAAACTAAGTCTCGTATCCTTATGGAGGAACGCGGTGGTTTTGGATCTTAAACGTATTGGTGACGAACAGCTACGTTTTCCTTCAGCAACTATTAGAGAAATTACACAAGATGTAGTAGATCTAACAGAAGAGATGAAGGTTAAAATGGTAGAGTGGAATGGTATTGGGCTTGCTGCTCCCCAAGTGGGACACAACATCCGCCTAATCATTGTTCGTTTATCTTCTGGTAAGATACAGGAAATGATTAACCCCCGTATTAGCTGGTGTTCATTGGAAACAGTGAAGATGGAAGAGGGATGCTTAAGTATTCCCGGTAAGTCCATATGGATCGAACGACCCCAAAAGGTCCGAGTGAAGTTCCAGCAAGCTGACGGTCAATACAAATATTGGTGTTTGCACAAAATGGATGCAAGAGTATTGTTCCATGAGTATGATCACCTCGAAGGTATTTTAATGGTTGACAAATGAGCTATTGGGAACTTGACACGGAGGAGTGGGAACTTACTCCTGACGACTACGATGGTGCTGGTTGGATGACCCACCGAGCAAGAGTTGAAAAACTCAATACTATTTTCTTACTAGATAGTACGGACGAGAAAACTAACAAACAGTAATTAAAATGGAAGAACGTGAATTTAGCGACCTGAAAATGGAGCGTAAGGAGTGCGGCAAATGTGGCGCTACTTGGATCAACGGACAGCATACGTGGGCGACAGGAAATAAAGGAAGTGAAGCAGACCTAGCAGGTCTTATCTGCAACAAACTAGGCGATGAACAGTGTATCAACCCCATCCGTGGTGATGAGAGTGGAGATAGTTGGGCATCACGTCTAGGTGATATGGAAACTGGTTTCAAAGCCAAGCGTGAGCGCCTAGAAGACCAGCGTGCTCGCTTCAAGGAAGAGTATGGTGAAGACCCACACTTCGATGACTGAAGCGTTTAGGGTGTGGTAAGCGCTTCACTTTATGAAGCAAACCTGTAGATCACTTGGTATAGTGGCACACACCCTTCACAGAGAACTGTATCCCTGCTATACTAAAGGAGTCAAACACACAAGACCAATGAGTCAACTACAGACAAAGTTTCGTAAGTCCATCGGAGTTTTAAACGATGCAGTACTGCGAACCATTGAGCTCGACTACTCCCAACCAAAGCTTTATAAGAAGGTTCGGAAGTTCTACACTGAGCAGGGTATCTCATTTACGGGTGATGAAGTAACCGACTACCAGACAGTCCTTGACTGCCTTACCGAAGACCTTGCACAGGAGGTTGCTTGAACGTTTTACTAGAGCGCGAAGGCTACAGGTTCATTATTAACGGCACCATCGAACTCAATGGTATGCCAGACTACCGCTTACAAAAGCAAGATACATATAGTAAGCGATACAGCGATATCTACTTATTTGACAATCAAATGCAATGCCTTCTAGCAATGGAAGACATCGAATACGCCAAATGGCTAGACCCCGCAGGAGTACCATGCTACATTCGAGATCGAGTAAGCGCCAACAGAGGTTAACCTCAGCATTACGATATGCCGGTAATGCCCTATTAGTAATAGGACACTTCACCCTACTGTGGGGTGATACAGAACCAGCTCTGATAGTTAAGATTATCGGAGCTCTATGTATTCTACCCTTTGCCTTTGTGTTTAAACTGTGGGATGTGGTGGCGCTAGAGTGTCTCTTCGGAGGACTCGATGCAACTAAACTAGTTCAGTTGCTGTTTGGTAGTTCGTAAACTATCTGGTGGAGTCAATGACCCATGTGCTTGTCGGATGCACATTAAAGATGCCGACTGGCGCGTCGTAGCAAGGTTCTCTCACCTTAACGAGAGTGGTGGCGGGTACGCCCAGGTTTCCAGTTTCTCCTATTGACGAGTGCAATTCGTCTAAAAAGAACTGGTGGTGCGGGTGGTTTCCATGCCCTGTTTCTTAGTTCAGGTAAAAAACAAAGTGGCGAGCATGACTCACGTTAAGCACTCCTTCGGGGGTGCTTTTTTTGTGCTATAATGGAACCAATGTATTCTCTATAAGATGAGTAAAGTAGCCCTTATTACGGGTATCACCGGTCAAGACGGTTCTTACCTTGCTGAACTCCTCCTTGAAAAGGGGTATGAGGTTCACGGTATTGTCCGTCGCACATCGTTGATTAACACCCATAGAATTGACCATATCTTTGACCGTATCACTCTTCACTATGGGGACTTGACTGATGCTCTCGGCATCGTAGCTATCATTAAGAAGGTTGCTCCCCAAGAGATCTATAACTTGGGAGCACAGAGTCATGTAAAGGTCTCCTTTGACCAGCCTGAATATACTGCTAACACCGACGCACTAGGAACTCTACGTGTCCTAGAAGCAGTTCGTTTGCTTGGTATGGAGAAAGAGGTCCGTATCTACCAGGCATCGACCAGTGAGCTTTACGGGCTTGTTCAGGAGACACCTCAGACAGAGACTACTCCAATGTACCCACGCTCTCCTTATGGAGTTGCTAAACTGTACGGGTACTGGATCATTAAGAACTACAGGGAAAGCTATGACATACATGCCTCTAGCGGTATTCTATTCAACCATGAGTCATCGCGTCGTGGAGAGACCTTCGTCACCAGAAAGATTGTCCGAGCTCTCTCTAGAATCTCTACAGGTCTTCAAGGAACGTTGGAACTCGGTAACCTCAACGCAAGACGAGACTGGGGACACGCACAAGACTACGTTGAAGCAATGTGGCTTATGCTCCAACAGGAGAAGCCCGATGACTATGTTATCGCAACTGGTGAACAGTATTCGGTCAAGGATTTCGTAGACGCTTCTGCCCCCTACTTTGGATTCAATATTGAGTGGCGTGGTGAAGGATTGGACGAGTTTGGTTACTGCTTAAATACCAATAGGACTATTGTAAAGGTCAATCCAAAGTACTTCCGACCAGCGGAAGTTGAGACACTATTGGGAGATCCAACAAAGGCAAAAACAGTCTTGGGTTGGGAACCTAAGTTCACATTTGATGGACTAGTTGAAGAGATGGTACTAAACGGACAGTAATTATTATGGCTACATTTTTTGATAACAAGAACAACTTTATCCTCAGGGATGTTCCCAAGGGTGGTGGTACAACTATCC
>ENA-UZWT01002714-UZWT01002714.1-metagenome-genome-assembly--contig:-Day-1-50m-contig-2714_pt1 | contig 13783 bp, 16 predicted proteins | sample MGYA00260338_ERZ794898 | MGnify/ENA metagenome assembly ERZ794898 | reverse complement strand
ACTTCCCCCCTAGTTCTCATAAACGCAGCACCAAGAGCGGTAGCTAAGGGTATTGCAACTCCTAAGACTGTACCTATACCTATAAACTTACCACCAAGCATAGTAAGAGTACCTGCCATCTGTGTGGCCTGTTGACCAAAGGCAACCAAGATATTCTGACCAGATTGAGCCTGAACAATAAAGTCACCAACCTGATAGCCAGCCTGTTGAACCATGACACCACTACGGCTCATGCGGCGACCCATTTGACCTGATACGGACCCAAACTCAGAGGATACAACAGTGCCGTTCTGAGTGGCTACATTTAGTCTTTCTAAAGCCGCTCTCTGTTGGTCGGCACTAAGAACACCCCTCTCATGAGCCATATCAATGTCGTTACGCTCACGCAAGTATATGTCCATAGCCACATAGCTTTGGTCATACTTCTGTCGTAGTCTTTCTAAAGCCTTAGCTTCTTTATCAGCAGCTTGTTGTGTAACTCTAGCCTCTTTAGCTTTTTGAGCTTCCATACGCTTACTAAAGGCAATCTTCTGCCTAACAGCAGTTAGAGATTTATTGTTAGCTGACTCAACCTTACGAAAAGCTTGCTCAAACACTGAGGCTGACTTCTGGGCGCTTGATCCTACCTTAAGAACCTCTGCGTTAGCAGCTTTTAGTTGATCGTAGTTTACAAGATACTTAAGATCAATAGTATTATTAGCCATTAGCCACCCTCATATACACTGCATCAACACTCATAATAGCTTCGATCTCTCTGGAGCTAATAGGTGTGTCTGTGAGTTCTTTCCACGCTTTGATTTGTTCGTAAGTTATCGGGTTGGGGCCGCTAAAACCAGCAGTACGGCTATTGCTTAACGAAATAAAGGCAGACCAGACATTAACTACCAGTCGAGGGAACTCTGGTCCCTGCAACTCTGGTGGCTTACGTCCGATCTGCCTCTCTACTTCTTGTAGGTGTTCCCTTTGAGAGACACCATTCTGATCGGGTTTGTTTAGTGTGAACGTGTGTTCAGCGAAGTCTTGTAATTGCCCTATCAGGCTTTCATAAAAACTTCTGCGTTGTTTATAGCCTCCTCCAACTGAGGTTTAAGCCAGAACAATTCCTCATAGATAGACCTAGCTTTATCTGCTGTCAGCTTAGGTTTCTTCTCATCGTATGTGATGTTCCATGACTTAGTAGACTTAGACAAAAGCTCTAAAGAGGCTTCTTCTAGGTCTTGGGCTGTTAAATCCATGCCACCAGAACTTTGGGCAACCTTAAGGCGCTTGTTGGTCTGCTCGTACATAGCTTCCTTGTAAGGCTTAGAGTGTGGTGCGTGAAGGACGATAACCATGTTACTACCATCTTCGTTAGTCAGAGGCTCACCATTAACAGGGTTCATAACTGTTACTTCTACTTCATCACTCTTAGGTGTAAAATCTTTTAAATCCATTGTCGGGTTCCTTTAGGTATAAGTCGGGTTAAGTTAATTGGGGCCAGCACCACCCGACACAGCGCCAGCCCCTCCCTTTCGGGATTCTTAAGAACGAGTAATCTTCAAGTTAGTATCTTCAGTGTCGTCATACAGAGCAACAAAAGACATATTGATGATACGGCTGTTAGGGCCATCTACACCAACGTCAGCAGAGTTGATCTTGACACGAGGGAATAAGAAGGTATAAGTGTTAGAACCAGTAGGGTCATCTACAGATACCTCAAGTTCAGTCTCAGTCTCATTGATGAAGCGGTTGATAAGTGAATCGTCTTCAAAGTACGCAGTGATAGTACCTTCAATCTCAGCACGACCTACTTCCAAACAAGGCGCACTATCGTCACCAACAACAAAGGTAGGTGCGAAGGAATTGTTCAGGGTGAAGTCAATACTGGTTACAATAGCTACAGCAGAGGAAGAACCTACGTCACCAATAGCCAAGTCTCCAGAGTAAGCATCGAAAGGTGCATTACCAGAAGAATCATCTTGGGTTTTCTCGGTAGCACCTATAGACATATCTTTACCTACCATTCCAAAGGTAGTCGTTACCATCTGGTTAGGTGCAATAGAAAGAGCCATAGTAGATACAGTACAGCCAGTGAAAACACGAGCTTGGTCGATGTCAGCAGCGTAGTCTTCAATAGAGAAGTATTTAGGGGTAGTGCCTACCTTAAGAACATCCGTAGCCCAAGTATTAAGCATAGCTGATTGAAGGAAGTCGTCATAGTCACCTTTACGAAGGTCAGCAGTAATATCACCACCCGTCTGACGGTTTCCGTGGCGATCAACACGAGGCATACGATCAGCTTGAATGTCGTTACCAGCTACTCGGTCTTTAGTTAGGTTCAGCGAGTGAGTGCTGAAAGGTAGGTTCGTAAAGTTACCAGCAGGTGTAGTGCCGAAAGTAGATTCAACAATATACGAAAGGCTGGAACGGGAACCTTGTGCGAAACAAGTCATCTAATTCTCCTAGTTGTAGATGAACCAGCCGATGTTGACTGGGATTAAATACCAAGGAGCATCAGTAAGTCCAATGCTTCTCTCAGCGTAGTCAATACAAACAGTGTAGTCGTCACTGCCATCATTGTAAGTAATGTCTGTAGTGGCTTCAAAACCCTCTAGTAACTTCTCTACAATATCTTCACAAGTGGCAGGTCCAGCACCTTCAGGGGCATACACGTTTAATGCAAGTATTCCTCTGTACTCCTGTTGTGGATTTAGTCCTCTTACAGCAGGTTTACGTAGTGTGGGCATATAAGCTAAACGAATGAAGCTCTGACCCGTTGTAGGCTCGTAAGGGACGTTCTCATAGGCAATGTCAGGTAAGCCTGATATGTTTGATATGTGGGTCTCTAGTGCAGCCCTGATCTTTCTGTTGATGTCAGCCATACCTGCTCCTTAGTCTACCGAATACACGATGTCCATTTTTGGGTGTAGGTCCAGTAGGTCCATCAGTACCATCCTCTACAAACCTAGCATGGTTAGCGTCATTACGTAGAGTGAAGGAACTGTTTTTGAACGTGTCATCTTTGTCTACAAAAGCAGACTTAACGTCACCTAAAAGTAAGTCCCTACCTGACTCCCTATCTGCCTCAGAACCCGTCTGCTTAGGGAACCTCCAGTTAGCACCATCAATTCTACGTCCTCGACTACTAGAGTTGTTAGACTTGAAAGAGAAGGATTTAACGTAAGCACCAGACCAGATTGGAGATATGTCTATAGCGTGATTAGCTACCTCAGTAAAGTAGTCTTCTAGTTCATCACTTACAATATCTTTGGTTTGATCTTGCATATTCTGGATAGCTTTTAAACCTTTAACTGTTACCTGTACCATACTACTCCCTTACTTGACAGATGTAGCAAACTACACTATCTCCACTGTATATCGTCTGAGTAGAAACTACCCTAACAGTGTCTCCTACGCCCACCAATAGGTCACTCTCATCAGGGGCAGGGATAGCTACACCAGAGGTATCAAAGGATGACAGAAGGGCTTTCCTATCTCCCCTAACAACAGTATCCAGAGAAAGCTCTGTCAAGGTAAATTCTGCCATGTAGGACTTAACGGCATAGTCTGTGGTTGTGTTACCTGCTGTACCTGTACTTGGATCATAAGCACCTGTGACAACCTTCCTAAGAGTTACGGATTGACCAAACTCGTTCACTAGGGTATACATATCCTTACTGAGCATGTGTACCTCTTAGCTGTAGCTGTCAGAGTCAGGTGGATTTAAGAATCTATCTCTACGGAAGGCTGGTTGTACCCTATCAGTGTTATCTCTAACTACGCCAACCCTAGTCTTACTGATACCCCCTGCAAGAATACCTAACTGTGCGCCAAACTTCTTAGCTTGGTAGTCTAGCTTATCAGCAAGAGACTGATAGTGTTTATATAAATCGCTATACTGAGCCTTTAGTTGACCATCAAGTTCAATGGTAACTTTAGAGGCATACTTAGAAGCTAGAGTGCGAGACACATAAGAGGCGGCAGCGTTTACATCATCGTTAGTCTGAGACAGAGAGAAAACTATCTCTTCATCCTGAACCTTCTGGTCGTTAGTATCTGTATCGCCTACCAGAAATCTAACTGTGTTTAGGCGACCTGAGGCAGTGGTCGTATTTAAGTCTGTAGGGTCATAGGACCAACTCATATCAGGTCTCCTTGTTATTTATTCTCCGAGAATGTCATCTCGAAACTTATAGAAGTATTCAGTAATCCAAGGGTTCTTACGTAGGAATGAGCGGAGCAATCCCCGCTGCTTATCATCAATCTTAGACTGACGACAACGCTTGTTCTTCATTTCTTCCGCAGAGGTAGTACGTTTCTTAACCTCACCGTTCAGAAGACCTACAAGAGTATAAAGCTGATCTGTGTTCATCTCACTAAGACGATCACCAACCTTATTATCTTTCTCTAAATCTTTATTGTGGTACAGATAACCAGCGGCGTACAAAGTGTAGACCTTATAATGGTCCATCTTGCGCTCTTGCCAGTTAAAGTGTTCTCCTCGTGTCCAAGAGGTACTAGCCGCTTGAAAAGGGTTCTTAACGAATACAGGCCAATCGACCTGAAAACCTAACCATGTAGGGTGCATATCTTATTCCTATTTAAATATTGTTACGGTATTTTATAATTGGGTTAGACCCCAAGACTAATCTCAGGGTCTACCATTAGTAAGTAACTATTAAGCTACAACGCTGTCGAAGAAGTAACCAAGGTCAGCACCGATAACTTTCATGTCATCTGCACACTTAACTTGGATCATCTCAGCAACTTGCTGGCGCTTAAGAGCATCGTCCGAGAAGGACTCAACCGTGATGCCGAGGCCACCAACATTAGGGATAGCATCCCATGTGAAGATAGCACCCGAAGCTGGTGTTTTGAGACCCATTGCAGATGGCTTGTAGGCCAACATAGCATGCTTACCACCAATGAAGTCGATGTTATCAGCAATACCCTCAGCAGAGTCGTTGTAGACAGCTTCCATAACCAAGAAGGATTGAACCTCAAAGATTTCAGCCAACTTAGCATCCGTAATCAATGCAGGGTTATCAACTGTAGAGCCACCGTTCAAACGAGCAAGGATATCTGGGTGATTAACCAAGATGTCACGAACAGCTTTACCAACAACCATACAGTTAGGCTTGTAGCCACCAGACTTAAGCTGCATAGCGCGGCGAGCGTTAGTTACGTCAACGATTGGTGTTGAGTTCGTGTAGTCAGACCACAGGTTAGAAGGAGTGGTTTCAGAACCCCAAACTCCAGCCTTAAAGAATGTGTCAGCCCAACGAACTTCACGGTCAATGAGAACTTTCTCAATCAGGACGTTAGCACCCTGAGAGCGATTTTCTAGCATAGTGTCTTCGTTAGCAAGCTCTTGCTCATCAAAGTCCATACCAATTCCGCGAACTTCAGCAAAATAGTTGTCGTTTGACAGGCTCATACCAACACGGTTCACTTCAGTACGTGGCGCAAGCAACTTAACGTCACCATGACGAAGACCTTCACGGTCATACTTGTAGAACTTGTTAGATTGTTTATCAACGGAGATAGTGCCAAACACTTTATCCGCTACGAAGTTAGACGTTTCCTGAGCATAAGCAACGGTCAGGTTAGTCAGAGGTACGTCAAGATGTACCTGAGATGGTGTCAACATAGGCATTATATTATTTTCCTTTTAATCGGGTTTACGCCGAAGCGTTGCCGCCTTGGATAAGTTCGATTTCGATAACTTGGTTTACAACACCAGCTTCACGAGCGTAGCCCATGATAATGTCACCAGTAGTTGCGTCTACGGCACGACCAGTTGCGTCAGTTGCAACAGCGCCACCAGCAGTAACAGTACCGCCAGCTTCTACCATAACCGAGCCAGTCATCACTACGGTAACAGCACGAGCAGCCTCATCTTCAACCAGCAGAACGCCTACGCAGTTCTCACCAGCAGAGTCAGCCAGATCAACTTGACCATCGGATTCTAGAGTAACGAATTTGAATTGTGCAGAGGAAAGGTCTTCTCCCGCAACAAAAGTACGGGTATCCCGCGATTGCATAGTAGCCATGAGTTATTCTCCTTTGTAGGCTTTAGCGATAAGGGACTTGCCTTCTTGGGTCTTAGCGACTGCCGCATAAGCCTTGGCGTAATCCTTTTTGTTAAGTCCATGATCTTCCATGTAAGACTTAACCATATTTTCAACTTTATCAGATGCAGAAGAGAACTCTCCGTCTACGTCTGCTTTACCAAACTCTTCCATCTTATCTGCAAACGCTTTGTCAGCAGCAGCAAGAGCTTCCATTAACATATCTACTTCATCCATTTTAGATACAGCAGACAGTAAACCTTTAGCAGCCTCAACAGAGAAGTGAGGAAGATTTTCTTCAGCTTTCTTAGTTAGGGCCATATCAGCTTTCTCAATCTCAGCAGCTTCTAGTGCCTTCAAGATAGGCGCAGGGATATCAGCCTTATTGATTTGCTCACCTTCGTACTCAACAAACTCTTCAGGAGCTTTCTTTTCGATGGTTTCAGCTTTAATAACGTAACCTTCTTCGATCAGACCTTTGCGGAGACGTTCATTCTCAACCTTAAGGGTCTCAATCTCAGCAGATAGTTCTTCAGCAGGGTTAGCCTCTTCAGCCTTCTCTACGTCATAACCAAGTGCCTTCATGGCCTCCTCTTTGCCACAGCCTTTTTCTTCCATATAGGCTTTGACTTTATTTTCTTGTTCGTCAGTCATCTTGTCGATGTCCTCTAATTGGGTATCGTCCCGTTTGAAAAGAGTAACCATCGCTTCTGCATTGGCTGGACGATCAACCAAAGATAGCTCCTCTAGTTGAAGTTCAAGCAATTCAGTCGCCATCATACTCTCCTTTTACCGCACGACCCCCAATACTGAAGGCGGCGAGTTCTCCACTTTTAACCTTAGCCCAGACCTCATCATCATAGACCTTAAAAGCGACTAGCCAACCCTCACGGTCAGCCTCTAGCCCAACAGACTTATTGATCTCGTTAGTGCAGGGCCATGAGTGAACCACAATACCAACCTGATCTCCATCGTGCATTTGTTTACCTACACGCACATGCTCCATGAAGTTATTCACAGCTTTTACTAGCGTGTCAGGCTTAATTACGTCACCTTGTCGATCAACTACTGGTTCACCCTTCTCGGTGATAACAGAGGCCCAACCATACACTAGACGTTGTTCTTCGTCAGACTTAAGGATTTTACCCTCAAGGTTCTTTGTTAGTTCTCCCACAGAGGTTCCCTTCTCCCACATGCGGCAAGACCAGTATCGGGCGCTAGTCTTGTCTGTTGCTGTGTCACAAGAATGTCGAGACCTGAAGTTGGCACGAGCTTTAGGATCGTCCCTACGGATTTCCATGTTAGGATCACCGAAGGTAACTTTCTTAGTCTTGTCGCCATCTTTGACGTAAACCCCGAACTTCTTAGAGCTACCTTTCGGCAACCTAAAAGGTTTGTTCAGGGGTTTATCTACCTTCTCGATTTCTTCCTCTGTGGGAAGTGTGTCTGGATCATACATTAGCTGTTCCTTAAGGTGCATCAGTTACAATGTCAGCAGCGGTCATGTTGTACATAACGAAATCCGCAGTGCCTACGTTGTCTTGGATTGTAGGGTACGTGTCCCCGTCACCCATGCGCCACCAGTGATCGGGTGCAGAAGTTAGTGAGGATAAATCGTGAGGGGTGCCACTGTTATATATATCAGAAGCGTTACTACTCTGGTCGCTCCCCCATACCGCAACCTCGTCAACCTTTCCTCCAGACCTAAGATACGAGTATTCGTTTCCTTCTCTACCTACTCGAAGTAACTCATCCTTTATTGCGCCCGAAAAACCATAATTAGTATGTCCGTTTGAAGTTGTTTGTAGCACTCCGTTTGAATATATACTAAACCGTGAATAGTAATCGGCGAGGTCTCCACTAGACGAACCTGTAGTTCCACCGTCATAAGCTATTAACAAATGAGTCCATTGACCTCTTGGAAAGCTCTCATCGGGGGGGATAAAAGTGAGCCTATTATTGTCGCTTCCATACTGCAATCTGATTGTTTGAAGCGAGTCACGCCCATAGTACCTAATCCAAATGTTACCTTCGTTTGCTACATCGTCACCGCCATAAAAGAATAAAGTTTGGTTGTTTTGCGTTCCTTCGGGCTTTACCCACATCGCTATAGTCCAAGCATCACTTGAGCCACTGCCATTGCCTGACCTACCTAAAGCTGAATCAAGAAGTGCAGCGTTAGCGCTCAGATAATCTAGGTTCTGAAATTTTACACTCTTAGTGTTAGAGAACGCGGGTGCTGATACGACNNGTACGTCCCGACAGTCAAGCCAGAACCGCCTATCAGCTTGCGCGGGTTGCCCTCAACCGTTGTGACGTGGTAAGGTAGGTTTGCCCACTCATATGCAACGCCGCCCGTTGAAGTTAGTTCGTAGTTGAGCGTGTCACCTTGAGTCAGATTAACCGTGGTGGCTGATGTGATAACAGGAGCAACACCATCAGAACCGCCAGAAGCAGAAAAGACAGCGTTAAGTGCGTCACAAACTTCTGAACAGGTAGCCCCGTAGGACACCCCATCCTTATCTACAAAGTCCTCAAAGGGAACTTCAGTTAAGATTTCAACTTCTCTGGATGTGTCTTGGATAGTAACTACTACGTCAGTTGGGGAATTTACTATGGCGTGAAGGGAGTTTACAAACTGCACACCATTAGAGTTCTCAATAAAGATAGCGTTAGCGTCTGAATCCTTGTACAGCTTAATCATACCGCTTTCCTCACTTCGAGAACCATCCCTGAATTAACAAGTGTTCCTCCACCTGTTAACTTTACTTGAGGTTGGCAGGGGTTGTCCTTAGTGTTATTGTCACCTACATAGATATAGTGGGCGACAAGAGCTTGTCTGTAAGGTAATCCAGAGCCTTTATCAAGGCGGTTAACAGTAGTCTCAAGTGTGTATGCACCTGAGCCACCACCTAAAGTATACCTAAAGTCTAACGAAGCGTTGTTGGTAGTGTTAGTTATTGTATAGTCCATACGAATAATAACCGAGGAACCAATAGGAAGCTCATCCAGAAGGATAGCACCAGTAGTAGGGTCTAACATCCTTGTAACCCCAGTGGGCAACTTAATATTAGTAAATAAACCTTCTCCATTATTAGGTATGGAAGTCCAAGTGTCGTCTAATAACGTAACAGGGGTAGTAGAAGTGCTAGTGTCGTTGTAGTCAGCAAAACCACCAATGTCGATTGGACGTAGAGTAGGTATAACGAAAGTCTTATTGTTGTTGCACCTTACTGTAAGTTGGTAGTCATCATCTATAGTGACACTATACAGTGCAAAGTGTCCAAGAGGTAGACCTGCACCATTCTGGATAACTTCAGTCTTATTGGTGACAGAAACCTTTCCAGCAATGGTCATATCTCCATCGTCATAGGTGACAACAAGCATATTATCGTTGTTTACCTTGACAGACTTAACACTGCGACCATCTTTACCTTCATAACCATCAGAACCAGCTTTTCCTACTGGACCTTGTGGACCTTGTGGACCTTCTATAGACTGACCGTCTTTACCATCTAGTCCGTCTGCACCCTTAACACCATCAGAACCGTCTTTACCTTCTGGACCTTGGATACCATCAGAACCAGCTTTTCCTACTGGACCTTGTGGACCAATAATACTTTCACCGTCCTTACCAACTTCTCCTTTGTCGCCCTTCTCTCCTTTTTTACCCTCACGTCCAGTAAAGTCTTTCTTAAGGAGTTCTTTGGCTACAACGGCCTTAATGATAGCTACGTTGTTGGCAAAGTCAGTCATCTTTCAGATACTCCAAAGAGGCTTTAAGAACCTCCTCTTGCAATATAGCAAGTTTAGAGACTTCATCATCTTCTTCCTGATCTTCTTCTTCTGGTTCCTCTTGAACTGGAGCTAGATCAGCTTGACGAGCCATCTCAAGTGACTCATTATACTTCTCACGATCTAATTCAGGAAGTTCAGCATTATGAAGGAGAGCATCGACAATCTCAGGTTGGTCAGCCAAGTTAATGTTAGCGCCATTGAGATTACGAAGGTACGAGCCTAGTTCTTTAAGGTCATGGGGAGCAACGTCACCAGCAACCAGCTTAGGCATCAGGTCAGGGTTGAGGTTATTAAGCTCCCATAGAGGCTCAATAAGCTGCTTGTTAAGAGTGTCTACCAACTGAGTGATGTAACTCTCTAGGGCGCGTAGGAACAGGTCTGTCTTACTCTTAGATAGAGCGTAGGAGCCATTCGAACCACCACCAAGCATAAGGAACTCAGATAGTACGCTACGAGCAATGTCATGCTGATAACGTCTGATAATAGGGTCTATGTCAATATTGCGAGTTCCACTAGATGACATAAGTTCTACATCAACCAGACGCTCACTTGTAGGCGCACCGTCCTTATCTGGGTAGGTATCACTAGGTAGAATGATATAACCTTGATCGTTGAACTTGACATCCCGTAGGATAGACTGAAGTTCATTACGAAAGGCTATCTGTCCCTCAGTAGCATCAGGAGAAAGGTACTCAGCAGGGACACGAGCAACAGGAATACCAGCTAACTCACGTTCAACACCTACAGCCTCAATAGACTGCATATTGTTAAGGTACTGGTAGCTAGTATAGGCGTTCCGTAGGATAGACCTACCTGAAGGATCACCATTAATAGTAGTTGTTCTGTAGTAAACAGACTTTCGGTTAGGAATATAGTTATTACCTGTACCATAGCCTGTACTTTGGTAGATACCAAGAATATCACCAGACTTATGCTCTACGTCAAACCTATCAATAGTCCAAGGAGAACGACAAGCTAACTTACGTACACCCATACGTCCATCAGAATACTTAGACTTCTTCTTAGGGTTCTGACCTAAGCCTTCACGACGCTTATACACAACCTCAAACCAAGAGAAACCATAAGACAGAAAGCTAAGAGCTTCAGCTATGTGGTCATCCAGAGTATGCTCCATATCATCTAGGATACTCTCAACGAACTCTTTCTCTTTCTTAGCTGCATCACTATCGTCTACAGCCTTGACGTTAATCTCTACGTCCCTGAGCATCTGCTCGACTGCGTACATAACCGCACCAATGGTACTATCGTTGTCTCGCATTTCGCGGAACTTCTTGACAGCCTCACGACCCTTAAGTTCACGTAGGAACTCATCAGCACGTATGTTACCATTGTGGACATTCTGCCCTGCCACACCTAGAATAGAAGTTGATTCTGTTTTTGACAGGCTCTTAGTCATTAACTCAGTCCTTTGATACTGCTATATACAAGTTTCAGTTGAGGTTTTTGGTAGCCATTAAGCATAAGATCAGTTAATGCCCAAACCATAGCATCAAGTCTATCTGGAGAACCTATGGAACCTAATGGCTCCCAAGTTCTCATTTGAGTTTCTAGTTCATTAAGGTTTGCACCGTCTTCTTGGTTCCTTACGTGATGTACCAAACCACGTTCATACAGGGCAGCTATAGGCTCCGCACGAGCATACTTACCCCTAGAGGCTCTAACCATCTTCAGGGGTACGCTCTCGTCCTCTCCGTGGATCGTATGCTTAACCATATCACCACCTTGGTTAACCTCAGCTACAATCCTATCAGCCTCGAAGGAATGATAGAGTTCAATAGCCTTAGAGGCCCAACCTTGAGGTGATAATTTGCTTGTATAATCTCCGAGGATATAAGCCTTACCATTAATATCTACTCCAGCTACTACAATACCAGTCATATCAGACTCAGCATTAGAGGTAACAGCAGGGTCAAGTGCTACAACAATTCGGGTAAGATCGGGTAATTTGTCTCTGTCTACCTGACAACCATCAATAGTGTCTGTAGTCCAGAGTGCGCCTTCATTCTCCTCTAAGACTTCAGCATAGAGTTCCTGTCGGCCAAGCCTAGTACCCTCAAACTGAGCTTTCACAGCAGTAAGGTAGGTATCCGCTAGGTTTGCAGCGTTATCAAATGTAGAACCGTTAGTTACGGTAACTTTAGGGTCTTTTAGTAGTTTTCTTACTAATTTAGTAGATTTTGGAGTAGTTGTAATACAAACTTTAGGATGTTTACCTAAACGTAGACAAAACTGAAGCATGTCATAGGTGTCTTCATCTTTCTTCCATGCAGCAAGCTCATCACACCATGCAGCACTAAACTGAGGACCACGAAGACGCTCAGGTTCTTCAGCAGAGTAGAACTCAACCTTAGCACTATTAGCCCACGTAAGGGTACGTCTAGTAGGAGACCACTCAGGGAACCCCATGTCCTTACCTTTATAGGTCTTATCATATTTAGAACAGAGAGCCAAGAAACCTGACTCACCTTTAACCATAACTCGTTCAATGTCAGAGTTCGTAGAGGCTACACAAGCAATACGCTTATGGCCCTCCTTAACCTTCTCTCGGACCCACTGTGCGCCAGTCCATGTCTTACCAAAGCCACGACCACAGTTAAGGAACCACACATTATGTTCACCTTCAGGTTCAATCTGCTCAGGTCTAGCCCAGAACTTATATTCTTTCTGTAGAGCCTCTAACTGGTTCTTAGACATCTTAGAGAGAGCTTCTTGTACCTCAGCATCAGGCATCTCTCGTAGTGCTTGAGCAGTTATGAACGTGACGGGTTTAGAGAGCATATCGGGGTTATTCCTCTGTATCAGCTTCCTTACCTAGAGCAGACATAAGTGCATTAACTGCACCCTCGTTCTCTTCCTCTTCAGTACCTACCTCTTGCTCCTGTACATGGGAACTAGGGGACCAGCCAGCACGAGAACGTAAGTATAACTCTTGAGACTTAAAGTCACCATCTAAGGCTTGGTCAATAACAGTCTTACCAACCTTAGCATCAATAGTGAACTTAACCTCATCCATATCCTCACGATACAACTTATAGAAAGTAGTGTAGGACTGAGGTGCATCCTTCATATGCAATATAGAAGCAAAGATGTTTCTAATGGTAACACCACCACCGATACCTTCTCGTACCTTACGTGCGATATTAGGGTTCTTAGGTAGTTTGTTAGCCATCAGTAGGCTCCTTTATTGGTCAGCTATAGTTACCCCACAACTCATAATGTACGATGTTAATATACACCATAATAACTTATGGCTACAGGGTTCCCTCTTGGTAGAGGAAATTCTTATTAAGGGGGGATTGTTATATTACCACACAAAAAGAGTGTTCTTAGGGGTCGCTAGGAATCTACTCTGAGAGACCACACCATGTAACTTACTCTGGTGGTACTTAAGTATAACTTACTTTACGTAAGAATTTATATCTTAGTTTATTATATATTATGGATTATATAAATATTGTGATTCTTATGTATTACTTAAGTAGCTCTTACTACTATATAGATGTGGTTTCAGGTTACGTCAAACAGTTTCTTCTGTAGTGCGTCATTATGTAGCAATATTATACTATACTGTGACATAAATAACACACATAGAGGCATTTCCCCTCCAGTTTACCCCCCAGTTTCCTCTGTGGTGGTATCATGTGGTCGCTACGAATGTAAGTATCGTGGTGTGTGGGTTGAACCCAATGTTTTTCTTTTGTTTTGGATTCATAGGTGGAAACCCCTACCCCAAAACGAATCACCTGAGAATCTATAGGGTCCCACTTGTCAATAGCTAATGTTCCCCAGATGAAAATTAACTCTATGGTGTGGCACGAATGCAACTAACATAAGGATTCCAATGACATAGCGCTTGACTCTAAAGAAAATACTTGCGCTAGAAGAGGCGATTCGCAGCCAATTGTTATATTGTA
>ENA-UZWT01013319-UZWT01013319.1-metagenome-genome-assembly--contig:-Day-1-50m-contig-13319_pt1 | contig 13795 bp, 7 predicted proteins | sample MGYA00260338_ERZ794898 | MGnify/ENA metagenome assembly ERZ794898 | reverse complement strand
GATAAAGACCAAGACGTTACACGTTATCAAGGTCTAGCATTTAGCTGGATAGGATTTGATGAATTAACTCAATGGGCTACGCCCTATGCGTGGAACTACATGCGCTCCCGCTTACGTACTGCAGACCCTGCTTTACCATTGTCAATGAGAGCTACTACTAACCCCGGCGGCAGAGGACATCACTGGGTAAAGAAGATGTTTATTGACCCTGCACCAGCGGGGGATTCCTTTATAGCTACCGACATAGACACTAACGAACAGTTAAAGTATCCAGCAGGTCATGAGAAAGCTGGCAAGCCCTTATTCAAACGTAGGTTTATACCTGCAAGGCTTTCTGACAATCCTTATCTGTCAGAGCAAGGTGACTACGAAGCAATGCTTCTGTCACTGCCTGAGCAACAGCGTAAGCAATTGCTTGAAGGCGATTGGGATATTAAAGAAGGCGCAGCCTTTACAGAGTTTGACAGGAACGTACACGTAGTCGAACCATTTGATATACCAAGTAACTGGGTAAAGTTTAGGGCATGTGATTATGGTTATGGAAGTTACTCTGGCGTTATATGGTTCGCTGTATCCCCTAGTGAACAACTTATTGTATACCGTGAGCTATACGTAAGTAAAGTACTTGCAGTCGATCTTGCCGATATGGTTATGGAATTAGAGGCAGGTGACGGTGGCATAAAGTATGGAGTACTAGATAGCTCCTTGTGGCACAGACGTGGTGATACTGGACCTAGCCTTGCGGAACAAATGATACACAGGGGATGCCGTTGGCGTCCTTCAGATCGTTCTAAGGGATCACGTGTAGCAGGTAAGAATGAAGTACACAGACGTTTGCAGGTAGACGAATATACAGAAGAACCTAGACTAGTATTCTTTAATAACTGTACTAATCTTATTTCACAGATACCTGCATTACCAATTGACAAACGAAACCCAGAAGATATAGATACTCATGCGGAAGACCACTTGTACGATGCACTAAGATATGGTATCATGTCCAGACCACGGTTTAGTGTTTTTGACTTTGATTCTGGCGGGACACACTACAACGGAATGCAAGTAGCAGATGCTACCTTTGGTTATTAAGGAAAAATAAATGGCAGAAGATAACGACAACTTTATCGAAGATGACGCTATTGCACTAGAGGATAGCGATGACTCATCTGTTGATGACGTAGACACTTCTAATATTATTCCATTTATTATGGAAAAGTATGCCCGTGCAGATGACTATCGTCAACAGGACGAACAGCGTTGGTTACGTTCCTATCGAAACTATCGTGGCTTATATAGTCCCGATGTACAGTTTACTGAGGCTGAAAAGTCTCGTGTGTTTATTAAGGTAACTAAAACAAAAACACTTGCAGCCTACGGACAAATTGTAGACGTATTGTTTGCGGCACAAAAGTTTCCTTTATCCGTAGACCCTACTGAACTACCAGAAGGTGTAGTTGCAGACGTAAGCTTTGACCCGGCAGAACCAGAACAGTTACGTGAATCAGGTTTGGAAGAAGAAGTAAGTCCATACGGGTATGCGGGAGATGATCGTGAGATACCTGCAGGTGCAACCGCTAAAACATTATCAGAAAGTTTAGGGCCACTCAAAAATAAGTTTGAGGGCGTAGACAATGTACGTGAAGGTACAGGCAAGACACCTACTGCAATTACCTTTAGCCCAGCTATGGTTGCAGCTAAAATGATGCAGAAGAAAATTCATGACCAGCTAGAGGAGTCAGGTGCAAGTAAACACTTACGTAGTACTGCATTTGAAATGGCTCTCTTTGGTACTGGTGTAATGAAGGGTCCATTTGCCGTAGACAAAGAATACCCTAGTTGGAACGAGGAAGGTGAGTATACACCTACCATTAAAACAATACCTCAAGTATCGCATGTGTCCGTTTGGAACTTCTACCCAGACCCAGATGCAACTAACATGGACGAAGCTCAGTATGTAATTGAGCGTCATAAGATGTCACGTAGTCAGTTGCGTGGTCTTAAGCGTAGACCTTTCTTTCGTGCCAATGTAATTGACGATGCCATTCAACTAGGCGAAAACTACACTAAGGAATCTTGGGAAGATGATCTTTCAGATTACTCACCCGATCATGGTGTAGAACGTTTTGAAGTACTAGAGTATTGGGGTATGGTAGACGTTGAGATGCTACTTGAGCAAGGCGTAGACATTCCCGACGAACTATCTGAAGTAGATGAATTACAAGCTAACGTATGGCTATGCAACGGTAAACTATTGCGTATGGTACTTAACCCATTTAAGCCTGCACGTATTCCTTACATGGCTGCACCGTATGAGCTTAACCCTTACTCATTCTTTGGTGTAGGGATTGCCGAAAATATGGATGATACCCAAACACTTATGAATGGTTTCATGCGTATGGCTGTAGATAATGCAGTACTGTCAGGTAACTTGATCCTAGAAGTAGATGAAACTAACCTAGTACCGGGACAAGACATGTCAGTGTATCCCGGTAAAGTGTTTCGTCGCCAAGGTGGCGCACCCGGTCAAGCTATATTTGGTACTAAGTTTCCTAACGTATCCGGTGAGAACTTGCAGTTGTTTGACAAGGCACGTGTACTTGCAGATGAAAGCACAGGCTTCCCTTCTTTTGCGCATGGTCAGACTGGGGTATCTGGTGTAGGTCGTACAGCTTCCGGTATTTCAATGCTTATGGGTGCCGCTCAAGGTGGTATCAAAAGTGTCATTAAGAACGTAGATGATTACTTGCTACGCCCACTTGGTGAAGGTCTATTCCGCTTTAATATGCAGTTTGATTTTGATCCAAACATTAAAGGTGACCTAGAAGTTAAAGCTCGTGGCACTGAAAGCCTAATGGCTAACGAAGTACGTAGTCAAAGATTAATGCAGTTTATGCAAATTTCTTCTAATCCTACTCTTGCACCTTTTGCAAAATTCCAGTATATTATACGGGAGATTGCGAAGTCTCTTGAACTAGACCCAGACAAAGTAACTAACAACATGGATCAAGCTGCAATTCAAGCTGAACTCATGAAGGGTTTTCAACAGCAACAACCTCCAGCGCAGGGTGGAAATCCTATGGACCCAACTGGAGCAGGTGGTGGTAACATAGGCACGGGTCAAGTACCTACACCACAAGAGCAAGGATTTAGCGGAAATGAACAAGGACAGGGAGCACCTCAACAAGCTCAAGCCACTGGTCAACAACCACCAACAGTGGGCTGATTTTGGTGACTACATTGATTTTGTAATTGCTCAACAACATCGTGCAATGGAACAGTCAGACAATATTATAACTGTACATAGAGCGCAGGGCGCTATTTATCAACTACGTAGATTAAAGCTACTTAGAGATGAAGTATTAAAAGGATAAGGCAGTAATGGAAAAGCAGATGGAACTTTTTGAGGATGGTGGCCTTAAAGACGAAGGTGGCATGGTAGATGAACAATCTGGCAATGACGTTCCTGTAGGTAGCTCACGTAAAGAAGTTCGTGACGATATACCCGCTATGCTCAGTGAAGGTGAGTTTGTTTTTCCAGCAGACGTAGTACGCTATCACGGGTTAGATAAACTCATGGACCTGCGCCAAGAAGCTAAGATGGGTCTCAAGCAAATGGAAGCTATGGGTCAAATGGGTAATAGTGAAGAAGCAACTATGCCAGATGACATGCCATTTGGTCCTAGCGATCTTATCATTGTAGGTGGTGAGATGAAAGATGGCCCACGTGAGATGGCAGAAGGTGGTGTAGTGTACGCCAACCAAGGAACCTTTGCTACCGGCATTGGTGGCTATCAGCCTTCTATCTATCAAGGACAACAGACATCCTCAACGTATACTCCCCCACCTAGTTCCGTTGCACCACCTGCCCCTGCAGCTTCACCTGCGGGTGGGTACATGCCTAAGTTTGTTACTAACCAGACTACACCATTTGATGATGGTAGCCTTCCAGCAAATATGGTATCAACAGGTACAGCACAAACTACAACTAATACATCTACAGGTGTAGATACTGCATCTACAGAAGATAAGTTTGTACCTACAATAGAAGATAAGTATACTTCTCTAACGTACATTAATAAAGAAACAAATGAAAAGCGTGACTTTTACTTTTACAATGGTAATCCAGTAACACCTATCCCAGATGGGTTTGTACCATATGACGAAAGTGTAGATGAGACCGTTTCGGACCTAGAGTCTACTGTCGTTGAAACTACACAAGTTACAAGTGGTAGTGATGATCCACCTCCTATGGAAACACCAGAACCTGTTGATTATGGTGCGTTGTCTACAGCCGATTTAAAGAAAGCGTATTCACAAAACCAAACTGCCATTGCTTTAATGGCTGGTTTAACTGCAGTCAACCCTATATTTGGTTTATTTGGTTCGTGGGCTACACGTTCTACACGAAATACTATTACTGAAGAAATGAAAAAGCGGGGTATCGAAGTTCCTGAGAGTACCGGAATTAAAGGTGTGTTTGGAAGTATTGTAGATGGCATAAAGGATATGCTAGGTCTTGATGATGATCAAACTACTGCAGTAACCAACTCTTTAACTAAAAGTACTAGACCTACAGCAAGACCTTCAGACACATCAAGTGATACAACTTCTTATTTTACAGATGCGATACGTGCTCGTGAAGAAAGGGAATCTGACACAGCTGTTGCCACAGCCAAGGGGCGCTCTTCCGCTATACTAGATTTATCTAAAACATCTGCAGTTCAAAATATTGCAAAAGAAACTGGTTTAACTCCAGTGCAAGTTGCAGCGGGAGTAGGAGATTCTTCTTCCAATTCTAGTACAAGTAATCCTAGTTACGATCCACGAGGTAAAGACCAAAGAGACAATTCACCCCCTAAAGATAACTCTCCCCCTAAGACTACAACTAGTCAATCTAATGCAAACAAGCAGGCTGCATCAACACAAAAAGCAGCAAAACAAGCATCTACACAAAAAGCTAACGATGACTATACGGCTTCTAAAGTTTCCAGTTATCAAAAAACTGGAAAGGTAACAGGTGGTTTCAAGCAAGGTGGACTTGCAACCCGCAAAAAGAAAAAGTAAATTCCACCAATTTGACTGGCTACTCATCCCCCTGCCAACACAGGCTACGGTGGCCCCAGTATGAAAGAACTAAAAAATGAATGATACTACTGTTATTGGTGAAGTAGAGACACCTAAAGTTGCAGCATTTGCAAATCGTAAATACTCTAATGAAGAACGCCGTAAGCATGAGCAAGATGAACTTGATGAACTTATTGCTGAACAGAACGGTGAAACAAAAGAAGCTGTACAGGAAGACGATCAAGAACCTGTAAATGCAGAAGACAAAAGTTTTAAGAAACGTTATGGTGATCTTCGCAGACACGTACAAGAAAAAGAAAAGACTTGGGAAGATAAGTTTAGTAAGCTAGAGGCACAGCTTGACCAAGCTACTCGCAAAGAAATTAGCTTACCCAAGTCAGACGAAGACATTGAAGCATGGGCAACTAAGTATCCTGATGTGGCAGCTATAGTTGAAACCATTGCAATAAAGAAAGCACGTGAACAGTCACAAGGACTAGAAGAACGTGTTAAAGAGATAGACGAGATGAAGGCAAGTGCAGCCCGTGAAAAAGCTGAAGTATTACTCTTGCAATCTCACCCTGACTTTGGTACAATTCGTGATAGCGATGAGTTTCATGAATGGGTAGAAGAGCAGCCTAAGTGGGTACAAGATGCTCTGTATGAAAATGATAGTGATGCTCGTTCAGCCTCTCGTGCAATTGATTTGTATAAAGCGGATATGGGTATCAAAACTAAAAAGACATCCAGTAACCGTGATGCAGCACGTTCCGTAGGAAATCGTTCTGGTCGCAGCGCACCTGATGAAGATAATAAATCAGGAGTGTTTAGCGAGTCACAAGTTAATCAAATGTCTGCACAACAATATGAAGCTGTCTCAGATGAGATTATGGAATCTATTCGGACAGGTAAATTTGTTTATGATATGTCGGGAAATGCCCGATAAACCTATTGACATCTTAGTTATTTATGATATAACTATATGTACAATGTAATAGTGTCGGCCCCGCTAGGTATCAACTACGGACACCCGGCACTATTAACAACTCAGCAAACAATAATGACATTTATCGAACAACCTAATGTCTCATGGCCCGTTTAATAGAAGGTAGGCCAACTTTCTAAAGAACGCACCCTAGTAGTACATAGCCTTCGCATACGTAATTAATAGTTTGCATCTGTAATCTAAATGCTAAAGGAGAATTATTATGGCATTCGGAAAAGCTTCGGGTTATACCAACCTGAACTCAGGCAACTTCTCGCCTGTTATTTACAGCAAACAGGTGCAACTTGCATTTCGCAAGGCATCCGTTTGTGACGCAATCACTAACAACGATTATTTTGGCGAAATTGCCAACATGGGTGACACCGTAAAAATCATCAAAGAACCTGAGATTTCTGTTCAGGCGTATTTGCGTGGTACAACAATCACTCAGCAAGATTTGACAGATAACGATTTCTCGTTAGTTGTTGATAAAGCTAACTATTTTGCTTTCAAGGTAGACGATATTGAAGAGGCTCATAGTCACGTCAATTTCCAAACGCTTGCAAGTGATCGTGCAGCATTCCGTTTGGCTGACCAACATGACCAAGAAGTTCTTGGCTATTTGGCTGGTTACAAACAGTCTGCACTACATGCAAATGCAGGCGCAGTAAATGATGCCGTTAACGGAACCAAAGCAAACAGTGCTGCAGGTTCTGACGAATTGCTGGCAGCTAACAAGCTGATTAAAAGTTCGTTTGGTAACATTACTACAGCATCAGCTGCGGATCACTCTATCCCAGTTGCCGCACGTCTTCCCGGTGCAACTGCACTTCCAACTGCTTATGTCTCACCTGCAATGCTTGTTGCACGTATGGCACGTTTGTTGGATGCGCAAAACGTACCAACACAAGGACGGTGGATCGTAGTTGATCCGGTAATGATGGAAGTCCTGCGTGATGAAGACTCACGTTTGTTGAATGCAGACTTCGGTGGTTCTGGTATCCAAAACGGTTTGGTATTGAATAACTTCCACGGTTTCCGTGTACACGTTTCAAATAACCTTCCTTCCGTTGGAACTGGTGCATCGACAACAGGTACAGCTAACCAAAACACTAACTATGGTGTTATCGTAGCTGGACATGATTCGTCCGTTGCAACTGCAGAGCAGATCAACAAGACGGAAACATATCGTGACCCAGACAGCTTTGCTGACATTGTTCGTGGTATGCACCTATATGGGCGCAAAATCTTGCGTCCCGAAGGTCTTGTCACAGCTAAGTACAACTTGGCTTAAGCTAACTAGTTGGGGCTGGCTACACGCTGGCCCCTTCTACTTTTTTGTGTTTAGGATATATCAATGGCTACGTATGTTTCCCTAGTGAACGAACTATTACGGCGTATGAACGAAGTTACCCTTGACATTGCGGGTGATGGATTTGATACTGCACGTAACGTTCAAGCACTAGCAAAAGATGCAATCAACAGTAGCATCCGACTTATTTTACAAGATGGTCAGGAGTGGCCTTTTCTTAAAACTACTTATATACAAACTTTGGTAGCGGGTACACGTCAGTATTCTTTTCCTGCAGATTATTCTAGTGTCGATTGGGATACATTTTATATTAAACAGCTTACCTCTGAGAGTAATTCACCTCGTAGGTTAAGTCCTATTTCATATGATGAATATATACGTAACTATCGTACTTCTGATGACACTGGTGATACAGTAAATGGTGAAGCTGCACCTATTGTAGTTTATCAAACATATGAAGATAAGTTTGGTGTTACTCCTGTACCTAATGCGGCATACGAGGTAGAGTATATTTACTGGTCATACCCCCAAGATTTGACTGTATATAATGATGTAGCTATTATACCGGACCGTTTTAAACATGTATTAATTGATGGTGCCATGATGTTTATGATGCGTTTTCGCAGTAACGAACAAAGTGCAGCAATGCACCAAAAGAATTTTGAAGACGGTATTAAAGCTATGCGCCGTGTATTGCTAGATGATCCACTTAACCTTCGGTCTACTGTAATTATGCAAGGTAGTAATAGTGCGTTTAGTGGTTCCTTCTAATGGCTGAGAATCTAGCCTCCTTTAAAGTGTTCTGTCAAGGCGGTCTTAACACCAGCCGAGATGTTCTATCACAGGGCGAAACACAGCCGGGTTCAGCTATCTCGTTGATTAACTACGAGCCTGCTGTTACTGGTGGTTACAGGCGTATTAGTGGCTTTAGTAATGATTACGGTACGGTCTCAGGTACAGGTAGTGTCTTAGGTGTTTGTGTTGCCAATGACGTTAATGATGGTATCTTAGCCTGTCGTAAACCCTCCAGTGGAAATAACTATCTACACTATTGGAACAACTCTACATCAGCTTGGGTAGCAGTAACTACTTCAGGTGCGCCTACAATGACAGGTGTATCTAAGGTTCGCTTTAAGCGTTTTAACTGGGGTAGCTCTAAAGTAGTATTAACTGATGGTATCAATCCAGCTGCTACTTATGATGGTACAACCTACACTCAAATTACACATGCTGATGCACCTAGTGCTCCTAAGTATGCTTCTATCTTCCAGAACCATTTGTTCTTATCAGGGGATGCCTCTGAGAATACTAATTTGTACTTCAGTTCACCTTACTCTGAAACTAATTTTGCCGCTGCGGATGGTGCAGGTGTTATTAACGTAGGTTACCCTGTAGTAGCTACTAAAGCATTTCGTGATGCTTTGTATATCTTCGGTATAAATAACATCAAGAAGCTTACAGGTAATAACATTTCTAACTTTGTTCTTGAGAATGTTACAGACGATCTTGGGTGCTTGGCTACAGATAGTATTATTGAAATAGGTGGTGATGTATTCTTCTTGTCGCAAGATGGTTATCGTCCTATATCAGGCACTAACAAAATTGGTGATGTTAATTTAGAATCTATTTCTCGTAACATTCAGTCTATCTTTACAGAGGTAGTACTGGAAGAAGATCTAGATGCTCTATCATCTGTTGTTATTCGTGAGAAGTCTCAGTTTAGAGTGTTTTTCTCGATTGGCGGCTCTACAGGTTTAATAGGTGGTATACGTTCAACACCGCAAGGAAATGCGTTTGAGTTCGGACAGCTTCTAGGTATTGAAGCTACTTGTGCAGATAGTGGTTACATAGGGCAGTTCGAGTTTGTAATACATGGTAGTAGTACTGGTAAAGTACACAGACAAGAACAAGGTTCTAACTTTGATAGCGCAGAGATATTTAGTTTATATCAGACCCCGTTCATACACATGCAAGACCCTGAGCAACGTAAAGTAATACACACAGTAGCTACGTATTTACGTTCAGAGGGAGATAATGAAATAGCTATGTCTGTTTTGTATGACTATGAAGCGTTTGAAACACTAAGTCCAACAAACTTTTCATTAGTAACTGAAGGTGCAGCAGCATACTATAACGAAGCTTTGTATGACAGCACAGCTATTTTTGATGGTAACCCAGCTCCTGTAGTAAGGACTAACGTATCTGGCTCTGGGAAGTCAGTATCTTTAAAATATGTAACTAATGATACAAATGCATCACACAGTATCCAAGGTCTTGTTGTGACATTTGGAGTAGGAGACAGGTTATAAAATGGCAGGTTATAGCAGACAATCAGCAGCTGACATTATCGCTAGTGCAATAATTAGGGCGGCACCAGTAAATGCAGAGTATAACGCCATACGTGATGCGTTTGCTTTTGCTACAGGTCACAAGCATGATGGCAGTTCTACAGAGGGTGCATATATACCTCTTATTGCTGACACAGATGCAAAGAATAAAGTAGTTGTAGACACAACGAACAACCGTATTTCTGTATACAGTGAAGTAGGTGGTGCTGCAGTAGAACAGCTACGCATACAAGACGGCGCTATTGTACCTGTTACTGATGACGATGTTGATCTTGGTGCTTCTGGTGCTGAGTTTAAAGACCTGTACATTGATGGTATTGGTTATATTGACACACTAGCTGTACATGAGAATGCTACAATAGCTGGTACACTAAACGTAACTGGTGTTATTACTGCACCGGGAGGACTTGTTGCAGATATTACAGGCGACATTACAGGTAATGTTACTGGTGACTTGACTGGTGATGTTACTTCTACAGGTACATCTACTTTTGCTGATCTTGATGCTGTTGACCTTGCTGCCACAGGTACTACAGTCATTACATCGGGTGACATTAACTCGGGTACTATTGATAACTCTGTAATTGGTAATGCAACTCCTGCTGCAGGTACATTCACAACATTGAATGCTAACACAAGCCTGACTGCCGCTACTGCCGACATTGATGGTGGTACTGTAGACGGTACAACTATTGGTGCTACTAGCCATACAACAGGTAAGTTTACTACACTAGAGTCGACTGGTACAGCTACACTAGCTACCGTAGATATTAACGCAGGTAACATTGATGGTACAGTTATTGGTGCTTCTAGTGCTGCTGCTGGTAGCTTTACAACTGTATCGACATCTGGACAGGCAACCCTTGCGACTGTTGACATTAACGGTGGTAACATTGACGGTGCTATTATTGGAGCAACAACTGCTGCAGCTATAACTGGTACAACCATTACGGGTACTAGCCTTGTAGGTCCAGTAACAGGTAACGTTACAGGTAATCTTACAGGTAATGTTACGGGAGATGTAACGGGTGACCTCACAGGTAACGTGACTGCATCAAGTGGTTCATCTACATTTAACAATGTTGTGATTGATGGTACACTGAATATGAACGCTGGTACTACAGCTACTATTCAGAACCTTACTGCACCTCTGAATGACCTTGACGCAGCCACGAAAAAATACGTTGACGATGAAGTAGCTGGCCTTGTAGACTCTGCTCCCGGTACACTTGATACACTCAACGAATTAGCTGCAGCACTAGGGGATGATGCAGACTTTAGTAATACTGTAACAACTAGCATAGCAACCAAGTTACCACTAGCAGGTGGTACAATGACAGGTGCTATTGCTATGGGTACAAACAAGATTACTGGTCTAGGTGATCCTACCGCAGCCCAAGACGCAGCAAGTAAAAACTATTCTGACACTACATTCTTAGGACTATCTGGTGGCACTATGACAGGTGCTATCGACATGGGTAGCCAGAAGATTACTACTACTTATACACCTACTAATGCAGCCGATCTCACTACTAAGACGTATGTTGATGCTATTCTAGGTTCAGGAAGTGATGCCGCCGCAAGTGCCGCAGCAGCCGCTACATCTGAGACAAACGCAGCTACTTCAGCAACTAATGCTGCAACCTCTGAGACAAATGCAGCTACCAGTGAAGCTAATGCAGCGGCATCATATGATAACTTTGATGACCGCTACCTTGGTGCTAAGTCTTCTGCCCCTACAGTAGATAACGATGGTGATGCACTTATCGTAGGTGCTTTGTACTTCAACAGCACAACTAACATCATGTACGTTTATAGTTCTGGTGGCTGGCAGGCTGCTGGTTCATCTGTTAACGGTACATCTGATCGTAGTACTTATACTGCTACTGCTGGTCAGACAGTCTTTGCTGCTACTTACGATACTGGCTATGTGGATGTGTACCTCAACGGTGTGAAGCTGGTAGCTGGTACTGACTTCACTGCTACTAATGGTACAAGCATTACGCTTACATCAGGTGCAGCAGTAAACGATGTAGTAGACATTGTGGCTTACGGTACGTTTGTACTAGCGGATCACTACACTGAGGCTCAGTCTGATGCTCGTTACGTTGAAGTAGCTGGCGACACTATGACGGGCAATCTGGATGTCCAAGGCACTGTCACGGCTGATGGGCTGACTGTGGATGGGGCTACAAGTTTAAATGCAAGCATAACACAAACATCTGTCTCGCCGTCATTTTATATTATGGATAGTAACACCACAGATTTAAATGATCGGTTCGTTAATGCTGGTGGGACTTTTTTCCTACAAACTGTTAATGACGCCAAAAGTACGTTTAAATCACGTTTTTCTGTAAATAACTCCACAGGCGACATCTCCTTCTACGAGGACACAGGCTCCACGCCAAAGTTTCATTGGTCAGCTGCTGATGAGAGCTTGGGCATTGGAACGACTTCGCCTAGTGCTAAAATAGATGTGGTAGGTTCTACAGAAAACTTGTTAGAACTTACATCTTCTGGTTCTTTTGGCACAGCTATAAACATTACGCAAAATACACCGTCAACGTCTATTTTTGTAAACTCTACATCTACAGGAGACATTGTTGATTTTAGAGACAATGGAACAACTGTATTTACTGTTAAAGATGGCGGTAACGTAGGCATTGGGACGAGTTCGCCTAGTGGTAAGTTAGAGTTGTACGGCTCTGGTATCTCAGACCTTCCTTTGGTTATTAATCATGCTTGGGGTAGTTCTAGTACCGCATTAATTTCTGCCTCTGCGGCTTCTAGTGAAGTCTTCAAAGTAGAACGCAGAGGCCACGTTGGTATTGGTACGAGTTCGCCTACAACTGCCCTTACAGTTTCGACAGATGGCACAGAGCAGCTTACCATCAACCGTGCAGATGCAAGTATAAACCCTGGAAACACTGTTGGCACTATTTTGTTTACAGGAGATGATCCTTCTGCAAACCAAACTGGCGCAAGGATACAAGTAATTGCTTCACAAAATTGGTCATCTAATGCTTACGGCTCTCACATTACGTTCTCAAATGACAATAGCGGTACTATTACAGAACGCATGCGCATCGACAGCAGCGGTAACTTGCTGGTGGGTAAGACTAGTTCAAGTTTTTCTACGGAAGGCATAGAAGCCAAGCCAGACCACTTACAAGTTATACGTGACGGTGACGTATCTTTGTATCTAAACCGCCTAACATCTGACGGTGACATTGCAAGGTTCTACAAAGACGGCTCCACGGTGGGGAGTATTGGGACTTCTGGTGTAGATTTAACTATTGGCACTGGTGACGTTGGATTAAAGTTTAATGATGCTTCAAACAGAATTGACCCTTGGAACGTAACCACAAACACATCAGTTGATGGAGCATTTGACTTAGGTAAAACAGACAGACGCTTCAAAGACCTCTACCTGTCTGGCGGTGTATACCTTGGCGGCACTGGGTCGGCTAATAAGCTGGATGACTATGAAAGCGGGACTTGGACGCCTTCAATGGCGACAGAAGGCGGGACTAACTATACTCTCAGCACCGCAAATGGCTATTATCGTAAAGTTGGAAGTCTTGTCCACGTTGAGGCGGATATTACCTTTACTGCCGAAGGGTCTGGGACGATCACATTAATTTCTTTGCCATTTACCCCAAGAGGAAACACAGAAATCATAAATGGTTATGTTACAAGTGGAGTAAGTAGGCGTTCAATTCAATTGACGCATTATTCAGGGGCTAACGTGTTGGTAAGGGTTGATGATGGTTCTGCGTTTACAAATTATTGGTCAACCAGATCAGTTTGGTCGCCAACAAACTCATTCAGATTTGCTGGAACTTACATAGACAACTCATAACCACCCCTGTTGGATCACAGGGTAGTCAGTCCAAATAGTGAGTTCGCTACGCTCACTAACACCATCACAGGAGATAAACACGATGGCACTATCAGAACGCACAGTTGAAGACAAAATCGAGATTGTCGGAGACTACAAACACATCCAAGTACGCACAGCCACAGTGATTGAACGTGACGGTGTAGAGATCAGCCGATCCTTCAGCCGCCATGTAGTTGCACCAG
>ENA-UZWT01012914-UZWT01012914.1-metagenome-genome-assembly--contig:-Day-1-50m-contig-12914_pt3 | contig 13856 bp, 12 predicted proteins | sample MGYA00260338_ERZ794898 | MGnify/ENA metagenome assembly ERZ794898 | reverse complement strand
TTGATGGCACAGGAGATGGATTAACTATCGATGGTGATGGTCGAACTGCTGGTAATGGTGCGCTGTTTCTTATTATAGACAAAGATAATAATATTGCTGTAGATGTTGGTACTACAGGCAATGTCGCTATCGGAACTGGGGTAGGCAACACAGCAAAATTACATGTTACAAGAACAGACACACATTCTGGTAACAAAACAATTTATGCAGATGGCACACAACTATCTGCTATAACAACATCTGGAACGAATTACTTACACAACGTCTGGATAGAAAATCATAACTTTGATATCGATTCTGGAGTTACTGACGCCGGTTATAGAATTGGACTAAACATTGAAGGCTATCACGACTCAAATGTATTTGAAGGAATACTTCATACACAGAAAAATATTTGGAGTAGAAACGGTAATAATACAAACGGAACTGGAACTATTACCAATTCTTATAATCTACACTTAGATACTTTAAGTGGCGGTGGTATGACGATTACCAATAACTGGGGCTTATATCAAACTGGTACTGGTACTAAAAACTACTTTGGAGGTAATCTTGGTATCGGAGTTGATCCTACTAATGCTAAGTTAGAAGTTGTTTCGGCTTCTGGTGAAGTATTCCGTGCAGATGCCGCTTCAGGTGCATATAGAATTGTAGCCAATCAAGATGACGTTCTTTTGCAAGGCGATGTTGGTATAGGAACAACAGATCCAAAGGCTAATTTTCAAGTCATGGGGCCAGCCCATGCTTCGGTACCTGAAGCGGGTAGCGGTGCAGTTGGTGGATCGATATTCAGTGCTGATCTCAATACTTATGGAATGCATATTGGGTCAATCACTAGTGGTAAAGGTTATATACAACAGCAGAGAACAGACACAGAAACTTACTTTGATTTACTATTACAGCCCAATGGCGGCAACGTTGGTGTAGGCGGCGCTAGTAACCCGAATTCAAAATTGACTATTGCGTATGACGGATACGCACCTACTACTGTAACAACGTCAAACGCATACTTACATTTGGGTAGTTTAGATTACGGGCCAAGTAATAACGGTAAGTTCATGATTGGTTTTGGTTACACTGACGGTACAACCAATACAAATTCGCCGGCTTACATAGGTTATGAGGAAGTAAGTACTTCTGGTGATACTTATGGTGATCTAACTTTCTATACAAGAAGTGTATATACAGACACAGCACCGACAGAACGCCTTAGAATTAGTAATGGGGGTGCTATAAGAATTGATGACGGTGGTTCATTACAAAAAGGAATGTGGCACCAACACGAATTTCAAAATTTCTCAAGAACACTAACCAATACAGCATACGCTGAAGAATGGGTTAGACTGTTTGAGTTTGACAATCCATTCATGGGCGAAGTTTATTATGGAGCATTTGGAAACAACTTCGAAGAAACTGGTATAGTTGAAATAGGGACTTCTTGGACTGTAAGCAATCTGAAACTAAATGTAACTAGACAAACTTATCAGAATGTCTTTGAAGAGTTTAGACTTGCCGCCACAACAAGCGGTTCTAATTTTGAATTGTGGGCGAGAATAAGCATAGATGGAACCAGATTAGTAGGTAATCCTAGTATTAGATACCAAGTATCTACTATGGCGCATAATAATGGATCTTCGACTGCGGCTACTGGAGGAATCGTAGCATATCACAACGATCAGCCATCGTCAACACCACCCACAAACAGAACTACGACAGTACTGGAAACTGGAAATAACATTACTGCCAGAAAAGGTCAACTTCTTCAAACGGCAGATAACGGTTCTTATTCAGCCATATTTGAAACATCTAGTGATGCTCAGATTAGATTAAAGGCTCGATCTAGTACTTGGGCTGGCATAAACTTTATGGACGATAATGGCAGTGAAAACATCTTTTATAGAGGTTCTTCAGCGACATTTTCTATTGGTGGTGGTGGTAGCACGACAACAGGTAAGAAACTTCATATTGATGGCGCTACAACTATAGGGGAAAACTTTGATTATGAAGCTATTCCAGCAGATGTTACCAATGGCGAAAAAGGTCTTCGAAATGGACTTGCCGTTGAAGGTCGCACTAGAATAGGATATACCTCATACAGATATCTAAACCTTATCGGCGGAATGAACGATATCGAAGAAGTTAGTGATAATGACTGTGTGATCGGAGTTGCAGAAGCAGGCTTTACTGAATTAACTGGAACAAATAATACTGGTTGGATGGTGTATAGAGCAAGACGTAACACAGATGCGGGTCGATCTGGGCATGCTTTCTATACAGGAACAACTAATACAGCTAGACTAAAAATTCTTGCAGATGGTAGTATTGTCGCAACTGGTTCATTCTCAGCCGCAAGTAAGTCGTTTGACATTGAACACCCAACTAAAGAAGGTATGCGTTTGCATCACGGCTCTCTTGAGGGACCTGAGCATGGCGTGTACATTAGAGGTAAACTAAAAGATAGCAACGTGATCGAATTACCAGAGTATTGGACTGGACTTGTAGATGAAGATACAATCACCGTTCAGCTTACAGCTATTGGCGCAAAGCAAGACTTGTGGGTAGAAAGCATAGAGAATAATATAGTAACTGTAGGTGGAGAGAATGTAAACTGTTTCTACTTCATACAAGCAGAACGTAAAGATGTGGATAAATTTGATGTGGAGTATAATGCATGAGTGTAAAGACTGGTCAAAATATTATTGAAGAAGGATTGCTTGTACACGTTGATTTTGGTAACTTCAAGTCAAATGGTGGTAAGCCTACTACTAATAAGAGAGGGAACCCACACACTGCTGTTATATCGCATCAAGGTACGCCTAGTCTTATAAATCAGGGAGTAAAAGAGGGCGGTTGGATTCAATATGGATTATCTGGTCAATGGACTGGCGGTACGTATCCATATATGTTTAGAATACTTAGTGATAACTTTGTCCAAAATCAAAGATATACTTCATCGTGCGAGATATACACTGACATACCAAAAAGTATGGTAACTGGCGATTTTGCACTTAACTATGTGAATGACGTAAACATGATTTCTGGAGGCAGTTACAATAGAAATCAGAATGATATTCATAAACCTATGAAAATATACCGTAGAGACTTTGAATATAGTTTTTCATCTACAAACCAACCCGGATATTTGGTTCTTCGTGGGATAGGAACTCCTACATTCGATCCAGATAAGCATCACGTTTTTATAAGAAACGTTCAAGTTGAAGAAGGCTCTTTTCCAACCCCTGTTGTACATAAACATAGAGTTAAAGATGTTATGGTATCTTCTAGAAGTAGCGGGGCAGAAGACTCTGTTAGAAATTTAGCCAATAGTGAAACTTATCCCGTCTCTTTTGATGCTTCTATGACATACAGCACGGATCAAGCAAGTCCAGCAAACGGCGTAAATGATTTTGATAATATCAACAGGTGGCCTAGATCAGATAGCGATACAAACTCAAACACCTACTTCAATTATTTGTACCCTAGTCAGCTTCAATACAACGAAAATTGGGCATACGAGATTTGGTTTAAGCCAGATCAATATCCTAACTTGCTAACAACTGCAAATCAATATGGAAGTGTTAGAAAAGCAGGGTTTCTGATTGGAGCTTCAAGTTATAATGGACATGGTATCTATTGGGGAACAGCCGAAAGTGGAGAGTATCTAGGAATTTCTGCATATCTAAGAGCGCCTACTTATCAGATGGGTAATGCATTTGTGATAACTCCTCCGATGATAAACAAATGGCACCATTTTATGTACGTGCATGATGCTTCAAGTACTTACCCTCCTATGGTTAGATTCTATGTCAATGGTGAACATTTTCATTCATTTACGGGGCAAACATCAAATTCTACTTATAACGGTACAATTGGACTCTCTAGACCTATGGTAGATGGTGGTGGTACAAGCAACTATAGATCGGTTGATGGTTATTTTGGTGAAGCGAGAGTTTATAAAGATAGACTTTTGACTCCCGAAGATGTCAAGCAAAACTATATGGCGACAAGAAACAAATATGATTACTGGAGAGGGTGATGGCAGTAAGATATAATACATATATACCAACTGACGGACTTATATTTCACGTTGATGCAAAAAATCCTAAGTCGTACCCAGGCTCTGGAACAACATGGTATGATCTATCTAAATTAAAAAATAATATGGAGCTTGTGAATGGTCCTGTGTACAATAGTTCTGGGCACATCACATTTGATGGATCGAATGACTATGCGATTACGCACGTTTCAGACTTTGAACCTGCGTTTGATGTGGCAAACTTTACGACTATAGTTTGGTTTAGACCAATATCACTACCTAATAGTCCTAGATATATATTTGCGCACGGCGAAAGCTTTGATACAGATAAATCAAAGTTTGGTATGCATTCCAACTCTTCTCAAGTATTTCAGTCTTGGTTCGAAGCACAAGATGACGCTGATTACTTTATAGGAACTGCATCACTTAGTACAAACAATTGGTATCAGGGCGCAACAACATATGATGCAAGTACCAATGCTTGGAGAATATATTTGAATGGTGTCGTTACTGATACAGCAACTCCTGCTCAAGACCCAGCAAGTATCGATCATGCTCTAACATTAGGGTGTAGAACAAATGCAGGTGGAATATATCAAAATTTTTTCAATGGAGATATATCAGTAGCAAAATATTATAATAAAGTTTTGAGTGATGCAGAGATATTACAATCGTTCAATGCGTTTAGAGGTAGATACGGAATCTAAAATGGCAATACATTCAGGACATAAAATCGCATCAGATAAGTTGGTATTCTCGCTTGACGCATCAAACCCAAAGTGCTACAGCGGAAGTGGTACAGCGGTAAATGACATGTCAAATCGTAATCACACTACTACTCTCGTAAACGGCACAGGTCATACTAGTTCTTATCCAACGAGTAAGTTTACTTTTGATGGCTCAGATGACTATCTGAGTGTTAGTACACTGACTGGAAGAATTGATAGTGCAGATGGATTCAGTGTTGAGACTTGGTACAGAGGTACAAGAACTGTTAGAAACCACATGTGGAACTTTGGTAATTCTAGCGGCGTAAACTTCAACTGTAACTTCAATGACGGTCCATATGCTCTATGGTTGTATTGGGAAGGTAGCGGTGGCAATTACATGCTGTTGACACCAAGTACACTCAACAGTAATGGACACGGCACCTCATTTACAGATGGTAATATTCACCATCTGGTGTTTACGCATAACGGAACAACTAACAAAGTGTATTATGATGGAGTAGATATATCTTCTATATTTACCACTTCTGGTACTCAAACGATGGAAAACGTGAATGCAACAGGTAGTTATAATATAGCAGGCTCACCTCATTATGGTGGTGACATATTTATTAATAGGGTATATAAAAAAGCACTAACAGCGGATGAAGTAACCAGTAGCTTCAGAGCCGACAAAGATAGATTCGGAGTATAAAAATGAATGATAGAAATTATGTAATTATTGACGCTTCTGATTTGGATAATATCGATTTCAGTGAAGTGGTTGAAACAAGTAAAGATACTTGCGTACTAAGTTTAGACGGCACCAAATCGTTTGTCAAGTATATTGGTGAAGCGCCTTCTAGCGTGTCTGCACTAAATAGTAAAAGCGAAGAGTATTCACACGATCAAATTCTAGAAATTCTAGACACAGATGAGTGGATAGAGCAAACTTCAACTTCTTAGGATAAACAATGGCTAACTCAGATAAAGTAATTACAGTCACACCAGCAACAGGTTCTAGTAACGAACCTAGTATGGTGTTCACTGGCGCTGACAACAATCCACTCACGATGAGAGTGATGAACGATGGGACATTATCTTATGAAGCATCTCAGGGTCAAGTGTTTTCTGTCTCAGAGTCTTTGTCGGGTGATATATTCTCAGTATCAGATATATCTGGTATTCCACTAATTTTAGGTAAAGATACTGGTGACCTGCAACTGAATCCACATTCGGGCACCGTCTTAATTGGTACGACTGAAGGTAATGATACTGCAAAAATGCAAGTTGAGGGTAGTGTTACCGTAATGGGTACCACTAGACAACTATTTTCTGCAAACGATGACGATGACACTGAAACATTATACAGCGTCACTGATATATCTGGTGTTCCCAGTATTCGTGTCAAAGACGATGGTGATGTATACTTAGCAGAACACAGTGGTAATGTAGGAGTGGGAACAACTTCACCTCGCAATAAAAAAGGCATGCACGTCCATGGGAGTATTATTCTAAGTCACTTAGCAGACCATCCAAATAACATCGCTAATAATGATTACGTACTTCATGTTGAAAGAGATGATGGTCGAGACTGGGCAATTTTTTCGGGTCCCACTGCTGGCTCAGCCGCAATGGATTATGGAGTAAGAGTGAACTGTTCTACCGGTGCTTCGTATGCGATGGCGGTTGATACGAGTAACGGTTACGTATTTAGAGTTACTGGTGGAGGATCATCTCTTGCAGTAGCACACTCTTCAATTTCAGACGTAAGGTTGAAAGAAAACGTTACGGCTCTCACGAACTCATTAGATACTGTCAAAAATCTAAGAGGAGTGAATTTTACTTGGATAGACAATCCTGATGCTGGAACACAAGTCGGTATGATTGCACAAGAAGTTGAAGAACATATTCCTTCTGTTATTCATAACGATGCTGAAGAAAGCGTTGTGTTGCCAGACGGTAGCACACAAACGCATTATAAACACGTAGAGTATGGTAAACTTGTTCCTGTTCTAATAGAAGCGATGAAAGAGCAACAAGCTATAATCGAATCTCTAAAGACCAGACTTGATGATGCGGGGCTATAATAATGGTATATAATCTAAGAGCAGAATCACAACATAAATTTGAAAAAGCATTGACTATCTGTGAATATAAGACACAGCCTGTTTATGAAATAATTGATACTATTATCGAAGATGACGAAGAACGTCCTATCTATGCTGACATAGCGACACCAGGCGAGATAGTTCTGTCTACAGAAGATTATACTTTAGTAATTGAAGGACCTAGACGAACTGCTACAGGTGAAAGTGTAATATTTGAAGACGGATCTGAACATGACGAATATGTTATGGAAGGATGGTATGCTACAGTAGATACAGAAGAACTACCGGAAGCATTAAGCATCTTTCTAATATCATAAATAACAGTAATGAATAAAACGCTATTGGGGAGAGTGAACCTTGGCAACAACTAAAGCTTTAGAGTTAGCACAGCTAAGTGCGTTGACTACGGTCGATGGCAACATTGACATATCTGGCAACATTTCAGATCAAATTGTTGTAGGTTCAACTTCCGATAACACCAGCGAAGCACTCGTTGTAAAAGATTCTTCAAACGCCAATCTTTTTAGAGTAAGAAGTGATGGTGTTGTTCTCATTGATGATAATTATCTGTATGTAACTGCCACAGCAGGCGCATATTTTGATGGCTCAATCAAAGCACGTGGCGGTATTCATAGCGACACAGCCGGCGCAAAATTAAATTTATCAGATACCGAAGGCGTGGATGTAGCAAGTACAGCCACGTCTACGAGTTCAACAACAGGCGCACTTACAATTGCCGGTGGTGTTGGCATCGTTGAAAATCTAAACGTTGGTGGTGACGTTACAGTTACGGGCGATCTTACCGTAGATGGTACAACCGTAACACTCAACACGACAGACCTGAACGTTGAAGATAAGAACATTACGCTCAACTATCACGCAACGGCAGATACGTCCACGACAGCGGCTGGCGCTGGTATTACAATTCAGGATGCGGTAGACGCATCTAATGACGCAAGTATCTTGTGGGACGCTACAAACAATGAGTTTGATATATCGCATAATATGAAGATTGCTGGCAGTGTCGGTGTAACTAACGTTGTCACGAACAAGGTTGTAAAATTCGATGGTTCTGTACTAAACGATTCTAATATTACGGACGACGGCACAACAATTACTGCAAGTAGTGATTTCAATACGTCTGGACAAATGACGTTTACTACAAATGCCGAAGCTATTCGGATGAGAGATAGTAGTGGCTTATACACTAGGACTATGATTCTAAACGCTAGTGACACTTTCTATATAGGACCAGTTGACACTTATTCAGGCGGTGCTATACTATACGGTGCATCTGCGGATGTAACCGCACAGCAATTTTATACAGGCGGCGACCTTAGATTCCTAATAGGATCGTCTGGAGAATCATCATTTTATGACACTTCAAATAATGTGGGAATGAAATGGAATGATAATCTAAACTTATATGGCACAGTATCCAATGGAGTCGTAACGCCAAGAAAACTAACGTTTGATACGAGTTTTGGTGCAGGTGGAATTACTGAAAATAAAGCCACTATAGGAATTGTAGAATTTCAAGGTAGTGACGCTTCTTATAATGCCGACGGAAACTATGCCACAATAGCTTCTTACATATTAGACGGAAACAACTCCATTCAAGGTTCTGCGAGTGAAGGAGGTAGTTTAGAATTTAGTGTATTTAGACACGATGTATCAACTGACCCGAGAGTGGAAACCGTAGCACTTAAAATAGATCAATACGGAAGAACCACTCAGCAAGTAGATAATACAACTAGCGGCTATGACTGGCAAGTAACTAATAATGAAAATGAGGCTGCGATAAGATTCGAATCTAGTGGCGGTGCTGCCAGCTTGTATTTAGATGGATCAAATGGAGACTTTGTTGGCAGTGATTACGGATTAATTCAGCACACCGGAACAAAACTATATTTAGGAACACATTCTAACTTCAATTTAGGTCTTAGTCAAAACGATTTCGTGTGGAACACGAATGATACTGCGACTCCTTTTTATATATCTCGTTATGATGTGACCAACCAATCATTAAAAATTACAGTTGATGACGGAAGAGTAAACTTCCATTCAATTCAAGATGAGTCAGATACTGGAGATTTTAGATTTTTCTTAGGTACTCTTAATTCTCAAGATACTACCTTTTCGATTCACGGAGGTACTGCCTCAACACCACTATTCAGTGTACAAGATGACGGACTAGTTACAGCAAAAACTGTTATTCTCGACAACATTGAAAAATCCACAGGAACCGCACTTGTAAACGCAAGGGCAATGCCTTCTTTTAAATTTGATTTTGCAAGAATGAGAAGTCTTCCTGGACACGTAAAGTTCAGTAGAACGACTCAAGCAACATCATTTGACTCTAATGGTAATATGGTCAATAATTCTAAAAATATTCCTAGATTTGATCATGACCCGCTGACAGGTAAACCTTTAGGAATACTATTTGAAAGATCGAGTACAAATTATTTTCTAGATTCAACAACTGGTGGTTGGTCGTCAGTAAGAGGAACAAAATCAGCAAATGCTACAATTTATAAAGGCATAAAAGGATACCATCATAGCGATACTGGCGGTAGTCCAAACATCAACAAAAACCTTAGTATAGCGACAGACGCTACGTGGGTTTGGAGTTTTTATATTGATGCTACCAATCTTGCCACAAACGCAATAGAAGTAAATTTTTCATCAAACGGAGCGGCAAATCAGGGGTGCAGAGGCTTTGTAACCTTTACTGCAACCAACGGAGAGTATAAAACTGCATCCTTTGGATCCTTAACTTATGGGTCCAACGCTGTAGCCAATAGTGGATCTGGATCTCTTCAGTATATAGGAGATAGTGTATGGAGAGTTTCCCTAAGTTTTACCTTTAATGCTGTTACAAGTACAGTCTTTCCCATATTGTATTATGGCACCGGCTCTAGTAATGTCTGGACAGGTGGACATCAATTAGAAGTCAACCGCACTTATCCTTCATCTCTTATAGTCAATGATAATACAGGATCTACAGTCTCAAGAACTTCTGAAAATTGCTCATTAGAGAATATAACAGATTATTTCTCTACTGCTCAACAGTTCACGTTTTATTACGAGGCATCTATAAAAGATGATGACGAGTGGAATGATAATGGTCACACTGCCGCATTTAATGGTAGTAACTTCATATTCTTTTATGGGCGAAATAGTGGTGGAGGCACCTCAATGGGTATTGCCAATAGAATTAGCACTGGATATACCTTTGCAGGATCTAACACAGTAACTCCCGGCACTTATAATAAAGCCGCAATTAGGATTGCTAAAAACAATGGAAGACTCTGTTTGAATGGAGAACTTCTAACTGAAGACACTTCATTCTATGCAAATGAGCAGACTAATATGAATATAGGCAGAGGTCCAGGCAGTTCTGAATATTTTGAGGGACATATAAATAGTATTAGAGTGTATTCGAAAGCATTGCCAGATGCTGAACTACAGGAGCTAACTAGACAATGAGTAAAACTTTAATAGGTACAGATTTAGACCAAGTACCAACTAATGCTGATTTAGGCGATTTGGCGTATCAAGACGCAGACTTTCCTACATTCAAAAATCTAAAACTTACTGGTTCCATGATTATTGGAGACGTATCTACAGCTTCTGGCAGCCTTAATTTATCTAGAAGTCTAACTGTTCCTTCTGGCTCTTCTGGTGATTTGTTTTTGTTTGGCCCAAGTCCAGAAATTGGATTCTTAGATGCTAACCTTAATAGATCGTCTGCGATTGATGGAAACGATGGAGCTATAAAATTTTCATCCTACAGTGGCGCAACAAGTAATGCGATAGACGCTGTAGTAGACGGATCAGTCAAAGCAACATACCCATCTAACGTGATGGCTGAGATGACAAGAGTAAATCTTGATGGTAGCGGCAACTATTCAAGTGGTGGAGACTTAGACATCAAACTCGGTAGTTTGAAGCTCGGCGGATCAACAATAATAACCAATAGCGGTCAAGCAACTTTTTATGTAAATGATAACACCGAATATAGCTCTACAGAAGCATCCGAACTTAATACTGTTGGCACTGATGCGCTAACTCTTTATAATTCTGAAAATAGTAGCACATACGGTAAAGTGTCGATTCTTATGCGAAGTACTGGTGGAGGCGGTGCCGCTTCTTCAAGAATTACGTTAAAAAATGAAAGAAGTGGTAACGGAACTTTAGCATTCTTCTTTAGAGGAGCGCAGAATACAAGCCAGCAAAATGAAGTGTTCCGAATGCAAGACGATGGCAAAATGGGAATCAACACATCTAGTCCTTCTGCCAGGCTTCATATAGGTAGGGATGCCAACATGCCGTCAACAAAAGATACGACAGCATTGGTGTTGGAGTCTTACTTAGCTACAGTGAGTCAAGGCGATTATCATAATTACCAAGAACTTTTATTTGATGGCGGTACTTCATATAATTTCTCTTCCATAAGGCAGATATCAAATGGGTGGGCAACAGGTAATTCTGGATTAACATTCCACACATCTCAACACGGTGGATCTTCGAATGCTGAGAGAATGAGAATTCTCGGTAACGGCAAAATAGGAATGGGAACCACTGATCCTACAGCATCTCTTCACATAAAAGAGTCTGATGGAGTAGGTGCGATCATTAAAATGGAAGATGTCAGTGGTGGTACACAAACGGCAACAATTCACTATGATCAAACCGGACAGAATTCGTTAGTGATTTCGACTCAATACCAGAGTTCTTCAAACGAAAATAGAATAGCCCTTAGACCTGGAGATCATGGAGTAAATCGTGGAATAGAAGTTGTCGGCGGAACTAGTGATATACGGGCATATATTCCTGAGGCTTGGCTAGGTTATAGCGAGAACACTCAAGATGTTTTTCTTTCACCTTCTACGACACCATCAGCTCCTCTTACCTTTTATAGAGCCAATCGTTCATATGGTAATCATTATAGTCACGTATATGAAGTATCTTTTCCTTATGTTCACGGCAGTCCGTCTTATCAACTGAAACAGTTCTATTTACACTTTGTCACCAATGCGTCGAAAAACTCTAAATATAACATACAGATGACTCTTGGTAGATCTGGTAGTGAAAGAACTTTCGGTGGGTGCGAATTCGACGGTTACACTTATTCTGAGGGTGATGGAGATTTTAGAAACTGGGGTTTCGGAGACATTCTAAATATGAGTGGATCGGGCCAGTATGCACAGATAAATGATGTTCCTACTGGATACTTAATAAACGAAGCGGCTAATCTGAATGCATCTAGCGAGACGGGAAGAAACTCAAACAATCAGTGGGATTACATGGTAATAAGAGTGCCTATACAAATATCTAACCAAGGTCAAGGTCAGCAAGAAATATATATGAAAATCGAAGAATTAACGCCAAACGGAGTCCAACTCTGGGCAGTGGGGATAACAACATAATGCCAACTAGTAGAATTTTACCAGGAAACACTATCGTACAAAATTCATTATCTGCTGGAGGCAAATTATCCTCTGGCGGAATAAATAAGCCTACATTAGGCAGTTACGGAACTGTGAATAAAAACATAGGCTGGGTTGGTACTACCAACGGAAGTGCTGGCAACTATTGGCACATGAAAACTAATTCAAAAGCCGGGTTGACGGTAGATATGATTGAATTGAGTGCTTATGGTTATGCATACGGTAACGCATCTATTGTTAATATTTCGTGGGGATGGCACACTGACGGATCGAATGGAAACATTTATAATAAGGCTTATAGAAGTCAGAGTTCTGGTGGTGTGACAGCAAATAATATATATCAGGCTAGTGATGGATACGTTGTTTGTGTGGCATATGTTCCCTCAACATACTTTACTAGTATGTTTTTTGATGCACATTTAGCACAACACTATGGAACTTATGATTTTCAAATTACTGCCCACACCTTTACATCATCTAACAGTGGAGCATATTAATGGAACAACCAAACATGACACCGCCAACCGTAATATTGGAAAAGCTTGAAGAGATAAACTCTTGGAGAGTTGAAAGAGTGCAAAATTATGGCGACTTGGCTGAACAGTTAGGAATGATATATGATGATATAGATTCTGGACTATTTGGAGAACAAGCAAAGACTGGCAGATTCTATTCGCACGTAAAAAGTATAAAAGATAATATATCAAAACCTAACTTAGATACGTTGAATACTGAGTTGGAAGCACTGATGCAAGAACATCACGGAGAAGAATAATGGCAATATCATATATCTGGGACATACAATCTTTAGGCACTAAAGACGTAGAAGATAATCAACAGGTTATACATTATGTAAAAGCAGAGTATAGAGGAACTGACAGCGAAACTGGAGTTAGCGCAATCATCGTAAAAGATTTTTCGCTAGATGTTTCTGACTTGAGTACGTTTACTCCTTATGATAGTGTGACTAAAGATACTGTTATTGCTTGGATAGAGTCCTTATTAGATTCTGAATATCTAGAGCAGTTACAAAAAATCATTGATTCTAAAATCAATGTCGCTAATATAGACCAATCCATTAGTGTTGGCAATTTGCCTTGGGATGTAGCAGAAACGACAGAGGAAGAAGATGGCGAATAGCACAATATATCTGAAAGCAAATAGCGAAGAAGAGTTTACATCTGCTTTGAAGAGTGCAGGCTGGGTCTGGGATACCGAATATGAATTTAACGAAAATGGCGATCCAGTACTCGTTGAGGAAGAACATTCAGTATTGATCCAAGGTGATTCAGAACTACAGACCCATACACGAACTCTAGATATTATAGGAACAATCCATTTGCTCAATGAGGAAGACCCCGCTCAAGCGTCTGTAGAAACTGTAGACGGCTGGCACGCTAACTTGTTGCTACACGGTGAAGAATTACCAGATGCTCTTTCTGAATTTGTAATGGATGCGCCTAGTAATCCTGTAAGACGATTTGCATAAATAATAACATAACAAAGCTATTGGGGAGAGTGAACCGTGGCAACGAATAAAGATTTCATA
>ENA-UZWT01008719-UZWT01008719.1-metagenome-genome-assembly--contig:-Day-1-50m-contig-8719_pt1 | contig 13869 bp, 7 predicted proteins | sample MGYA00260338_ERZ794898 | MGnify/ENA metagenome assembly ERZ794898 | reverse complement strand
TTAAGTTTATCTCAAGCGTCAGCAACACTTAGTAATGTTAACGAATTGGGTTCTGTTATTTATACAGGCGGAACAACAAATAGAGAAGCACAAAGAATACAAAAACAAGATGTTTATACTGTAAATCAATCACCTCTTACAGCACCAACTGCACATTATCCTGTATACACATATGAAAACAGTGTATTAAAACTTTATCCTACAACTTTAACGGGAACAATAGATGTAAATTATTTGGCTTTTCCAACTGATCCAATTTGGGGATATGATATAGAACCTAATTTAGGAAATTTTGTTTATAATAGTTCAAGATCTACAGATTTTGAAATACATAAATCCGATCAACCTTTACTAATAAATAAAATATTAGGCTACGCTGGGGTTATGACTAAGGATCAATTAGCATTATCTATAGCAGCACAAAAAGAGCAACAAATAATAGTAGACAATAAAAAATAATAAATAATGGCAAATTTAAGCAACGCTTTCATAACAATAAATGACATTGTAAATAACTTTATAATATCATATACTGGTCCTGGTAAAATAATACCCGATACAAAAAGAACAGAAATAGTTTTCCACGCTAGACGATGCTTACAAGAGTTTGCTTATGAAACTTTAAAAAGCCAGATGACAGACACAACTACTGTGCCTAGCAACCCGTATATATATAACTTCCCGGCGGATTTAGTAGCTATAATAAAAGTTACAGTTGACAGTAGTGAATTTACAGAGACATCAGCGGCTTCACCTGCACAGGGAACATATTATGTAGATTACACAGCTAAAACTGTAAAGTTTAACGCAGGGGACGCGAGTGACGAATTATTATTTGACTACCTATCAAATGCGCTTACCACAGATGAAACAGCCGCAATCCCTAAATTAGCAGAAGAAGCTATGTATGCTTGCATGGTTTATGCGATATTAGGTAATAGAGAAAACACGAATATTAATACATTGCAAAGATTATTAATAGAAAAAACTGATAAATTAGAAAAAGCTAAGTCAAGATTAGTATTTACTAATTTTTCTTAAAATAAAAAAATATGGCAATATCAGTTGATAAAGTATACAAAACAGTATTATCAATATTAAATAAAGAATCGAGAGGTTTTTTAACACCCGAGCAGTTTAATAAAATAGGTGCACAGGTTCAACTTGATATACTAGACCAACATTTTTATGATTATAATAGATCTGTGGTAAAACATAACTCAGGGAGGGGCGTTGAACAATATGGGAATATACCTCGTAAAATAGAAGAAAAAATAGATCCATTTTATAAATCTGTAAATTTAACTTTATCATCTAGTAAATTAACTATACCTTCTGATTTATATAAAATAGTAGATATTACAACAACAGATAAACTAAAACAAATAGAAAAAGTAAATAAGAAAAACTTATCTTATTTATTATCTTCTTCATATGCGGCACCTTCTTCTTCGTTCCCCGTTTATTATCAAACAGATTCTGAATTTGTTATTGAACCAACTAAAACTGGTCAGTTAACCGTGGAATACATAAAAACTCCATCAGACCCTGATTGGGCATATATTCAAGACGCCGCAACTGGTGCTTTAGCGTTTGTTACAGATAATAGCGAAACAAATTTTACTTTGCACAGCTCAGACAGAGTGCAATTAATATTAGGTATATTAAAATACGCAGGTTTAGTTATTTCAGATCCTACTATAATACAAGCCGCAAACGCGGAAGAAAATAAAACAATACAATTAGAAAATTCATAATAAATGGGGTTAATAAACGTAACACAACAAGCTTATTATAATAGATCGCAAAGCTTTACTGGTAACAGTAGCAGTACAGCTTTTACGTTATCAAATGCATATTTTTCAACTTTACCAGATGCAAAATCAAAAATACAAATATTTGTAAATGGGAAAGAGATAAATACAGCTAACTACGCATATTCTTCACCGGTTTTAACATTTACAGGGAACTCAAAAAACAGCGATGTATTAGAAAATAGCGGCGCTCCTGTTAGTGGTTTAATAATTGAAGTAAAAGAATTTGGTAAAGCTGAAAAGTTTGGCGGCTATAGATATATTTCTTTAAACAATTTAGTAAATAATTATTTAGTTGCTTACGTCGGTAGTGGTAAGTTAATACCTAGCGTTAAAAGAACCGATGTAATATTCCACGCAAAAAGAGGTATACAGGAGTTTAGTTATGACGTTTCAAGAACAGAAAAAATACAGGAAATAGAAATTGGCCCAAGCCTATCTATGCCAATGCCTCAAGATTATATCCACTACGTTAGAATGTCTTTTGTGGATGGTGCTGGTATTGAGCATATAATATATCCTGGGAGGTATACATCGAAACCGTCTGAATCAATTCTTCAAGATGACGATTACAAATATATTTATGATGCCGATGGCTCCTTATTGACAGGTACTTCCGTAACAGATGAGAGATTTACAGATTTTGATAATAGAAAAGTATCCGGTAACTTTGCAGACGAAGACGTAACTTATGATGCTCACTCGGGATTACAAAAAATAACATCTTACGGTGGAAGACAAGGATTAAATCCAGAAACTTCACAGCAAAACGGTATATTCTTAATAGATGAAGCTAATGGTAAGATTAGTTTTTCTAGTGAATTAGCAGGCCAAATTATAACATTAAAATATGTTTCAGACGGATTAGGAACAGATGATGAAATGCAAGTGCATAAATTCGCCGAAGATGCAATGTACAAATATATAACGTATGCTGTAGCTAGTTCTAGAATTGATTTTCCAGAATATATTATAAATAGATTTAGAAAAGAAAGAAGAGCAGCAACAAGAAATGCTAAATTAAGATTATCGAGTCTTAAAATGTCGGAGCTAGAACAAGTAATGAGAGGGAAATCAAAATTTATTAAACACTAATACATGCCAGAAACTAAGCAAGCCTTCTTAAAAGGCAGAATGAATAAAGATTTAGACGCGCGAATATTACCTTCAGGTGAATACAGGCATGCGCAGAATATACATATAAGCAAATCCGAGGGCTCTGATGTTGGTGTTGTTCAAAATGTAAAAGGTAATCAAAAAGTTGGTAACTCAAGTATACCCTCTGGTTTTGAAGGAACTGTTATAGGTTATTATGTAGAGCAAGAAACTAAAAGAAATTCTATTGAACCAAATACTGATGTTTCAAATAGAATATTTTATTTTGTAAAAGGATTAAACAATAATGCTAAAGATTCTATTTATTATTATGATACTTCCGTTAATCCTATAGAAATAAATGGTGATGTGGATGCGGAAAAAGAAAATCGGGATTTTACATCTAATCCCCCTATACCTATAGTGCAAGGGGGGTTTTTAAATTTTAATGTAAATAATTTAATAACAGGCGTAAATATGATTGATGATCTGTTATTTTGGACAGATGATAGAAATCAGCCTAGAAAAATAAATGTTACAACAGCTATTGGTGATACAAGTTATTATAATAATGAAGATAAAATAACTGTAGCTAAAATCTTTCCATTTTCACCACCATTAGTTTTAAACCCTAATAATACTAGCACTAGTATGCAGGTTTCAAAAACTGCGCAAGATGGTCAATCTGCAAGTGGTCCTTCTAAAAACATAACGCTAACAGCTGCTAATAAAAATATTTTTGTAGGACAAAATGTTTCATGGAGCGGTAGTTCTGGTGTAATTACAGTAACCGCAATAGACGGTACTGCTTTAACAATAAGCGCCACTGTTAATATAACCTCAAATACAACATTTACTTTTGAGTCAAACAAAAAACATTTAGAAGAAGAATTTATAAGATTTGCATATAGATTTAAATTTAAAGATGGCGAATATTCTTTAATATCTCCATTTACGCAACATTGTTTTATACCAAAAACATATAATACTCATCATGGAGCTCTTGTTGATGATTATCATGATGATGGATTAACCGCAAATCAATTAAAAGATGCATTGAAGTCTACAGAGCTGGAGTCAATGGTTAATGATGTTGTTCAAGTGGGGTTGAAAATTGAGTTCCCACATGAAAATCCTACCTCAGCATTAGAAATTGAAAAATTAGAAATATTATATAAAAACTCAACTGCTACAGCCATTAAATCAGTTGCTTTATTAGATATAAATGACAACAGTGTTGGGTCAGATAAAATATATACATATACATATAAATCAACTTTACCTTATAAAGTATTACCTGAGCAGCAGTTAACAAGAGTATATGACAATGTCCCTTTAAAAGCAAAAGCACAAGAAATAACAGGTAATAGATTGATATATGGTAATTTTGAGCAAAATTATGATTTACCTTCATTGGACTTTGAAGCAAGCGTTGGTCAAAAAGCTAATACTGTTAGTACAAATCCTATACAAAAATATCATTTACAATATCCTTATCATACAATAAAACAAAGAAGAACTTATCAAGTTGGTTTAGTTTTAGCTGATAGGTATGGAAGGCAATCTACGATTATTTTGCCACAGGATATTTCTAAATCTTCAGTTTCAGTTATAGCAAAAGACCCTGCCACGTTCACTTCTCAATCTTGGAATGGAGACGCTTTAAGAATAACTTTTAATGAACAAATTCCAAATGCTTATAGTGCAACAAATATAACAGGATGGTATTCATGGAAGGTAGTTGTAAAACAAGTAGAACAAGATTATTATACTGTTTATGCTCCAGGTCCATATGGCAATTTTCCACCTAATGGTCAAAAAATACTTGATGGTATAGGAAACTTAACATACACAGCGGATGATTCAAGAACTTGGCTGGTTTTACATAGTGACAATATAAATAAAATACCTAAAGATATAACAAATAGTACTGAAGAAGGAATTAGCGGCTCAACAGCTGGAATTTATCCAAAGCTAATTAATAATGTGATGAGAGATGATAATATTTACGATGTTATTAGTATAGGAACCGCAAAAGATCAAGGAATTGTTTTAGAAGGACGTGAATATGTTGCGGGTAGTATTACTTCAAACAATAAGCCCGGCGAAGTAAGAAGTGATATTTATGATTCATCAAAAAATCCATTAGTAGCTGAAATAAAAAATTCTTATGGTACTGATAAAAACATAATAAGTGTTTGGGAAACAAAACCTACAGAGTCTGTATTAAATATTTATTATGAAACATCTACAAGTGGTTTAGTTGCAGAATTAAACGCAGAATTAATTGCTGGTAGTGGCGGACCTGCGGATATAAAAATAGATAGTTCTTATGCAGGTAGCTTTAATGAAGGTATAAATGCTAACACAGATATAGGTGAATTACAAGCTTACAATTCTTCTCCGTCTTTAATGAGTGGCGTTACATTTGCTTTAATTTCTGTTTTTGATAGTAACGGTGTTGATAGAACAACCTGGTTTGGTATAAATCAAGCAAATAATAACTTAAGGGTTGTGCAAGAAAAATTTTATTATAATCTAGGAACAACCCAATATTATGTAGAAGCAGAAGCTACGGATTCTAATTCTAATCCTTATAGAAATACCAACAATAAATTAACAATAAATATTACTAATGTTGCTCCATCTTTTACTAATTTAAATGCTACAACAAACTTAGCTCATTTTAAAACAGGTAATTTCTTTTTTGTTAATGCTAAAAACGGTAGTCACGATGATACTACTCCCCAAGATACTTTACACTTAGATTATGCAATAACCTCTGTAACAAAAGGGGGTGCAACACAATCATCCCATAATTTTTCAATAGATCAATCTACAGGCGCTGTTTCTAATTCAACAGCGTTCCCATTTAGCGATATAGGTGATACATATAGAATTAATATTAGAGTAAGAGACAATATAAATTCTGCTAATGTGCTTCACACAGATGGATATATTGACGTTGAAATAACTCCTTTAATTACATCTAGTTATTTATCTGGTAATTTTAGTTCTATTTGTAATAGCAGTTTATTAACATCAAGACAGTTTTACGTAGTTAGGGCGTCCACTAACACTTCGCAAGCTCAAACTTTTATGCCAGGTGATATTGTATATACAACTTGGTCTTCAGGTAACTCGCCTTCTAATGCGTTTGGAGGACATATTGTAATATTAATAGCTCCAACCGAAAGAACAGTTGTAAGGGTTGTGGGGAGCATAGCGGGAGAAGTTGATAATCCAGCGACAATGGTTGTGGATTGTTCGGGGGGACCTTAGACAATTATAAAAACATGTAATTAAATATATTATGGGTGTTACTAAAGAAATAGCGTATTTTAACGCGTTTTATTTAAAAAGCTCTATAGGCTCAGATCAATGGCATATAGAAGAATCCAGAATAAAAGGCGGATTTAACGAAGTACAAGTTGATTTTGGTGTTAGAGCTTATTTAGTAGACGAAACCTATGCTAATGAACGAAGAAAAAACGCTTTAATATTTTCTGGTATATATAATTCTAAAACGGGTATAAATAATCTAAATCAATTTCCAATAGGCGCTGAAATTACCAAGGCTGTTGATAATGCAAATGGCAGTATACAAAAATTGCATGCGGAGGATACCAATCTTATAATACTTCAGGAAGACAAGGTCAATAGAGCCCCTGTTGATAAAGATTTTATTTTTACAGCTGAGGGTAAGCCAATATCGGCTACATCTAAGTTATTTATTGGAACAATTATACCTTATGCTGGTAAATATGGAATAAGTAAAAATCCAGAAAGTTTTGCTGTTAGAGGAAATAGAAAATATTTTGCAGATAAAAAAAGAGGTTCAATATTGAGATTATCAAGAGATGGTATAACGGAAATATCATTTAATGGAATGCGCGGTTGGTTTAAAAATAATTTAAAAAATGCAACAAAAATAGTTGGCATATATGATGATGTAAAAGATAATTATATAATAAATATTAATAGTAGCACAAATAATTATACTTTAGCGTTTGATGAAGGGGCAAAGGGGTGGCCAAGTTTTTATACGTATTATCCTGAAGCTGGGTTTAGCTTAAATAATATGTTCTACACATTTAAAGAAACAACTTTATGGGAACATTATCAGACTAATAATTATAATAAATTTTATTCGTTCGATGCTAACAATTCAAATATACAGCTAGTGTTAAATTCGCAACCGTCTGTTTCTAAAACATTCAAAAATTTATCATACGAAGGTAGCCCCGGTTGGTCGGCATCAAATATAAAAACAAATTTAGATGATTCAGATTTTACTGATTCAGCAAAAAATATTGCAAAGTATTATTCATCATATGATTTTAATTTAATAGGTGGCAATATATTTAATAAAAAAGACAATAAATATCAAAACTTTTTAAGAAATAGTTCTTCTGTTAAAGAAAAAGAAATAATATTTGGAGAACAAATAACAGGCATTAAAGGGTTTTATATGAATGTGACTTTAAATACAGATACGGCTGAAACAAATAAAAAAGAATTATTTGCTGTATCGTCTGAGGTTTCATAATAAACATTTAATTGAAACTCATAAATAATAAAAAATAATAATATGGACCCATTAAGTTTAGGCATCGGCCTTGTTAGTAGTTTATTTTCTGGTTTTGGTTCTAGAAAAAAAGCCAAAAGGGCAAGAGAGGAGCAAGAAAAATATGAAAAAAAATTAAAATTTTTAGAAAATAACCGGCAAGAAATAATAAATCCTTACGAAAGTATCAAGGATTTAAGCGATATGGTAACAAACCCTTTTGCTAATTTACAAGTTGCAACCAAAGCTGCTGAAATACAAGCGGAACAAGCGGATTTATCTTTAGCAAACACATTAGATACATTAAGAGCAACAGGCGCAAGCGCAGGAGGTGCTACAGCATTGGCGCAAGCAGCTTTACGTAGTAAACAAGGTGTATCTGCATCAATAGAAAAGCAAGAAGCAATGAATACTAGATTAAGAGCGCAAGGTGAACAAAAAATGCAACAAATAAGAATGAGTGAAGCGGGGAGAGTTCAAGGAGCAGAGGCTAGAGGCGCTGCTTTTGAGTTTGGTGCAAAAGAAAGAAGACAATCAGAACAACTCGATAGAGTTTCAGGTCAAGCTGCCGGTGCGGCAAGGAGAGCTTCAGCATACAGTTCGCAAGCGAACTCAGCCTTTGGGTCAGCTTTAGGAGCATTTGGCGGATTGGCAGTTGGCACAAAAGGATTTGGATTATTTAATCCAACCGTAGGGTCTACTGGAAGAGGAATGGTCAACACTGTAGGCAGTGTGACTACGAGTGGTATTGATAGAGGTATATCGGGAACTATTTTAAATTAAAAAATAAAAATGAGTTATAGAAATCCAACATATTATGGCCTTGTAGAAGACGTTGGCGCTTTTGATAAAGCGTTCCAAACAGCTTTTAATAATGTAAAATCACAAATAGACGCAGATAAAGCAGAAAAAGAAAAAAGAGAAAATATTATAGAAGAAATGAGAGCAAGTGATATTACAAGTATTACTAATATTGCTAAAAACTTACCTATAGAGCTGCAACAAGCTGCTATAAATTATTATTCAGGTATAATTGATAAAGGTATTAATTATGAAGATATGGATGCCGTAGAAAGAGCAAAAATTGATCAAACAGTTCAACTCCATTCCTCTAGCTTAGGGAATATGAATGACATCATCCAAAATTACGAAGATTATGAAAACGTTCCTGAAGAAATGAAAACGGCAATAGCGATGCTTGCAAGTGGAAAAATTAAACCTTCTTTCGATTCTAATGATATAAAAATTGGAAAGTACGGATTAAGTGATATTGCTGTTGCTTTTAATAACGCAAATAAAATTTCTGGAACAAATGAATATAGTGCTGATTTAGTTAATAATATTTCTAATAATTTATTATCTAAACTAAAAATACAGCAAAATATTAATAAACGTAATTTAACAGATGAGGATATGAGAACTGTTATTAAAGGGTATATTACAGAAAACAAATCAATACTTAATAATGAACAGAACGATTATATTTGGAAAAATTTAATATCTGATGAAACAAAAGCTAAAGATGGAATGGAAACTTTTGGATACGATTTAAACACGTTCTCAAAAGAAAATAGAAAAGAATTTGAAATTAAAAGAGATGCAGCTATCGGAAACTACTTGGCTGAGCAAGTAAAAATAAGTGTAAAAAATAGCATTCCCGCGTATCAACCTATTGTAACTCCAACATCTCAGCTTACAGAAAATCTAAAATTTAAAAATAATTTAATAATAAGTAATTTTGAAAGGTATAAAAGTAGTATAGCACCTTTAGATAATCTTTTAGCCACAGACCCTAAAAATACTATAGCTATTCGACAGGCAGCTACTAAAGCTGGTTTTAATACAACAGTAGTTGGTATAGGAGATCCTGAAAACCCGCAAAATTTTCAATATACCTTTAAACCTATTGATAGAACAGTAGCAAATTCACTTACAGATATTAGTATAACAACTGGTGAAAATTACAAACCAGGAGACAATATACAGACTTTGGCTTTAGGTATTGGAGCTGGATATACAGATAAAAATGCAATATCTAATATCCCTATGGGAAATAATAAAACATATGGTACATTTGAAGATGAAGCAAACCGAGCAGTTCAAGCAGCATTAGAGCAAACACAACAGCAGGAAGCAACCGCCGATAATAAGCAAAAACAACAAGAATCTTACAATACAGATAAATTAAAAGATATAGCGCAAGGCATTGGTTTGGGTAAAAAGGAAGGTGGGGTTATTGGAGTTCTTAAAAGTAGTATTGGCCTTGAGGAGAGCGCTACATATAGTTCTAAAGAAATGAAAAAAATACAAGAAGCACAAAAAAAATTAAAAGAAAAATATCCTCTGCTTAACCTACAATGGGATAAAAAAAATAAACCGGTAATATAATGGAGGAGGAACTAAAACAATACGCTTTACAGCTTAAGTTACAAAATCCTGAAATTACACAAGAAGAATTAACAAATAAAATTATTGAGTTTAAAAATACTTTAAATGTAAAAACAGAGCCAGAAAATAGCTTATCAGTATCCCAAACTTTAGAAAATAGAGACACGGCAAAAAGAAAAGCGGTATTTAAAAGCATAGGTGCTGTTCCTGGAAATTCTGCTTTTGGTATTTTACCAGATTGGGCACAAGAAAAAATGTACAACGCTACCATCGGGGCAGGAGAAATTGCTGGTGGGCTAGTTGATTTTCTTGACGGAATGTTATCCCCTGTGTTAGCGGCAACAGGTCCCACGGGAGCGATAGATCTTATGACTACAGTTTCCTTAGCAGACAATGTAAACGAAGGCTTGGGTAATTGGACTAGAAAACATGGGGATAAAATTGATTTAGAGCCTATATATGAGAGTTTGAATAAAGCGAAAGACTTAAGTGTAAAAAAATACGATAATACGGGAAATGTGTTAGACGTAGATGATTTAATTAGAGAAGGAAGAATTGGTGATGCCGCAGATTTAGCCGCTAGTCAAGCTGCTTTTTCGGCTCCGTCCTTAGCTTTAGCAATTGCCAGCCCGCTATATGGTGGGGCATTACTTGGTGCGTCTACATCTGGAAACGATTTGAGGGAAAATTTAAAAAATAAGCCCGGGGCTACGGCCTCACAGCTTTATGGATCAGCATTGATAAAAGGTGGATCAGAATGGGCGACAGAATATTTTGGTGGGAAATTTTTTAAAGAATTAGGAAAAGTTAAAAACTTAGGGAAAGGCCCTAAAAAGAAAGCTATTGAAGATTTTACAATAGGATTTTTTGGTGCAACAGCAAAAGTAATTGGAGCTGGCGCAAAAGGCTTTATTCAAGAAGGTGCAACTGAAGCTGTAAATAGTTATATTCAAGATAAAAGTGATGAGCTTCTATTTGATGAAGACCCGGAATACATTAAAAACATGATAAACAGCTTTGTTATTGGCGGGTTTTTAGGTGGGCCTGTAAACTCAACTGGGTCTGCAATAACACAATTTAAAACTTCCCAGAATAAAAACATTTTATATGAATACGTTGCCCCGGCATCTTGGAAAAATGATGATTTAAAAATTAATCAGCAAATAGTAAATGCTAAAAATGATTTAGAGGTTGCTACTACAAAAAGAAAAAAAGAAGTTTTTGAAAACAAAATTAAAGAGCTAGAGGCTCAATCTATTGAACATAAAAATAAATTAAAAAATAAATTTGACGGCTTAACTAAAAATGAATTAATACAGTACGGCGAAAATTTAGATTTTATAAGAGAATCACAAGGTGACTTAAGATCAGATAAATACTCGAAAATACATCAAGAAGAAGTTAAAAATGAAATTGATAAAAAATACCAGCAAAATGCTGATATAATGGAATTTAATCAAATTGATGCGGCAATTGATAGAAAAATTTCAGAAGCCTTTATTGATAGTGAAATTGTTTTTGAAAAATTTAAAAAACTCAAAGGTGTTAATAAAGAAGATTTAGATATAACTTATGTAAATGGAAGTAACTTGCCGGAGGGCATGGGGGAGGCTGAGGGTATGTTTTTAGACGAATCAGGAGGTAAGCCTACAATATTTATTAATGAAAGAGCGGTTGCTGAAGCAGAGTCAACAAATGTATTAGGGCATGAGCTGTTACATTATGTAATGTCCAGAGCCTTCAAAGTTAACGATACATCAATGGAGCCCCTAGTCAACTCTTTTAAGGATTATTTAAATAAAAGTGAAGAGGGGACTCAAATTTTAAAAGAAATAGAAAGTAGAATTAAGAAAAATTATACTGACAAAAAAACAGGCAAAATTAAAGAAGGAGCTAATGAAGAATACTTTACTATATTTTCAGATATAATATCTAAACAAAAAATTAATTTAGATGAAAGTAAAATTGATGGTATTAAAAGATCTTTTAAAAATACTTTTGATAATATAATCGGTAAATCAAAAATTGAATTAAACACAGGTAAAGATATAGTAGATTTTATTAGAAATTTTAATACTAATGTTAACAAGAAAAACAAATTATTAAAATACGAAATTACTACATCAAAAGATGGTGTTGAAATAGTTGATAAAAAAGAAACAATTAAAAAGAAATCAGTAAGTACTGCTTCCATGTCTAGTACACTAGATAGCTATATTACTGAAGAAATTAAAACTCAAGATGACTTTAAGAAAAATAATAAAGCTGTATCGGGCGTTTATAAAGAAATTGAAGGAAACCAAATATTGGATGGGTATTTAAGTAATTTAATAGCTGCTGATAAAAATCTAGGAGGATTACCTAAAGAAATTCAATCAGAAGCTCTTAGAAAAATAAGAGAAAGAATTACCGATAGGGTTTTAAAAAATTATAAACCAACAATAGACGGGGATAAAAGAAGTTTATTTAGTTATATATACGGCGCTAGCAAAGGCAAAGGAACTGGTGGTATTGCATACAAATCATTATTGGATATAAAAGAGCAATATGTTAAGGATATTAAAACCACATCGATAGAGAAACAAGTTGGTGGAGAAACTACAACTATACAAGTAATAGATACTGATAGCCAATCTATAGAAGATATGGTTGATCAAAGTTTATTACAAACAGAAGAATCAATTCCAAAATCTAAGTTAAAAGAAAACACCTCTATAGTAACGCCAAAATTGGTACAAGAAATATTTGATGTTGTTTATGAGGCGGCAGTATCAGATGAAGTTAGCATTGACGATAAAAAGTATAGAAATTTTTTAATAAAAACCTACGGTTCAAATCTTTATAAAAAAGTGAAAGCTGAAATGAAAGATTTTGATGCGTTTTTAGATAGAGAATATTCTGGTATACTTAATCATATGCCTATTCAATTTTTTATCCAAGCCGAAAAACAAGTTCCTGCTGACGAAAAAATATTTACAAAATATAATAGAAGATTAACAAAGCAAGCCGATATAAGAAAAGCTAGAGACGACGGTAGGGCATTCGTTGAAAATGAGGCTCAAGGAGTTGATTTATATGATAGGTTGCGACCTACTAAAAACGAGTTTAAAGAATTTTTTAAAGTTAGAGGTAGAAAAGATGCTTTAGCAAAAGGTTTAGCTGTACAATTAGGATTTGATATGACACCCGCCGCTATTGAAATAGCTGGTTTAAACATAAATGAACAAGCTGTAGTAGTTAGAAAAATTGAAAGGGTTATTGGCCAGAAATTTTCAAAGTCAGAAAAGAAAAAACAATTAGATGAATTGTTAAATTCAGATGGATTTTTTCAAATAGTATCTAATTTTTCAAAAAATGCTATAGATGTTAATGATGCTATACAAAACTTTATAACTAAAGCTGATATATTAAAAAAGAAATATCCTAGTTTTGATCCGATGGCTTTTATGAAAAACAAAACTGGTCAAGCCGCTGAATTATTTTTATCTCAAGAGCTAGAAAAAATATTACCAGGTTTAAAAGTTTTAAATAAAAAAGATTTACAACAGTTAAAAACCGGCGACACAGGTGTTGATGTTGAGCTAGAATACAAAGGGGTAAAATTTGGCATTGAAGTTAAAATGAAAACGTCAGATAGAACTGGTAGCTTCGTTATTCTTGACACCAGTATTTTACCGCAAGGAGCTGTAAACAAATTAAATGCTTATAGTTTAGAAATTAAAAATAATATTATTAAAGATTTGAAAAGAATGGGTTTCAAAGAAAATGAAATTCAAATTGAAGAAACTAGTATAAAATTTCCTAATGAAATAAATGGCCAACAAGTCATTAATGCTAAAATAAGCACTTTATTCGAAGTTGTTAGATCAAAATCAGAAATAATAAAAGACAATGGCCAACTAGTTAGAGAATTTTATGTTAAAAAAGGGAAAGAAAAAGGTGTAGATGTTGAGTATATGGTTTTTATAGACTCTGGTGAAATTGTTAGTCTTAATGGAGATGCTG
>ENA-UZWT01004292-UZWT01004292.1-metagenome-genome-assembly--contig:-Day-1-50m-contig-4292_pt1 | contig 13869 bp, 10 predicted proteins | sample MGYA00260338_ERZ794898 | MGnify/ENA metagenome assembly ERZ794898 | reverse complement strand
CAGTCCTCAGTTTGAATATCTGCGGTGCGCAACCCCTCATCCAAGACTGAACTCACTGCCTGCTCAATGGCAATGGCAGCTTCTGGGGCACCTAAAGAATATCTAAGCATCATCGCCACTGACAAAATAGTTGCCAACGGATTAGCTATGGACTGACCTGCAATATCCGGTGCGGAACCATGACAGGGCTCATACATGCCCCCACCATTTTTGTCTAATGATGCCGAAGGCAGCATACCAATTGAGCCCGTTAACATAGCCGCTGTATCGGATAAAATATCGCCAAACATATTGCCGGTAACCACCACATCAAACTGCTTAGGGTTCATTACCAGCTGCATAGCCGCGTTATCCACATACATATGGCTTAATTCAACCTCAGGATAATCAGCCGCCATATCACTGATCACTTCACGCCAAAGTACGGTAGCTTCCAAAACATTAGACTTATCCACTGAGCATAGTCGCTTATTGCGAACCATAGCCGCCTCAAAAGCCATTTTACCAATACGGCGTATTTCTGATTCGTTGTACTTATAGGTGTTATAACCCTCGCGCTGACCATCCTCAAGGGTACGAATACCTCTTGGCTCACCAAAATAGATACCGCCCACTAATTCACGAACAATCAATATATCTAGACCAGAAACAAATTCTGGCTTTAAAGATGAGGCATGGGCTAATTGCGGGTACATAATCGCCGGACGCAAGTTACCAAATAAATCTAATTCTGAACGAATAGTTAATAAGCCTTTTTCCGGACGCAAATGACGCTCGACATTATCCCACTGGGGCCCGCCCACAGCACCTAATAAGATCGCATCTGACTGACGCGCCTTGTCCAAGGTTTCTTGAGGACAGGGGGATCCCGATGCATCCAAACCAGCACCGCCTAAATGCGCATAATCCAACTCAATATCCAAGCCAAACTTTGCATCCACACGCTGCAATACTTTGACCGCCTCAGCGACAATTTCTGGGCCTATGTTGTCACCCGGCAAAATTAGTACTTTTTTACTCATTATTTAATTGCTCCAAATACCCAGGGCTGACTAGCCTCCCTAGTTCTTTCATAATCTTTAATAGCATCTGCTGATTGCAGAGTAAGCCCTATTTCGTCTAAACCCTGAACTAAGCAGTCTTTACGAAATTCATCAATATCAAAATTAAAACTTTCGCCATTGGGGCGGATAACCTTTTGCGCCTCGAGATCTACGGTTAATTGATAACCCTCAGTAGCATTCATTTCTTTAAATAAAAGATCGACCTGCTGCTCGGTTAAAATCACCGGTAAAAGACCATTTTTAAAACAGTTATTATAAAAAATATCGGCATAACTGGGTGCAATAATGGCTCTAAAACCATAGTCTTCTAGGGCCCAGGGTGCATGCTCTCGACTGGAACCACAACCAAAGTTTTTTCTTGCCAATAAAATAGAGGCGCCTTCATAACGCGGCTTATTGAGAGGGAAATCCTTATTCACTGGGCGATGGCCACAGTCTTGTCCGGGCTGCCCCTCATCTAAATAACGCAATTCATCAAATAAATTAGGGCCAAAGCCACTGCGCTTAATCGATTTTAAAAATTGCTTAGGGATAATCATATCGGTATCCACATTGGCACGATCCATTGGACCGACCAAACCGCTGTGCTGAGTAAATGCCTTCATGACTGATCTCCAGAAAAAGTTCTTACATCCACAATATGACCCGTAATAGCCGCAGCTGCAGCCATCTCAGGACTCATTAGGTGGGTGCGACCGCCATTGCCCTGTCGCCCCTCAAAATTGCGATTTGAAGTAGAGGCACAGTGTTCGCCAGCACCTAATTTGTCGGCATTCATTGCCAAGCACATCGAGCAACCAGGCTCTCGCCAATCAAGACCCGCCTCAGTAAATATCTTATCTAAACCCTCGGCTTCGGCCTGTTCCTTGACCATTTGCGAACCGGGAACCACCAAGGCCTGCTTAACCGACGATGACACAGTATGCCCCTCGACAATCTTCGCTGCAGCGCGCATATCTTCAATACGCGAATTAGTACAGGAACCAATAAACACTCGGTCCACATAAACTGAGGTAATGGGGGCGCCACCTTCAAGGCCCATATACTCCAAAGCACGCTCAACACCTTGCTGCTTAACCTCATCAGTCTGATCTTCCGCTTTGGGAATATTAGCCGTCACTGGCACCACCATTTCAGGAGATGTTCCCCAGGATACCTGCGGCGCAATAGAAGAACCGTCAATCATGACTTCGCTATCAAAAACCGCGTCAGCATCGCTGACTAGGGTTCGCCAATACTCTGCCGCCTGTTCAAACAGTTCGCCACTGGGCATAAACTGACGGCCCTTGCAGTAATTAACCGTCTTTTCATCCACTGCCACTAGACCCACACGAGCTCCAGCTTCAATGGCCATATTACAGACCGTCATTCGACCCTCGATAGACATCTCTCTAAATACCGAGCCCGCAAACTCAATGGCATGACCATTGCCGCCCGCTGTACCTATTTCAGCAATAATGGCTAACACCACATCCTTGGGTGTTACACCTGCACCTAGTCCACCATCCACAGTAATCCGCATGTTTTTCATCTTTTTAGTCACTAGACATTGTGAAGCCAAAACATGTTCTACTTCCGAGGTACCAATACCATGAGCCAAACAGGCCAATGCACCATGAGTTGCTGTATGCGAATCACCACAGACCACGGTAAAACCCGGCATGGTAGCGCCAAGCTCAGGGCCCATTACATGTACAATCCCCTGCCCCATTTCGTTCATCTTAAATTCTTTGATGCCAAAATGATCGCAGTTATCATCCAAAGTTTGCACCTGAATACGTGAGGTTGCATCAGGAATACCCTCAACCCCTGCCGCTCGCTCAGAAGGATCTGTAGAAATATTATGATCAGGCGTTGCCACATTTGTATCTAGGCGCCAAGGCTTACGACCAGCTATACGCAAACCCTCAAAGGCTTGCGGCGACGTCACTTCGTGTAAAATATGCCGATCAATGTAAATGAGTGCAGAACCATCTTGGTTTTTCTTAACCAGATGACTATCCCACAATTTGTCGTAGACGGTTTTTCCCGACATAGGGTTCTCCTATAAATTTCAATATTGCGATTATTTTACTAATAATCTATGATGAAATAAATTCATATTTTTCATGATTATAATTCTTATATAGAATAGCTAATAGGATAACCGAATAAGCGAGCCTTATGGACAATCAAAGCCTGCAAGCCTTTGTCACTGTTGCTGAATGCGCCTCTTTTTCACAAGCAGCAGAACGCCTGCATTTAACTCAGTCAGCCGTGAGTAAGCGCATAGCTTCATTAGAACACCAGGCTGGAAAGAAACTCTTTGACCGTATCGCCCGCCAAGTCACCCTGACCGAGGCCGGAACTGCATTGCTGCCTCGAGCACAGCATATTCTGCAAGAATATGCTGCAGCAGTTCAGGCAATCAATGATTTATCTGGTGATGCCAATGGTAAGCTTAATTTAGCCATCAGCCATCACCTAGGCCTGCATCGACTTCCGCCTATACTTAAGGCCTTTGCCCGCAAACACCCTCTGGTGCAATTAGAAATTGAATTTATGGATTCCGAAAAGGCTTACGAGAATGTGCTACAAGGACATTCAGAGGTTGCAGTGGTGACCTTAGCTCTAGACGAACAGCCCAATATCTCCAGAAAGCAGGTATGGACGGACCCGCTTAAATTTATCTGTGCACCCGACCACCCACTGGCAAAAATTCATCAGCCTAGCTTGCAAGATTTATCCCAATATCCGGTCATACTGCCGGGAATAAATACCTACACGGGACGAATCATACAAAACCTATTTGAGTCACAAAATGTGCCACTTAGGGCGCCTATGTCGACTAATTACCTAGAGACTATTAGTACCATGGTAGAAATTGGATTAGGTTGGAGTATGTTGCCAGAAACTCTGATTAAAAATCTGCATGTTATGACAATCGATCATACTCAGGTCGCGCGCGAGTTAGGCTATATTCACCATACAAAACGCAGTTTATCGAACGCAGCTGTGGCGTTTATTAAAATGCTTAAAAAGGCGTGAACTAGCTCAGGTTACTCAGCCTCAAGGGCATTGATTAGATCGGTGAACTCTGCCACATTCTTAGGATTGAGTTTAATCAATAATTTATGCGCCTCTAATACCTGCTGGCGCACCTCATCGACTTCGGAGGTAACCGCCTCAAGGCAGCGTAACTCTGCACCAAACTCATCGGGGGACTGCTGAAAAATATCAATAATTTCATCAAAACTCATGCATTCGAGAGTGCGAATAATCGAGGGGTTCTGACAAAATAATTTTACATTCATCTGATACTGTTCGCGACAATGCAATCCCAACTTGGCTATCAATCCTAACGTGGTGCTATCTACGGCTTTGGCATCCAGCATATCCACCACCACCGACTGCACATTATTTTTACCAAAAAGCACATCCATATATCGATTAAGCGAGCCACTCAGAGTAAGGCGCACATCACCGACTAGTTTTATAAGATAGTGATCGGCTTTATCCGATATCAATATCTGCCCCTGGCTCACTCTGCGCCTCCAGTTAACAGCAGCACCGAAACATCATCTTCAAGGTCTTTAATGCCATCAATAAACAAACCCTTTTTAAGCGCCCTAATACTCACGGAACGATTACTCAGATAACGTAATAATCGGGTTTCTTTATCAGTAATTTCTTCACCGGGCAGCAATTCAAACACACCATCTGACAATAAAACCAAAGCAAACTTTTCGGGCAACTGAATCTCTTCAACAGCCCAGCTAGCCTCTTTAAAGATACCAGCAGGCTTTCCCTTACCTGGCAGATAGCTCGCTTTGCCATCAACAATTAAAATTGGCGATGGTTGATGAGCCCCTACCACGTATCTTAGCTTGCTAGTTTCAGTATCCAGAGAACCCGCCACGATAGTGAGATGCTTATCTAATTCAGAATTTAGCAACTGCTGATTAATTGACTCTACAAAACCCTCAGGTGCCTTAGCTAAGGCTTCATATTCTTCCTCTCGGGCATGGCGACGAATAATTCGATTGGCAATGAAATGAATTAAAACCGTGACAAATGCAGAGGAGGCACCATGACCAGAAACATCCACAAAGTAAAACAATATATAGCGACCCAAAACAAATTGATAACCCACATAGTCGCCACTTAAATACAGTGATGGTGCCATTGAATGGGCAATTTCAAAATTACCACAACGCAAAGGCCCTTCAGGCATCAGGTTTTTTTGAATCTCCAGACCAGCCTTCTGGTCCTGCTCTAACAGCTGAACCGTACGATTAAGCTTGGTATTCGTCTGTTTAAGACGCTCTGAATACTCAAGCTCCATTCGGCGTACAGTAGCGAGTTTGGATAGACGATCAAATACAGGAGGTATATCGCGATGCTTAGGATCCTCCTCAAGTATATCGGCAGCACCCAATCTGAAATATGCCGTTTCATTGCCAACAGCCGCTTCATCCAGTGCCACCACTACAAGGTAGTCGCTAAAGAACTGGCTCAAGAAATCGTTATCGAAGGTGTGGGTTTTTAAGTAATGAGACGGTACAACAACCGGCTGATTCAGAGGATCCGTGCAAAGGGCTTGTAAATTATCGAGATTTTCGGCGGTCAAACAGCTCCAACCAGTAGATTGGAAACAGGTATGCAAACAGTCTGTCGCCTCAGTTTTATCATCAACAATGATAACTGGGCCTTTTAACTCACTCATGAAACTTTCACTATATCGGTGTTAAGCCGGCCTCTAATATAATTATACAACAACGGGTGCCCCCTCAGGACTGGATTAATAATCTTCTAGATCATCAAACTCGTCATCAACAGCACCATCATTTACTTCATAGGCTCTTTTTTGCAAATAAACATCCCGAATAAGACTGTAACTGTCCCCAGAAAGCATATTATCGTAATTCAAAAGTGAAGCGCGCATAGATACAACACTTAGACCTGTAGCCGCCATTTGCTGATTATCTTCGTCAATATAATCAAGGGGGTCGGTCATATCATCGACAAATCTAGTCGGCGCATCACGCAATGTTGTGGGGCCCATAAACGGCAGCATGATGTAAGGACCTGCAGGTACACCCCACTTACCTAATGTTTGACCAAAATCTTCCCCATCAGTTTTTTTCAACCCCAAGCCAGAAGCCACATCAAACAGACCAGCAACACCAAGAGTGCTGTTAAGGGTGAAGCGCCCCAAATCTACAGAGGCCTGCGAAACCTTACCTTGCAGGAGGTTATTTGAGGCATTAGTAATTTCTTTAAGATTACTAAACAGATTGGTAATGCCACGCTCAACAGGATCTGGTGTGACTGCCACATAAAACTTTGCAACAGGTTTTAGCAGATAGTCGTCTAGAGTTTGATTAAAACTAAAGATCGAACGATTGATTCGTTCATAGGGGTCAGACTCATTGACCGAGTTAGCGGCGGCCTGAAAAGAAAGCAATAAAACCAGTGATAAAATACACCTAAACGCTGCGAAGGATTTAGACATTATTTTCCCCTATGGAAGTTAAGATTATTCTACTGTTTGAGCGGCAAACTATTCAACCGAAAACCATCCAAATTACAGTATATTTTTTGTAAAGCGTAAAAAAATTAAAAACGCCGAAGCTTTTCATGCAACTGTTGCCAAATTTTATCCAGGCGTTTTCCTGAAATGGGAATTTTGGTTCCCAATTGCTGAGCAAACAACGAGACCCTGTATTCCTCTAGCGCCCATTGATATGAATCAATATCCAACATCAATGCCCGTGAAAACAGATTGCAGTTATAGTCTGATACGCGCTCTGTGAAAGACTGTACCTCTTCAAGCCATTGCCTATCTTTTGAAACCTGCATAGGTAACTTTTCTAAACGAACCTCAATGGCGCGAATATAGCGCGGATACTGCTCAATTTGTTCACAACTTATTTGGCTTATTATTGCCGGCATAAACAATCGACTGACCTGTGCCTCGATATCAGATTTAGCATAGACAGCCGCCAGATTCATCGCCCTTATCTGCTTGCGACACTGGTGTAACAGTGGAAGACAGTTTTCAACAATCTCTGCCATCTTTTGGGCCATGCCCACCACCTCGCCTAATCCCTCATGATAGCGTCGCTCAAACTCATCCTGATCGCGAACCGCACTGCCATCAGCAAACATAGACTGCTGGAAACTCGCACTAATTATGGCATCCACAAGCGCTTGACGATGACCGACTGCTGCTGCCTTTAAAGCTAAATCAGAACCACGCAGTAAATGCTTATTAAGGTAATTAATTTGCTGACGGCCTTTGATCAAAGCCAACCTTAACTGTCCCTGAATAGTTAAGTTTTCCGCTACTAAGGGGTTATCCTGTAACTCGATATCCACCGCTTCCCCAGTATCCTTCAAGCAGGGCCAAGCCTTAATGGTCATCGCGCCTCGCTTTAGACTAATAACTTCAGGCAGACTGATAAAATCCCATTCAGTAATATTCTTACGACTTAACTCGTCATTCGAAGACTGTTTTAAACCCTGACTAATCTGCTGCTTAAAGTCTATCTGTAGCTGCTCTAGACTGCGGCTAACAGCCACTGTTTTACCCTGTTCATCTTGCAGAACAAAGTTCATCAAATACCAACTATCCAACACCTCTTGCCGCCAATCAGCATCAGCAATTTTTACCCCAGACAACCGATGAAGCTGCTCGGCAAGCACCTCTGTTAAAGGTCTGTCCTGCGCCTTTGTACTTAATAGTATCTTATCCACAAAGTCGGGGACTGGAACAAAGTGTCGCCTGAGTTGCTTCGGCAACCCCTTGACCAAGGCAATACATTTGTCACGCAACATACCCGGCACTACCCACTCAAAGTAAAATCGAGGCACCTGATGCAGAATGGGCAGAGGTATAGCAACGCTGACACCATCTTGCTCATGTCCCGGTTCAAAGCGATAAGTTAAATTAAAATCTAATCCACCACAGCTGACCTGCTCAGGAAACTGTGCCTGCTCATCAACCGACAGACCTCGTAAAAGCAATAATTCTCGAGGTAATTTGAGAATAGAGGCATCTTTAGCTTCAGCCTCTTTACGCCATTGATCAAATGCGACCTGATTATAAATACCCTGCGGAACACGCTCATCATAGAAGTTATAGATAATGTTTTGCTCTGCCACCAGATCGCGACGCCTAAAGCGATCCTCCAGTGCCTGCAATTCCTCTAATAAATTTTGATTGTGTTTTAAGAATCTACCCTTGCCTCGGTAACCATGCTCCACGAGTGCCTGCTGGATAAATACGTTGCGCGCATCTTCAGGCGCTCGTTTTCCATAGGCGGTTAGTCTAGCCTCGACAATAGTAAGGCCAAAAAGCGTTTGCCGCTCCTTGGCCATAACCAAACCATTCTTGCCATGATAAAAAGGTTCGCTGTAGGTCTTTTTAACCAGATGAGCCGCTAAAGCGGGCAGCCAATCAGAATCAATTTTTGCCACATTAAGAGCGAACTGCTTGGTGGTTTCCATCAAGGAACCAGCCACAATCCATTTCGGTGGCTTTTTACTTAAACCCGAGCCGGGGAAGATAAACAACTTACGGTTTCTAGTACCTAAAAACTCCCATTTATCCTGACGGTTTGCTACCTGCCCCAATAAACCCGAAAGTAGAGCCGAATGTACAGAGCGATAATCAGCAGGCTGTTTGTTATCTGTTAAACCCAAGCTGCGACAGGCACTGTGAACTTGATGATGGAGATCGCGCCACTCTTTCATTCGCAACGGTGACACAAAATTAGCGCGGCAATATTTAGCAAACTGATTACCTGAGAGTTCTTGGCGCTTTTCATCAAAATGCTGCCAAAGATTAACCAAGGATAAAAAATCAGAATCCTCATGCTGCCACTGCTTATGACTAAGATCTGCAGCCTGTTGTTTATCTGCCGGTCGCTCTCTAGGGTCCTGAATACTCAAACCCGTAGTTATCATCATCAACTCACTGAGGGAGCCTAGCTTAGAGGCTTCAACGAGCATGCGGGCAAATTTAGGGTCCAATGGAATAGCCACTAGAGTCTTGCCCAAGCGGGTAAGCGCGCCCTTTTTATCAACTGCTTGCAACTCCTCAAGCAACTTATAACCATCATTGATCATGCGCGAATCAGGCTTATCAATAAACGGGAAATCACGAATATCACCGATACGCGCATGTAGCATCTGCAAGATAACAGCCGCTAGATTGGTACGAATAATTTCAGGATCTGTATATTCAGCGCGAGAGACAAAATCCTCCTGCGAATAAAGCCGGTAACAAATGCCTTTTTGAACACGACCACAGCGACCCGCTCGTTGATTGGCACTAGCCTGTGAAATAGCCTCAATCGGTAAGCGCTGGACCTTAGTGCGATAACTGTATCGCGACAACCGCGCTCGACCCGCATCAATCACATAGCCAATACCTGGCACGGTTAATGAGGTTTCAGCCACATTAGTACTGAGTACTACCCTTCGCCCCTTATGGGGTGAAAAGATCTTTCTTTGTTCGGCAAGACTTAACCGGGCATAAAGCGGCACTACTTCAAGATGGGGAATTTGCGCACGCCGAATAGCTAAGCTAGTTTCTCGAATTTCACGCTCGCCACTTAAAAAAACCAGAACATCACCCTGCTTTTTTAGCGACTCAATGTCCAATAATCGATCGATAATTAAACGATCTAAATCAAGCGTGCTTTCATCCATATTGTCATAAACAATATCCACTGCAAAAGTACGACCCGAAACCTCAACCACAGGGGCGTCATTAAAGTGCTTAGAAAACTTTTGTACATCAATGGTAGCCGAGGTAATAATCAGCTTAAGATCTGGTCGTTTAGGTAATATTTGCTTTAAGTAACCCAATAAAAAATCAATATTCAGACTGCGTTCATGGGCCTCATCAATAATGATGCAATCATAAGCACTCAGGTATCGATCGCGCTGAATCTCAGCCAATAAAATACCATCAGTCATCAGCTTAATAAGGGTGTCGCGATTGGACTGATCAGAAAATCTCACCTGATAACCCACCTTATCACCCAAAGTAGTTTTTAACTCCTCAGCCAGTCGACTACCCACCGAACGCGCAGCAATTCGACGCGGCTGAGTATGGCCAACCAATCCACGTCGCCCGCAGCCCGCCTGAAGACAAATTTTAGGTAGCTGCGTGGTCTTCCCCGAACCCGTTTCACCGGCAATCACCACCACTTGGTTTTCTCTAATCAGATCGCGAATTTCGTCTGCTCGTGCACTAACCGGAAGGTCAGGAAAGCTAATCTCAGGAAAAGAAGCCGTGCGTTTTTCAACCACATCCTGTGATTTAGTCACTGCAGTCGACCATTTCTGCCACAGGGAAGCCTGCTCTTTTGGCTTGTCGGCACTGCACTCAATTTTTTTTAATTGCTGGGTTAAGCGAAACAAATCACGACTGAGTACCGCAGGCACAAGTTTCGACCCTAACTGTCGAAATTGCTGAGTTTGATGAGGTATTTTGGTAGGCAGTATGCTGTCCACCTTAGAAGCGCTCATAGATCAACTTACTGTGTCAAATCCTGCCAAACACATTGACCACTGGCATCCTTGATGGTGTCGAGCTTGTGCTGGTGACTGCTTAGCTCAGAGTCACTGGCTTTAATGACCTTGAGAGGTTTACGGTCAGCAGACAGCCGACGAATCCCCGAGGTCGTGCCTGAAGAGCCCTTATCCACACTGGATTGATCATTAATATTTAAATTGACCTGACCACCGGTCATGATCAAGTAAACATCCGCTAGGATCTCAGCATCTAATAATGCGCCGTGCAGATCCCGTTGTGAATTATCAACGGCATACCGCTTACACAGAGCATCCAAGTTATTTCTTTGCCCAGGGTGTTTATTTCTCGCGACAGCAAGGGTGTCAATAATCGAGCAGAGCCCGGCAATCGACTTAGGGTACTTGGCCAGTTTAGATAATTCATGGTTAATAAAACCCACATCAAAGGGCGCGTTATGAATCACCAGCTCCGCATCACCCACAAAGGCCAGAAACTCATCAACAATATTTTCAAATAGCGGTTTATCCTCAAGAAACTCATCGGTGATTCCATGCACCTGCATAGCACCCTCATCAACCTTTCGCTGAGGATTAATATATTGATGGTAATGTTTGCCCGTCAACTTACGGTTAACTAGCTCAACACAGCCAATTTCAATAATACGATGATCCTGAGAGGTCTCAAGGCCGGTGGTCTCTGTATCTAAAACAATCTGTCTCATGGGTTCACTCAATTCAACTCATCAATCCAGCTCATCAATGCCACGATTGGCCAACTGATCAGCTATTTCATTTTCTCTATGGCCACTATGACCCTTAACCCATTGCCAATCAATACTATGAAGAACAACTAACTCATCTAACTGCTTCCACAGGTCTGCATTTTTAACCGGTTTTTTAGCGGCGGTTTTCCAGCCCTTCTTTTTCCAATTTGGCATCCATTCCTGAATACCCTTCAATACATAGGTGGAATCGGATGTGACCTTAACCTCGCAGGATCTCTGCAAAGCCATCAACCCCTTAATAACTGCCATAAGTTCCATACGATTATTGGTAGTATCTGGCTCCCCGCCCCACAGCGAGCGCTCATTATCGCCATAGCGCAAAAGTGCCCCCCAGCCGCCGGGACCAGGATTGCCTCTACAGGCACCATCAGTAAAAATCTCTACGCTTTTCATTATTATTCTGTAATACCCGTTGTCGATTGATTAATTGACTCTCGCTTTGTGCCGTAGGCCTTAGCCGCTAAAGGTCGCCAAGAAGTCGATGTATTTCTCATTCCCCCCGCCACACGCTTGACGGCATGAATCATATAAAAATTACCCAGTGGAAAGCCAACCTTTTGACAGATTCGTTCCCAAAAAGAACAGTGCTCCAACCAACCTGATCGTTCAACAGGTAAATTATAAGCGCCATCCTGCATTCCCGTCACCTCACAATTAAGTAATGAAAGCCAATCATGGATGCGGCACTTTCTCAGCCCAAAAAAATCATACTCAGGCCGACGAGTAAACAACCGCATCGGCCATTTAGCCAGCCCCATAGGTCCAAGGGGATTAAAAACACAAAGAATCAAATGGCCGCCTGGCGCCAAAACTCTAGCCGCCTCCGACAAAACCGCTTGTGGGGACTCTGAATATTCCAAAGCATGCTGAACAATCGCTACATCCAACGTATCAGAAGGTAGGGGCAAATCATCATAGTGGGCTACAGCCGAGCTACAATCAAAAGATAAGTCACCTATCGAAGGACGAATATAAAACTGATGTAATTGCTCAAAAGGTTCCAACGCACAGCCCGCGCCAGTTAATCCTAGATGCATAATCCGGTAGCCCGAGAGGCTTGCGCAGTCCCGCGCCAATAGCTGTTTTTCAGCATCTAGCAAATACTGACCAAACTGTTGACTTTTCCAACTCTCCAGCGCCATCGCCCGAGACTCTGGCCTAATAGTCAGATACTTAAAAAATAATGAGGTCAAACGTGCACGGTTAAATTTCATAAATCATTAATAAAAAATAATAATTTAAATCCTATCATGTTCCAAACCAATCCCCTACCGGATTAAACAGAAAATAAGGCGACATATTTTTACTTGAGTTGTTAATACAGCCGATGACCGTTACAATCGCGCACCCAAAAAAAAGGTCTAAATTAAGTTTGTGATGTTACCCAAGTCGAAAACTAACCTTCTTTACCTCTGCTTGCTGATCATCAGTCTACGGCTAGGGGGCTGCGCACCTTTGGAAGATAACATCAAAACCCCAGAAATCACCGGTCAGCCATTAGCTGAAAAAGCCCCTATTATTGATTTAAACGCACCTCAGGCTATACCTAAAAGCGCAGCTAAGTTAGAAGTGCAAACTGAAGATGTAGAGGCTACAACCTCTGAACTTGAAGTAGGGCAAACCATAGTACAAGAAGAAGAACCGGCCCCCCTCTTGGACATTTGGCAACGTTTACGCGATGGTTTTGAAATTACCCCTGAAAAGCTCCCTTACACGGCAAATAAGCAGCTAAACCGCTACCTCAAAAATCCGCGCAACCTCAATATATTATTTAAACGCTCAACACCCTACCTGTTCCACGTCACTGAACAGTTAGAAAATGCCAATCTTCCCCTAGAGCTCGCACTATTACCCATTGTTGAAAGCAACTATGACCCACTGGCATACAGTCCAAGTCATGCCGTAGGCCTATGGCAGTTTATTCCATCTACAGCAACTTCATTAGGGCTAGAGCGAAGCCGCTGGTATGAGGGTCGACGCGATGTAGTGCAATCCACAGCTGCCGCCGCAACCTATCTCGCCTACCTCAACAAACAATTTAGTGGCAACTGGATGCATGCCCTAGCTGCTTATAACTCAGGCGAAGGTGCAGTAAGAAAAGCTATCAGAAAAAATCGTCGGCTGGGCAGAAGCACTGATTTTTGGTCTTTACGATTACCTCAAGAAACCAAAAACTATGTACCGCAACTGATGGCATTGGCTAGTATTGTAAAAGATGCCGAAAAACATCAAATAAAATTACCCGAAATCGCCAATAGTAGCTTCTTTGATATTGTCGAACTTCCAGGGCAAATTGAGCTCGCCAAAATTATCACAATCACCGGCGTTGACGAAGTCATCTTTACCCAGCTCAATTCGGCTTACAGGCGCTCCGTAACACCACCTAAAACTGGTTACAGCGTTTTACTCCCCGTTGATAAGAGCGGCATACTCATTGAGTTCCTAGCCACTAGCGACCCAGCAACCTGGGCCCAATATCGAGAATATATTGT
>ENA-UZWT01009756-UZWT01009756.1-metagenome-genome-assembly--contig:-Day-1-50m-contig-9756_pt1 | contig 13918 bp, 13 predicted proteins | sample MGYA00260338_ERZ794898 | MGnify/ENA metagenome assembly ERZ794898 | reverse complement strand
ATCGGATACTCTGGTTTATTAGCCGCTTCAAGTATTACTTTTTGGAGTTCGGCATAGGACAATTGAAAATCTTCCTCTGTACCTTCTCCTTCTACGCTGTAATCGAGTATGGCTCCTATACCATTCTCATATAATTGCTTGGCAGACAAATAGCTCTCTTCAATACTCTCACCACCGCAAAATTGAGCAAAGAGGGTGTTTTTAATAATACCTTTTATGGGTAATCTAAGACTCAATGCCAGATTAGCAAGTTTAGGTCCGTTATTCACTAAAAATGGATAATTAAATGTTTGGAATAGGCGGTATGCTTTTTTTAAATCACGATTCGACTTATGTGCAAATGCTACTTCAGTATTATCAAACGACAAATTCATATTACGTAAGGCAAAAGTACTTACATATCGTCACAGGAAGAGAGTAAAACTAAAGTTTAGAATGAACCCAATTATACAGAATCTCCATTCCTTGTTGGAGAGGATAATTGGGTTGCCAGTACAGAAGACTGGCTATGAGTCTATTGTCAGAACAGCGGCCATTTACACCTATAGGACCGTCTATATTTTTGATTGAAAGGTCTTTGCCACTTAGGGCAATTACCATATGTGTAAGCTCATTGATGGTAACCATTTCAGCAGAACCTATATTGATCGGTTCTCTTACTTCAGAAGTCATAAGACGATCTATGCCTTCTAAGCACTCATCAATGTATAGAAATGATCGTGTTTGCTCACCACTGCCCCATACTTCAATGGCATCTCCATTGGTGGCTTCAGCAACCTTACGAGCTATAGCTGCAGGTGCTTTTTCTCTACCTCCTATGTACGTACCCAATGGCCCAAAAATATTATGAAAACGTGCTATACGCACATTTAATCCATAATTGCGAGCATAACTGGTGTATAGTCGTTCACTGAAGAGTTTTTCCCATCCGTACTCACTATCCGGATTTGCTGGGAAAGCCGAATCCTCTGCACAATTGGGATTCTGTGCGTCAATTTGATTTTCTTCTGGATATATACAAGCCGAAGAAGAATAAAATAGTTTCGTCTTCGAGTGTTTCAAGGTCTCTGCAACATTGATGTTTATCTGTGCACTGTTGTGCATGATATCGGCATCATTTTCTCCAGTGAAAATAAAACCTGCTCCACCCATGTCTGCTGCTAGTTGGTATACTTCGTCAAAATCCTTAGTAAATATCTCCTTCACCACATCTTGACGGCGTAGGTCAGCTATGATAAATTCATCTGCACTAGTGGTGTCAAACTCGGGATATTTTAAATCTACAGCTACTACCATATACCCTTTGTTCTTTAGCCTTTTCACTAAATGATTCCCTATGAAACCTCCCCCACCTAGTACTAGAGCTCTTTTCATAATTGGTTTAACATATTGGCCAGATGTGGCACTAATTTACTGCTTGCAAAATAATCTTTTGAATATTCATATCCACGTAACGCAACAGCATTAGACTCTTCTATATTTTGGTAACGGTAAGCTACTGTTTCTGCTAAAGCATTCGCATTTCCTACGGTGTATTTATACACCTCTTTTCTGTGCGTAAAATCATCGCTAAACCCAATTCCATCACTCATAACCACTGGTTTGCTGCACGCAAAATACTCGCCTAATTTGATAGGATAACCATAGGTAGCAAAATCGCTCTCTCCCCTGTTCATCAGGAGGGTGTCACACTCCTTGAGAAGCAAAGGTATATCCTCGTAAGCTACCGTACCCGTTACTTCTACATTTTTTTCTATATCCATATCCATAATCGTACGTTTCAGTTCCTGGATATTCGGATTGTAACCAATCAGTCTGAGCGATAATTTAGGATACTTCGACACTAATAATGAGGTAGCTTCTAACAGCAACTTGACATTGTCTTTTTCTGCAAAACTTCCAATATAACCCATAGTGTAGGGTATTTCTTCTCTGTCTATGGCGAAGCGGTTGTGATCTATTAGAATAGGAAAAATAAACAAATCTCTGGGTTTGAAAGAGCCAAAATATGAATACAATCTCTTGGATATTACCAATAAAACATCTGAATACTTAGCTATCCATTCTTCTTCTTTTGTGTGCAAGAGAGATTTACTTTCAGATGAAAACAGTTCCGTTTGGTCTACCACAATTTTTTTTTGAAGTACTTTGAGCAAACGCAAACCAAGTATGGTATCGGTAAAGCGAGGACAGTAAAAGTAATATGCGTCATACTTAAATGAGGTGCATAAAATCCAAATTAATAAACCCAACTGACCTGAAATTATCTGAGCATACCGCAGTATCTTGGGCTGCAAGTACTTTCTACTAATACATGTACACACTATGTCAAATCCACTCCACTGCCTGGGTTGAGACGTCTGAATAGAACTACTAAATTTTGTTGGGAATACAGACACAAATGTAGATTTCCAATCTTCTGCTAATAGCGATGTGGCAATTGTTTTTATACGTGCATTTTTCGTATTCCCTTCAGGAAAGTCACCACTAAATATGATCGCCAATCGTTTATTCGTTTTTGTTTTACGCTTATATATCATTGGCTAGCGTAGATGCATATTCTTTTAGTACTTTTTGATATGCATTCTCTTTTACTGTGGCTAAATCTGAATTGTCAACAATTAATTGTTCTAACTTTTGGGTCAGTGCTTCTACATCATTTGATGGCACCAAAAAGCCCGTTTCGCTCGGTATTACTATTTCTGAGATACTAGCGGTGTCGTAAGCAACTACAGGTACTTTCATTAGCATAGCTTCTATGATTACCGTTGGTATCCCATCTATATCATCTCGCAGCTCTATACTGGGCACTACCAATACGCTTGAATTAGAGAGTGAGACCATCAATTCTTTGTGTGGCTTCTTTCCTTCTAATGTAATGTGATCATGTAGTTTATATTTTTCAATTAACTCACTTAAGTACTGCTTTTCAGACCCCTCTCCGTATATCCTTAGTTGTACTTTCTTTTTGGTATTACGGTCCAATTTACTTACTGCCGAAATCAACTGATCAAAACCCTTCTTTTTCGTAAGTCTTCCTATTGCACATATAGTGAACAGTGCTTTCTCTGCTTTAGGATGGTGCATATTGGACAAAAATGCTATATCAACGCTCTGTCTTATTACGTCTATAGACCTTGAATGCTCCACTTTTTCTTCATAAAAACGTTTCACATCTACTGCTATGGCAGATAGCTTCGAAGCCTCTTTGAGTATTTTTTTTAAAACAGTATCTAAGTACAAGTACCGTTTGGTATGCAATCTAATGTGATTGGGCACACCCATTTTTTGAGCTATAAAACTCCCTGCTAAAGTAGATTTGAATAAAAAATGATTTACGACTAAGTCAGCATTTTCCTTTCTCGCTTGAACGAGCATATAGTCTGCACTTAGCAACATAAATGCATACTTGAAAATAAATCTGGGATTTTTGTAACAACTAGATATCACTGCAATCCAAAATTTTCGATCAAGAAATAGTGATTGATTAGCCTGAATATTTTTGACTATGGCGGAGCCTAAAGTAACTAAGCTTCTTGTATTATTAATTATCTTATGCCTAGAATTTAGTTGAGCGCTTGTTGCAAAGGTAAAGTTGCATATAATGGGTACGTGTCCCGCTTCGCGCAGTTGCTCTATCTCTGCTGAAATGAATGTCTCAGAGTAAAAGGGGTAGTTGGTAAGAAAGTATAGGATTTTCAAAAAAAATACGACTACGATAACACTGCGAGTAAAGCTTCTTTTATTCGCTTACGATCCTCATTTCCCAAATTTGATCCGCTTGGCAAACAAAGCCCGACATCAAATAAGTAATCACTCGTACCATTCAGATAAGACGGATACTCTTGAAAAACAGGTTGTTGATGCATCGGTTTCCAAAGTGGTCTACACTCAATATTCTCCTCTCCCAACGCAAGTCGAATCACTTCACGTGTTATCCCTTTATCGTTCTCTCCTAGAGTGATACACGACAACCAATGATTTGAGATGTAATCCTTAGAGGGTTCTACAAATACTGTAATGAAAGGATAAGGTGCAAATAATTCTTGATACCAAGAATTCATATTTCTCCTGTTTTGAATATGTTTATCTAGTACCTCAAGCTGGCCTCTACCAATACCTGCTAGAATATTGCTCATACGGTAGTTATACCCTATGTGGCTATGTTCATAGTGGGGAGCGTCATCTCTAGCCTGTGTCGCCAAAAAAGTTGCTTTGGATATATACTCAGCATTATTGGAAACCAACGCTCCACCTCCAGAGGTGGTTATGATCTTATTGCCATTAAATGAATAAGCACCTAGCACACCGAAAGTACCCATTTTTCGGCCCTTGTACGAAGCTCCAAGTGCCTCTGCACTATCTTCTATAATGGGTATATCATGTGCTGAGCATACTGCCGTTAGGCTATCCATATCACTAGGCATACCATACAGGTGTACTATGATTACCGCTTTGGGTTTCTTCCCTTTAGTTATTCTATCTTGTATTGCTTTTTCCAGCGTTACAGGACACATATTCCATGTTTCTTTTTCAGAATCTATAAACACAGGAATTGCTTTTTGGTAAGCGATTGCGTTCACCGTAGCCGAAAAGGTAAATGTACTGCACAGTACTTCATCATCCTGCTCTACTCCCAAAAGTATGAGTGCTAGATGCAAGGCTGCTGTTCCGGAACTTAGAGCAGCGCAATTAGATATGCCATTGTAGGCAGCTAGTGCGTCTTCAAATCCATTTACATTAGGCCCCAACGGAGCTACCCAGTTGGTATCTATCGCATCTTTCACATACTTTATCTCATTGCCTCCCATGTGAGGTGAAGACAAGTAAATTTTTTTATTAGTCATTTACTGTTATTGTTTGACCAGGATTTCCCACTACAGTACTATTGTCTGACACATCCTTGAGTATTACCGCTCCTGCTCCTATGGTACACCACTTCCCTATTTTAACCCCAGGAATTACTACACTGCCAGCACCTATGAGTGTTCCTTCTCCTACAGATACATTACCGCACAAGGTCGCATTAGGTGCAATATGACAAAAATCGCCTATACTGCAATCGTGATCTATAGTAGCACCTGTATTGACAATGGTATGTCTACCTATATGCGTATCGCTATGTATGATCACGCCATGCAACAACTGACTACCCTCCCCAATATTCACCGATGTATCAATACAACTACTTTGGGCAATGACAGTTGTAAACATATGCTTGACTGTTTGTACGATGGTCTTCCTGATTTTATTATCGCCAATAGCCACCACTACCGCTTGCTCTTTTTCTAGATCAGCGCTGTACCTATGTACAGGCAAATCTTTAAAATGGGTAATCAATGGATTATCGTCAAAAAAGAATTTTATCTCCGCACTACTCGCAGATAATACGACCTTACCGTGTCCACTTGCTCCAAAAATAATCATACCTTACTTCCTCTAAATTTTTCCATACTAACTGAGCTACTAGAAGATATATCCTGTCTTCTAAATACTTTCATTATCGTATTGACAATAATCTTAATGTCTAGGATTATTGTAAGATTATCTACATACCAAACATCTAACTTAAACTTCTCTTCCCAAGAGATACTATTTCTCCCGTTGACTTGTGCCCATCCAGTAATACCTGGCCGCACTTTATGTCTGCGAGACTGCTCTACATTGTACAATGGTAAGTACTCAACGAGCAGTGGCCGTGGACCAATAAGAGCCATATCACCTTTTAGAACATTGATAAGTTGTGGTAACTCATCGAGCGATAGTCTTCTTACCACTGCTCCTGTAGTTGTTAAACGAAGAGCATCTGGCAATAATTCACCATTGCTATCTCGTCTATCATTCATTGTCTTGAATTTTATCAATCGGAATATTTTACCGTTTAATCCTGGTCTTAATTGTGTAAAGAAAACTGATCCACGATTGGCCACAGCAAGTATACAGATCATTAGGAAAAACAGCGGTAGTAGCACTACAAATGCAACCAGTGAAATAACAAAATCTACTATTTTTTTAATGAAGCGTCTATACATTATTTAGCTCTTCTAAAAAATCATCTATTTGCTTTTTTAAGTTCAAATTATTCATTGCAAAGGTATATGCATTTTGTCCTAGTCTGCTTAATTCGGGAGCTTGTTTTTGTAACATCACCTCTAAACCAGATATGAGTGCTGGAGTAGATTCTGGAGCAACTACCGTACCGCAATCATACTCTTCAACAAAATGAGTAGACCCGTTGTAAGCCAATAGTATTGGTTTTTTTGCTAGGCAATATTCCACATACTTATTTCTACTATTGCCAAATTCATATAAGTCACTTTTCAAATATCCATCATACAATATATCGCAATCTCGGCAAAATGCAACTACCTCACTTTGCGGTATTTTATCATAAAAATGGATATTGGAAGCATTGTATTTATTCTGTAGTTCCTCAAGAGATGGTCCTTCTCCTAAAAACACAAAATGAATGTTTATTTCCTTTTCAGAAAAATAAGTTGCTGCCTCCAGTAAATAGGTAAGAGCACTCGACTTATTTATACTTCCTGTGTAGCCTACTATTGTACCTCCATTTTGCTTGATACTTTTTAGCTCATTTGTATAACGGTGTGTGTCAAGATAATCAATAGTATTATTCACTAAGTGTGGAATCCACAAGACCTTTTTTGGGGCAGATACACTTACTTGAACATGCTTTTTGAGATGTGGCATTGTGCCTACTATGATATCTGCAGTTTTATAGCCATTTACCTCTATGTATCGAAGTAATCTATAGATTGGATTGAGTTTAGAAATATTGGATAGGCGGGTTAATACCAATGGCCATATATCGCGTACTTCAAACACCAACTTACTGCCCCACTTCTTTTTCAATTGCATTCCGGTGCAGATGGTGAGTAAGGAAAGTGACGAGCATATTACGGTATCAGCTGAAGTAAGTTGCTCTGTACGTAGCTTTTTTCGTAGCCTATACTCAAAATGAAACCAACTTGTAATTCTTCTTATTCCGTATGCATTGGCATACTGCAGCGTAGGTATCCAGCATACGTTAATTCCGTCCAAGTTGTCAGACAATTGGGACGGCAAGTGGGCCAGATTATGATTGGATGTAGATAGGTATACGGTAACTTGATGTCCTCGTTTCACAAGTTCTCTGGATAAGTAGAAATGCCTTGTTTCAAGTCCATAAGGTGAATATGAGGCATATTTAGATAAATAAATTATGTTCACTCTGTGCTACCTATTTTTTTATCAATGAATGGTATGCTGCCAGTTGCGCCTCCCAAACAGAATCTTGTTCAAAATTTTCTTTTATGTGGGCATATGCTTCACGGCCAAAATTATTCCTTTTTTCAGGATTTTTAAGCATATAAAGCATTGCCAAATAAACTTCCTCTTCTGATTTAGGTTTCACTAATAAACCATTTTTGTAGTGGGTAATTATCTCATTGCAACCATTAATGTCACTCAATACCATAGCTTTTCTAAAAGCTCCGCATTGCAATGGAACATTTGGAAAACCTTCTCTATAGCTCGGAAAAATCAAGACATCAGACATAGCAATAAAAGGACGAACATCAGATTGGTATCCTACCCATGTAATACCCGGATGACGCTCTATAGCATCTAAAACATCGTCTGGCAAAGGATCTAAGTCTTGCTCTAAAGAGCCTACTAACACAAGAGCGACATTGTTTCCTTCATTGAATAGCCTGATAAAACTTCGAACAAGCTCTACAATGCCTTTGTCTTTGACCATTCTGCCAATATTCAGAAATATAAGTTTGCCCTCTAATTCGTATTGATGTTTGGCTTGAAGCCCATATTCTTGAAATAAATGGTAGTCAAAGTGCGAAAAATCAACACCATTTATATTACCATTGGCTAAGACCTTTAACGGTTTATTTGTAATTCCATAATTTATCAAATCCTGTTTCACCCCTTGTCCCTCTGGGTATATTGCGGTTGCACATGCACAGAGTATTTTATCCATATGAATTAGTATGGATTGCAAAAAGCCTGTTTTACTTGGAAATATGAGTCCCGTGAATGTGTGTATTCGGATGGGTACACCAGCCATTTTAGCTGCTAACATAGTTAAGAGTCCAGCTTTGGGTGTAATAGAATGTACTATATCCGGTTTTTCTTGTCTAAATAGTAGAAACAACTTGTATAGTGATACTACATCTCGAAAGGGAGATATACCCCGCTGCATACTCACCTCCCTGACCTTTACCTTCTCTCTTGTACGTACAGCATTCATTTCGTCTGCTCCACCAGAGACAGCCACTACCTCAAAGTATTGGTTCAAAAATTTGAGTTGCCCACGCAGCAATACGTTTAACGACATACCAACGGTAGCCGTTCGAATTAACTTAGGCTTGGTAGATGGACTCATATAAGTCTATGTGTTTGTGGACCATGGTAGAAATATCAAATGAAGCAGCTCTTTCTTGGCATTTTTCAACAACTTCATTATAGTATTCTTGATTATCTAATAACTGGTTTATCTCTTTGGCTAATTGCTTTGCATCTCCCTGAGGGAAAAGCACTCCAGCCCCTGCAACTATCTCGGATAAGCCGGGCACATCACTAGCTACAAAAGGTCTACCGCTGGCCATTCCCTCAATACTTGAAAGTGACATCCCTTCATATTTACTTGAGAGCACTATGATATCTGCAGATTTCAATAAGCGAGGGACGTCTGTACGTACACCTAAAAAGAAAACTTTACTTTCGAGGTTTATATCATTGGCTTTTTTTCTACATTTTTCATAATTTTCTCCTTCACCAACCAATAACAATGCTACATCCGAAGGTAAAAACTTCATTGCCTCTATTAGGGTAATTTGATCTTTTTGTAGACGAAAAGCAGATACCTGAATAAGTAATTTCTTGTTGTTTTCTATACTCCAAGTATTCATCTCCGCATCTGAATACGGTATAGCATCAGTCACCACCTTAACATCTACGCCATTCTCTATCAAACAGGTTTTATGTAGAATATTGAACCGATCACCAATGATCGTTCTAATAGGTTCTGTAATGGCAATACATCGATCGTATTGCTTATAAATAAGTCTATCTATGTACTTTGCCCAATTTTTATCAAATCGTCTGTTGCTTATATTGTGTTCTGTAAACAATAAACGGCCTTTATAACTTGACAGTATTTTAGCGATGGCCACCCAATATAGGGCTGGAAATAAATGTACATGTAGCATATCATACTGCTTTATGTGCTTTGCTAAGCTAAAAATATGCATTGGAGAATACACACTTTTATTCCCAAGCGAGATAACTTTTCCAGATAACCTTTGTTCTAATTGCTTTTTAAGCGGATGACTGGTTCCGTTGAGTAATATTACATCTACTTGTATTCCAAACTCCTCGAAACGAGGAGCGGTATCGACAATGAGTTTCTCTGCACCGCCTGTAGCTAGACTATTTATTATAATGGCTAATTTCATATGTATTTATACATATCGTATACATAATAAACGAACCCAAAGGGTAATAGTGGTAAGTATCTCCATCCGATTAACTTTAATTTTTCAATAAATGGCATACTTGAATTAAATGAAAACCGCCAAAAGTTAATTCCTGCTTTTATTTTTTGCTTTATTGGTATCGCATACGAAGACAGCTCGCTGTATGTAAGCATAGAAGCTATAGGGGATGTCATCCGTATTTTTACGATCCGATCCGTAAGACCACCGTCTAAGTATTCCCGGATTTGAAAAACATAAGGGAGGTGCACCAACTTATATTTCTGGCCAATTCTGTTCCATATTAAAGCCTCTGGGACAAATTTTTCATTTTCTATATTCGGAAAAGGAAATTGCTTGAGCACCTCCGTAAGAAAAACCTCTAGCTGATCACCCAGTATCCCTTTATTGTAGCGGTATTCAATCGTACTACAATAGTCTATCGCATCTATTTTCGGTCCTATCAACCTACCATTGGTATCGTTAATTCTACCTGATATTCCTCCAAAATTCAATTCAGATTTATACAAATCACTACATTTTTTCACCAATGCCACAAAAGTAGGCACCATACTGTCATCAGAATCCAAGATAGCAGTATACTCTGACGTTGACATTTGAACACCTCGGTTTAACGCTCTATGCTTTCCCCCATTTTGTTGTTTTTCATACCTAATTAAAAATGGAGAAGTTCCTATCCATTCCTGCACTAATACTTCAGTGTTATCCTCTGACCCATCATCGATAATAATCCACTCAAATTCAAATATACTTTGATTCATTAGAGAATCCCATGCAGCAGCTAAACAATGAGCTCTATTATATGTGGGTGTTACAATAGATAGAAGCATTTCCAATTAATCATAAAATCCTGTTCTATTCCTATACTCCATAAATTCCCAACGTCCATTTCTTTCAAAATCTTGAAATGTCGCTTTATACGGCATAAAATCACCTCCATCATACACGAGCAGCAAACGAAAGAATATGAGCGCGTAGTAAATATAAAACAATGATGTACCGAGCACCTTGGCTGTACTGCCCCTTAAGTAGGTAATAAGATAGGCTACGGCAATAGGTGAGAACATAAAAAAGTACCAGCCTAAACGTATAAAAGTAGCGTTGGTCAAACTGAATAAAATTACCCAGACATACACAAGAAAACCATTCAAGACAAGGACATTGTTATTTCGATAGAATAAAGATTTATACCGAAGGATGACTGCACCAAAAAACAAGACTTCTAGGAAGTAGAAGAAATTTATACCAGACGATTTTTCGGCATATTTCCCAATTTTATCTTCTCCAGAAATTTCACCCAAATATAAAGTCAACTGCGACCCTATAGGAGACAAGACCACGATTAAAAGAAGCGCTGTCAGTAGTACAATTTGTATATTGGAAAATTTGTAATTACAAATGAAAAAGAATGGAAGAAAAATAATTGAACTTTTGTGAAAGAAAAATGCTAGTGCAACAATGAGTAATGCTTTAGTATACTTTTTATCTTGTAACAGTGGAATGGCAAACCAAACTATCCCCATGGCTAGTCCTTGTCGCAGATAAACAAACGACATTAAATAGAACTTAGCAAAATAGATGAATAGGGAGAGTCCCACTAAAGGAGAAAGCTTCTTTATTTGATAACTGTGTATACCTAATACTAAAATAGAGAAAACCATAAACATAGTTTCCCGGGTATCAGCGACCTGCCTAAGCAATACATAGACAAGTCTAAAACCCCATTCAAAAAGATCGAACAATAGGAGACGAATAACAGGAAGTTCAAACACTTCACCATAAATGTATACGTCGAACCCACCAATCATATCTCTAAAACCAGCCACCAAAATCATAGTGATTACAGATACATTGATAATCTTGCTGTTCTTCTTTATAAAGACAGGCAAAGACGCTAGAAGGAAGAGTAATAAATATACGAGCAACTTAAACCAATAACATTTTATAAAATCCCCATTTTAACAGACAATTCAAAAGATTTACCATCCAGTTTTTTTCATCAGTAGCCTTAGTTCTTCAGCGACGGCATCTACGGCAGAGTTCTCTTTTATTTTGAGTAGATTAGCTACTTGCACTTTGCGTCTATCTTGAGCTTTTTTAGGGTTATTTTTCATCTCTACTAGCACGCTTTTCATTTCTTCTAGGTCTTTACACAGATACCCTATATCACCATATTTTTTTTGATAATACGCCAAATAGGGATGCTTTAAGGCTACAATAGGAATCAAGAAATCCAAGATATCACTCAACGCACCACTGGCTCGCATCACATACTCATCAGCAGGATAAAATAATACAGCATAGTCTAATTTTTTGAGTTCAGCTACGTACTTTTCTCGGCTTAGATAGGCAGGTCTACCATCAGCTGTATTTCCTACTATCTCCTCTACATACTCGTTTTTATAGGCATATACGCTAGGTGATATCAGTCCTAACGTAACAAAACTCAGTACCTTTTCTTCTTTCAGCATCTCTGCGAGCGTATAGAGCAATTGAGAACCTTTACGTCTGACTTCCATACTACCTATGTGACCTAGTCGAAGGATATCACTTTTGTTTTCAAAAGGAATATTTTCAAACTCAGACATTATTGGATGGTAAATATCAAACACGTCATTACAACCCAGCCAACCATCGCTTACCAAGATAGGTTTAGTAACTTTATTTAGCGTGATATACCGAAAATTCTCTTGTGGGCTAATTCGCATTATACATTTGTGAACCCAACCATTTAGCTTTTCTACTATGCCTTGAGTTTTATACACATAGTCCATATCTCCATGTAGTACAGCCATCAGTTTAGCCTCACTTTTACGAGCCATTCTACGAAAAAGATAAAACGAAGTGAATGTAGTAATGGAGAGAAGCAAAACATCATCTTTGCTCAGAGATTTAAATATTTTCTTGAAATTTCTGTACCGTATTACCTCCTTAATAGGATACACAAACAATTTTAAAAACAATGATTTAGGAGTTTTAGGGTAGCGTATGGGTACAAACGTTGCAGCTGCCAAGACTTCACTGGGCATAAATCGTTTTAAACTCGACTGACTACTATCTATCCCATAGCAATACAAATGACCTTGCGGGTATACCTTGCAAAAAATTTCACTAATAGCTCCATTGAAAACCATGTGGTGATCTCCTAAAGATGTTTGATCTACAAAAACTAATTTTTGCTTGTATTTCTTGCTCTCAGGCATTTTCGATATCCTTTACAAGCAAGTAAACCACCTCGATTTGCACTTCTTCAAAATGTTGTGTTATGCACATTATTTCTCACCTAATTTACCACCTCTAAGTAACGCATCTTTTTTGTAACCAGAACCAGAATATACGCCTGTTCATAACAATTCTCGTAAGATATTGATACCGTGTTTTGATTGGCCCATTTATTGGGTACAAATTTTTACTTTCTAATGCCTTTTTACATTGCAATATAAACGCCTGGCTCATCTCCTTTCTAGTCCAAAGTCGATATAGTAAGTTCCATACGACACTGTTGTAGTTTTTGATTATGGCTTCGTGTACGCGTGCGTCGAGTTTATCTGAGATACTATCTTTGATTAATCCTGCGACTATAACCTCATCAAATAAAAAATTTTCTAATTTTTCACGGGTTTGTGGTTTGGTAATAGACCCCGAACGTTGTGTGTAGTGGTACCCTACTTCACTGCTAAAAAACACCCGGTTTGCCTGAAGCATTACACGAGACATAAATTCTACATCCATGTGCGTAATCTTGGTAACAATACGAAGATTTTCTTTAATCAATAGCTGTCTTTTAAATAAAAATACACAGATGGACGATGGCTGGTATCCAGCCACTAAAAGTTCTTTCCCCGTATATAATTGATCATACTGAAATGCATCGTATTTTTTGTCCGTAATTTTAACTCCTTTTTCATCCACAAAATCCATCCAATAGCCATAGAGATCTAACTCTTGTTGTGTGGCAGTAGATAGGTATTTAATAATATTTCCGACTTCTATCGTGTCATCTGCATCCAAAAACTGAATGTACTCTCCTTGAGCAATTTCGATGGCCGTATTTCGAGCTCCTGAAGAGCCTTGGTTTTCTTGATTAATGACTTTAACACACTCATTGTTGTCGGCTATATTATTTAATGTAGCGAGGCTGTTATCCGTAGAACCGTCGTTCACATAGATTATCTCAAAATCTAAATCTGCGTCATAAAGCCCAGCTAAAGACCTAAAATTCTCATCTAAAAATGATTCACAATTATAGACAGGTATTATTACTGTTAGTTTCATAGTCTAATTCTAAACCAATACATCCGTTATATTTTCCCAATTAAGCACAAATTTATCGGGTGAATAAGATGATTCTATACACTTACGATTGATATCTGTCTCCTCCATTGAGAGTGATTTATAGCTTATTTTAT
>ENA-UZWT01004550-UZWT01004550.1-metagenome-genome-assembly--contig:-Day-1-50m-contig-4550_pt1 | contig 14042 bp, 14 predicted proteins | sample MGYA00260338_ERZ794898 | MGnify/ENA metagenome assembly ERZ794898 | reverse complement strand
CGTTCATTAAAAGAATGCTTTTACGATGATGAGTATGACAAGTTAGCCTCTGAAAATGATAATTTCGACTGGCATCTGGCTCTTTCAGACCCGCAGCCAGAAGATAATTGGGATGGCTTGACCGGCTTTATTCACAATGTTTTATTTGAACAATATCTTAAAGACCATGAGGCGCCTGAGGACTGTGAATTTTATATGTGTGGTCCCCCAATGATGAACGCCGCTGTAATTAAGATGTTGGAAGATTTGGGTGTTGAGCCAGAAAACATTATGCTTGATGACTTTGGTGGCTAGATACCAAAAATTGAGTTGCCCAGGGCAAACTACGCTGTTTGCCTTATGGCGCTCATTCGCAATCTTAGTTAGTCTATTCCTAATAGGCTGCAGCAATAAACCTGAAATTATTGAAATTTCAGGTTCCAAAATGGGCACTAGCTACCACATAACGGTGGTTGCAGATCAGTTGCCACCCGATGATTTGGCGCAACAAATTGATCAGCTGCTTTCTACGGTAGACAATTCCATGTCGACCTACAAAGAGAATTCTGAAATCAGTCAATTTAATCGATTGCCTGCCGGTGGTTCACTGGTAATATCCACTGAATTTGCTGACGTTATTCGTATTAGCCAAAAGATTTGGACGCTCAGTGAAGGCGCTTTTGATCCCACTATTGGTCCCTTGGTAGACTTATGGGGCTTTGGTCCCGCCGATAACGAGTTGTCGATACCCTCGACTGAATCGATTGAGACTGCTTTACACAGTACGGGTTTTGATTCTGTTGTTCTAGAGGATTCAACCCTTACCAAGAAAAAGTCACTGGCCCTAGATCTATCAGCTGTTGCCAAGGGTTATGCGGTGGATTTAGTGGCAGATCATCTTGAAATGTTGGCACTACCTGACTACCTCGTCGAGATTGGTGGTGAGATTAGAGTAAGTGGTTTCAATGCTGAAGGCGTTGCCTGGAAGATAGCCTTGGAACAGCCGCAGTTTTTTGCGGCAGTGGACAGGGTGATTGATTTAACTGATATTGCGGTTGCTACTTCTGGTGATTATCGCAATTATTTTGAAAAAGATGGCCAGCGTTATTCTCATACTATCGATCCGCGTTCAGGGATGCCCATTAAACATAGCTTGGCTTCGGTGACGGTAATCACTGAATCCTGTGCCGAAGCAGACGCATGGGCTACTGCGTTTTCTGTTATGGGTGCTTCGCAGAGTAAGGTTCTAGCTAACCAGCTGGATATTGCTGCCTATATGTTAGTCAGGCAGGGAAAAGATTTTGTCGCTATCAGCAGTGATAGCTTTAGTTCCTTTGTTCATTAACTTTATAGGTTAATCAATGGTAGAAATTTTATTTGCAGTTTTAGCTTTTATTCTTCTGATTTCAGCTATGGCGGTGGGTGTCTTAATGGGTAAAAAACCTATCGCAGGATCCTGTGGTGGGGTTGCTGCTGCCTTGGGTGAAAAAGACTATACCTGCGAAATTTGCGGTGATGACCCTAATAAATGTGATGAGATCTCATCACTAGCCAATGACCCTTTGTATACCGATGCTACTCAGCGAAAGGATAAAATGTAAACATGGCAGATTTCTCCTATGACCTAGTTGTTATCGGCAGTGGTCCAGCAGGTGAGGGAGCTGCAATGAATGCTGTCAAACAGGGTTGGCGGGTGGCCGTCATTGATGATCGCGCTCAACCTGGTGGAGGCTGTACTCATCTTGGAACCATACCCTCAAAAGCCCTAAGGCATTCGGTCCGTCGTATGGTTCAATATAATACCATGCCCATGTTTAGATCTGTTGGTGATCCTCGCTGGTTTTCATATCCTGAGGTCATGCGAGCGGCAGAAGATGTTATTACCAAACAGGTAGAGGGCAGAACCAAGGGTTATGCTCGAAACAGAGTTAAAATCCATGTGGGTCGCGCTCAATTTATTAACCCTCATGAGGTGTCTGTATCCGACCCTTCTGGAAATCCATTAATCATTAATGCGAACCATTTCCTGATTGCAACGGGCTCAAGACCCTATCGTCCGGAGGATATTGATTTTGATCACCCTCTGATTTTTGATAGCGACACAATTCTTTCACTGGATCATTCCCCATTAAATGTCATTATCTATGGAGCAGGGGTTATTGGCTGTGAATATGCCTCAATTTTTGCCGGTTTAGATGCTCGGGTTGATTTAGTCAACACCCGCGAATGGCTAATGAGTTTTCTTGATGATGAGATTTCAGACGCTCTTAGCTATCATCTGCGAGACCTCAGCGTCAGTGTGCGCCACAATGAAGAATATGAGCGGGTTGAAACCACTGAGAGCGGCGTAACGCTGGTACTGAAATCAGGTAAGCGTATCCATGGCGATGCATTACTTTGGTCCAATGGTAGAACTGGTAATACTCAAGATCTAGGGTTAGAAAAGATCGGTCTTGAGGCAGATATGCGCGGTCAGATTGAAGTTAATAGCGACTATCAAACAGCGGTCCCGCATATCTATGCAGCTGGAGATGTGATTGGTTGGCCTGCTTTAGCGGGTGCGGCCTATGATCAGGGGCGTTTTGCCGCTTCGCATATGTGCGATACACCGGATAAATATCGTGTTGAAGATGTAGCTACAGGTATCTGGACGATTCCTGAAATCAGTTATGTGGGTAAAAATGAAGCTGAATTAACCGAGCAAAAAATTCCCTATGAAATTGGTCGTGCCTATTTTAAAGATTTAGCACGGGCGCATATCTCTGGTGAAGAAGTAGGTATGCTGAAAATTTTATTCCATCAGCAAACCCTTGAGATTCTTGGTATTCATTGTTTTGGTGCTGAAGCTGCTGAAATTATTCATATTGGTCAGGCTATTATGAATCAACAGGGTGAAGCCAATAGCATTAAATATTTCTTGCGAACCACATTCAACTATCCCACCATGGCCGAGGCATATCGTGTCGCCGCGCTCAATGGTTTAAATAGAGTTAGCCGAGAAAGTCGTCGCGGATAGTCTGACCAGCAGCTCAGCTGATAGTCAATTAATTATTTAATTCAATAGCTCAGAGTTGTGCCGTTTCTGGGTTTGCTGTTTAATCTGTGCATGAAATCAAATCTATCATTCTATGTTGGTATGCGATACGCCCTTAGCAAGCGTAAAGAGGGTTTTTTATCGTTTATCTCAGGGTTTTCCTTCTTCGCTATGGCAATTGGTGTTATGACCCTGATCGTTGTTCTGTCGGTAATGAATGGCTTTGACCGCGAGATAAAAAATAGATTGCTGAATGTGATACCCCATATCACTTTAACGGATCCCGATGGCCTACGTATCGACCAGATTAATAGCCTGTCTTCGCAATTAGCGCAGGCTAATCCTCAGATAAAATCAATAACGCCTTATTTAGAAAATCACGCTATGTTAGCTGCAGATAATCTCCAGCAAGCTGTTGTGGTCAGAGGTATCAGTGATTCCTGGGCGTCTGCGGATCTGCTCATGGATAAAATGGTGAGTGGCTCGGTTAAAGATTTACAGCCGCGGCAATTTGGTATTCTGCTAGGTAGCCAGCTTATCAGGCAGCTTGGGCTCTCGATAGGCGATCAAGTCGAGCTTATTTTGCCTAAATTGTCGGTAACACCTTTAGGCGCTTTCCCGCGATTAAAACGCATGACCGTTTTGGGTGTGTTTGAAGTAGGGGCGCAGGTTGATGCAACAACAGCCTATATTCATGAGCTGGATGCGCGACTGCTTATGCGTTATCAGGATACCTATCCGGGATTACAGATACAGTTGCATGATGCCTTTGTTGCAGATGCTATCGTCGAACAGCTTGCAGAGACTTTACCCATTAGTTTAGATAGGCAGTCATGGACAGCTCAGATGTCTACTCTGTTTCAAGCGATGCGTATGGAAAAAACCGTAGTTGGCCTGTTGTTATCCGTGGTTATAGCCGTTGCTGCATTTAATATTATTGCCTGCTTAGTGCTGATGGTTGCAGATAAGCGTAAAGATATTGCGGTGTTAAGAACCCTTGGCGCCCGATCTGATCAAATTGTTAAATTATTTATTATTCAAGGCTCTGCCATAGGGATTTTAGGCGCATTGTTTGGCCTGTTTGTTGGCTGCATAGTTGCGCTCTCCATTGGTGATATTGTTTCTTTTGTAGAATCTATCACCGGACAGTCGCTGTTTGATCCCAGTATTTATATGATCAGTGCTTTGCCCAGTAAATTACTATTAGATGATGTGTTGATGGTAGTGATTGGCGCTACCCTAACCAGCCTTTTGGCTACCATTTACCCAGCATGGCGAGCAGGACAGATTTTGCCAGCAGAGGCCCTTCGTTATGACCAATAAAACTATTCTTCAGGCCTTAGAGTTACAAAAAAATTATTCGCAGGGAAATACGGGCAATGTTCTTGAGGTTATTAAAAATATTGATCTTGAAATATCCGAGGGTGAGAAGTTAGCCATTATTGGCGTCTCTGGTTCGGGTAAATCAACATTACTCAACCTGCTTGGCGGTCTAGATGATCCCACTCGAGGGGCAGTAACTCTAAACGGCAAGCAATGGTGTCAATTAAGCCCAACAGACAGGGCTGCATGGCGAAACCAGCATATTGGTTTTGTGTATCAGTTTCACCATTTGCTGAATGAATTTTCTGCATTAGAGAATGTCAGTCTCCCCAATCTAATCAGTGGGAAAACCCCGGTAATGGCTCAACAAGAAGCTACAAAGCTCTTAACCAAAGTGGGTTTGTCTGAAAGATTGCATCATCGACCAGCAGAGCTTTCAGGTGGCGAACGACAGCGAGTTGCCATAGCGAGAGCATTGGCCTGTAAGCCCTCATTGGTGTTGATGGATGAACCCACAGGCAACTTGGATCCAAAGACTGCAGAGGCGGTTCTAGATCTATTGATAGAGCTTAATAAAGACTTGGGTATAAGTTTGGTTGTTGTAACACATGACCCATTAATTGCTCATCGTATGGATCGAACAGTGCGTCTCGAAAAGGGTGTATTGGAGTCTCAGCTTGATTAGATCCATAGCTTTTTCTATTGGTGTGCGATATTTCCTTTCTGGTGGTCGAAATAATCGCTTGGTGTCGTTTATTTCCCTATTGGCACTGGGCGGTCTTTCATTGGGTGTCGGCTTACTTATTCTTGTGCTCTCTGTTATGAATGGTTTCGATAAAGAAATGCGTGATCATGTTCTCTCCATCGTGCCCCATATTGAGATCACTCACTCAAATTATCAAGGAGACTGGCGAGCACAGGCCGAACTTTTAGCCACAGTTCGTCAGGTTGCCGAAGTCAGTGTATTTAATCAGGTTGAAGGGCTCATATTTTCAGCCGATAAAACGGGGCCGGTCCAGCTTTTGGGTCTTGATAACAGCATGGCTCCCCGCGGACTAATGAAGTTATTGCTTGCGGGTGGTCACAGTATACCCAAGGATAGAGAATTATTACTCCCACAGGCTATAGCCAATAATCTTGATCTCAATGTAGGTCAAATGGTCAATATTATCTTACCCTCAAATGACAATCGTTTGGCTAAGGCTGTGCCTTTAAAATTGGTGGGTTTATTTGATACTCAAACAGAGCTAGATCAAATGTTGGGTATTGTTTCATTAGAACAGGCGGCTAATCTGTCCGGTAATGGATCGGCAATAGCCGGTTTCCGAGTTCAGGTCACCGATCTATTCGATGCACCTATAATGGGGTACAGGTTACTGAGCCAGTTACCCATAGGTTTTCAAGCAAAAGATTGGATGAAAACCTATGGCAATCTCTATCAGGCCATTCAACTTTCTCGAAATATGGTTGGCTTACTAGTTTTTATGATCATTGGTGTTGCGGCTTTTAATGTTATCTCAATGTTAATGATGGCAGTGATCAATAAACGCAAAGATATTGCTATTTTGCAGACACTGGGTCTGTCGCGAAAACATATCTTCCAATTATTTATTGTTCAGGGTGGTCTTATAGCTATTGTGGGTATTACAGGTGGTGTGATTATTGGTATAGGCAGCTGTTACCTTATTGAAGATATAGTTTCTATGCTACAGGTTTTAATGGGCATTGAATTTTTAGATACCTCAATTTATCCAATAAATTATTTGCCAGTTGACCTTAAAGGTAGTGATATTTTATCGATTAGCCTGTCTGCCTTCGGGCTGACCCTTTTGGCCGCCTTATTTCCTGCGCTTAAGGCAAGCAAGACTGTTCCTGCCGTAACGCTAAGGTATGAAGCTTAATCGCTTGTAGAGCGTATTTTGCGCCTTAGACGCCAATTCTGAACCACTTTCCAGCGCCAGAGATAAAAAACGCTGACATAGCTAAAGATTGCCATTATTGACCCGCAAACAAGACTGCCCACTAAAAGGGGCTTTAAAACATCATTGCCTAAACTTTTAAACCATTGCCAATCCATTTGAGCCGAAAACTGCACAGTTTCCGTACTCATAAGCATGCAACCAACCTGATAAGTTAAGAAAAAGATGGGTGGAATCGTTACTGGGTTACTTATCCATGTCAACATGATGCCAAGTGGCAGGTTTGCACCCACTAAGTAGCAGAGCAGGACTGCAATAAGTGTCTGGCCAGGCAGGGGAAGAAACGCACAAAATATACCCGCTGCAACGCCCAAAGAGACTGAATGTCTATTGAGGTGAAACAGATTAGGATCCCTTGCCAATGATCTTACCCACTGTAAGGAGGGCCGGTCCAATAGCTTGTTAATATTGGGGAGAAAGCGATGGATTGTTTTTCTGGGCATACTCTTTGTTTCAACGATTAAATGTTTTTAATAATTCCTATGCCTGTAAATTGTTTGCATAGGCAACCTAATTGCGGACAGCAGTGATCAAGCAGGCTACAATGGTCACTAACTATAGTATAGATTAAGAGATTAATATCAATTGAAAAGCTCTAACCATAATGCGCTTTCCATCGCATCACTAGCCAAGACCTATGATAATAACTTTGAAGCGCTTAAAGGGATAGATTTAGAGGTTTCTCAGGGCGACTTTTTTGCTTTGTTAGGGCCCAATGGGGCCGGAAAGTCCACAACCATTGGTGTCATATGTTCGTTAGTCAGAAAATCCAGCGGTACAGTAAAGATTTTTGGCATTGATATTGACGAAGATTTTAGTGCGGCCAAGCAGTATGTAGGCGTAGTGCCTCAGGAATTCAACTTTAATCAATTTGAAAAGCCCATCGATATTCTTATTACTCAAGCGGGTTATTACGGAATACCTGTGACTATCGCCACTGAGCGTGCTAAAAAGTATCTCAAGCAGTTAGGCCTATGGGAAAAGCACAATGTACCATCGAGAAGTCTCTCTGGGGGAATGAAGCGCCGTTTAATGATTGCCCGAGCGCTAATTCATGAGCCGCAATTACTGGTTCTTGATGAGCCAACTGCAGGTGTTGATATTGAATTGCGTCGCTCAATGTGGACCTTTTTGGAGGAGATAAACCAGCAGGGCACCACCATTATTCTAACAACCCACTATTTGGAAGAGGCGGAGCGCCTATGTCGTAATATTGCCATTATTGATAAGGGAAATATCGTTCAAAACACCAGTATTAAGAACTTAATAAAACAGCTTAATAAAGAAACCTTTATCCTTGATATTAAACAAGAAATTAATTCTTGTCCTGTGGTAAATGAGTACCCAATTACAATGGTAGACAGCCATACATTAGAAGTTGCTGTAGATAAAAATAAATCCTTAAATCAGTTGTTTTCTATACTCTCTAAGCAAGGGATTGAGATAGTCAGTATGCGCAATAAGGCCAACCGCTTGGAAGAATTGTTTATTGGTATGGTTGAAAAAAATCTGGATAAAAATGAGGGTAGTCAAGATGAATAGTCAGCAGCAGTGGATTGCCTTTAGCACCATAGTGCGACGAGAGATACGTCGGTTTATGCGTATCTGGCCACAAACGTTGGTTCCTCCCGTCATCACCATGGCACTATATTTTGTTATTTTTGGTAAATTAGTGGGCTCTAGGATTGGCGATATGTCTTCTTTGCCCTATATCCAGTTTGTTGCGCCGGGATTAATTATGATGTCAGTGATTACCAATTCTTATTCGAATGTGGTGTCCTCATTTTTCGGCTCTAAATTCCAAAGTAATATTGAAGAGCTCCTCGTCTCTCCAACCCCAAACTGGATTATCTTGGTCGGCTATGTAGTGGGCGGTATGGCAAGAGGCCTGGGTGTCGGGTTTATTGTTACTTTGCTCTCATTATATTTTGCTGATTTCTCACTTAATAGCCTGCCTGTGACCCTTGCTATTGTGTTGATGACATCGCTGATGTTTTCTCTTGCAGGGCTTATCAACGCTATATTTGCTTCAAGCTTTGACGACATATCGATTATCCCGACCTTTGTGCTAACCCCCTTAATTTATCTTGGTGGCGTATTTTATTCTATTGAAATGCTGAGTGGGTTTTGGCAGGGGCTCTCGATGTTTAACCCAATACTCTATATGGTCAATGCATTTCGTTACGGAATGGTAGGCATCACTGACATCAATATCATGGCTTCTTTTGCCATGGTGGGATTGTTTTCCACGATTCTATTCTTTGTGGCGCTTTGGTTATTAGAAAACGGATCAAGGTTAAGAAACTAATGGCAGATTACAAATTTACCGAGCTAGGCAAGGAAACGGCATACACTGACCAGTATGATGCCAGCCTGCTGTGTCCAATACCTCGCGTAAAAGCGCGTCAATTGGATGCTGAAGTTGAAGCCTTGCCGTTTAAGGGTATTGATCTTTGGACGGCCTATGAGCTCTCTTGGCTTAATTTAGACGGCTTACCTCAGGTAGCCATCGTTGAGTTTGTAATACCCTGTGATAGTCAGGCTATTGTGGAGTCAAAATCCTTTAAGCTTTATCTAAACTCATTTATACAGACGGCTTTTGCTTCTATGGAAGCAGTGCAGCAAAGGCTTGTTGCAGATTTGTCTGCCGCTACTGGTGCTGTGATAGAAGTCATACTTTATGAAGTCTCTGAGTATCAGGGCGTTCAACCTATATCAGAGCCCCAAGGGCAATGTATAGATAGGCAGTCAGTAAAGATAGACAGCTATCACCCAGATTCGAGTCTTTTGGTTGTAACTTCCGATATCAGCGTTGAAGAAACACTCTATTCACATTTATTAAAAACCAACTGTCCAGTAACTGATCAGCCTGATTGGGCCTCAGTCTATATTTTTTATCAGGGTCCAAAAATACAGCAAGAAGGGCTATTGAAATACATTGTTTCCTATCGTCAGCATCAAGATTTTCATGAGCAATGTGTTGAACAGATTTTTCTCGATATTATGAATCACTGTCAACCACAAAAACTCTCAGTCTACGCCCGATATATGCGTAGAGGAGGGCTTGATATCAATCCTTTCAGAAGTACAGATCTTGAGCGACCGCCCTTATTTAGACAGGTTAGACAGTAATACTAAGTAAACGAATATTTAATCTATGCAAGGCTAGTTCTTAGGAACTCGCTGAGTAGGTTAATGGCTTTGTTCTTACTGTTATTTCTTACATTTATCAGGCTAATGCCAACGGTGCCTAATTCTGGGAACCGTTGTGAGGGATTTATGATCTTAAGGTTCTCCGGAACAGTACTTTTGGCTAATACTGTGACGCCCAATCCCTCCTGAATAGCATACTGAATACCGGTCAAATCGGGAATGTTGTAAACGATTTGCCAGGGCTGTTTAATTTTGTTTAAAACCTTGATAGCTCGCTGCCTATAGATACAGCCTTCAGGTGCCACGATGAGCGGCACGATAGGGTTTTTTTGACTGTTATAGTCAACGCCTGATACCCAAACTAGACTATCGGTTTTAACCAAGCTCTCTGAAGCTTCGGAAGGATTGTTCTGCAAAGCCAAAATAAGATCATGAGCCGCTCTTCCTGGGCGAGACAAGAGTGTTTTACTCAGTTCGCAGTTGACCTCTAAGGTGACGTCTGGATAGGCCTTGGCAAAACGACCGACAATCTTAGGAAGTAATATAGTGGCAAACTCACTGGGAATACCCAGTCTTACCTTTCCAATCACGGTGCTTTTAGTGCACTCGCTAACCGCCAAATCATTGAGTGATAGTATCTGCTTGGCGTATTCATAAAAAGTTTCGCCAGCATCTGACAGCAATAAGTTCTTACCCTCTCTAAGAATTAATCTCTGATCTAGCATTTCTTCTATGCGGCCAATTTGAAGGCTTATAGCCGGCTGTGATCGACCCAAAATATCACCCGCTTTAGTGAAGCTATTAAACTCCACTACAGTGACAAATGTTCGCAGTAAATCCATGGGTAAATTTTTCATAATTTGGCTATTTCTTAGTACTATTTTAGGTATTTATAATATTAATGAGAACATTATATCTATTAATTTAACTTATTTCATTTCTGGTTATATTATTACACCATTCTTGTTATTAATTCGCTCATTTTTTGCCCATGTCAAAACAGTTAAATCAAACAGGTTTTTATCAATATCACCTTGCCGCAGGCGCCAAGATGGTTCCTTTTGCTGGCTATGAAATGCCGATTAATTATTCGGGTGGAATTATTGAGGAACACCAGCATACGCGGGAGTCTGCCGGCCTTTTTGATGTTTCGCACATGGGCCAGTTAATTATCACTGGTGACAATATTACCGAGCAATTAGAAGCTTTAATGCCAGTTGATTTAAACGCGTTGAAAGCCCATCAAATGACCTACAGCACTCTAACTAACAATGAGGGTGGCATTATTGATGATTTAATCATTACGCGATGGGATGAAAATACGTTTTTTGTGGTGGTTAATGCGGCCTGTAAACATCAGGATATTGCGCACTTTAAACAGCATCTGCCCAATGCGCAGATTGATGTTCTTGAACAGCAGGGTTTGCTTGCACTTCAGGGACCAAAGGCTGTTGATGTGATTGCTCAGTTGGCACCCGAGGTAGCTAACTTACATTTCATGAATGGTAGTTCAGTAAATCTTAATGGAATTGATTGCTATATCACTCGCTCTGGCTATACAGGAGAAGATGGTTTTGAAATCTCAATTGATGTTGAATCCTGTTCCGTCGTTGCTGATGCACTTTTAGGTTACCAGTCCGTTCGCTGGGTTGGCTTAGGTGCCAGAGACTCCCTAAGGCTTGAAGCAGGTTTATGTTTGTATGGGCATGATATGAATACCGAAACCAGTCCCGTTGAGGCTAGCCTGCTTTGGAGTATCAGCAAATCACGAAGAACCGGCGGTAACAAGCAGGGCGGCTTTTTGGGTGCCGAGCGAATACTTCATCATATCGCAACAGGTGCCAGCCAAAAACGCGTAGGTTTTGTTGTTGAGGGTCGTGCCCCAGTGCGTGAGGGTGCAGAAATTATTGATCAAAATGGCCAGCAAATCGGCACCATAACCAGTGGTGGCTTTTCGCCTAGTCTACAAATGCCCATAGCTATGGGTTACATAGCTACAGAATTTTCAGCTAAGGGTACGCAAGTGAATGCAGTAGTAAGGGGTAAGTCGCGACCTATCACAGTCAGTGCCTTACCCTTGGTACCCCAACGCTATTATCGAGGATAACTCAGGAGAACCTAGATGCTTCAGAAGAAACGTACGCTAAATGATCTGCAAAATGCTGAGCAATTCGTGTCGCGCCATGTTGGTCCGAATAGCGATGATCAGCAAGCCATGCTTAGCCTACTCGATTGTAATAACCTGCAACAGCTGATTGACCAGGTTGTTCCAGCGTCTATTATTAATGAGAAATCATTAACCCTAGCGGATGAATGCACTGAAGCACAGGCGCTTAAAGAGTTACGTGAAATCGCCAAGCAAAACAAAGTGTACAAAAACTACTTGGGTCAGGGTTACTACGGCACATTAACTCCCAATGTAATTCTTAGAAATATCCTTGAAAATCCCGCTTGGTACACGGCTTATACCCCTTACCAGCCAGAAATTTCTCAGGGCCGATTAGAGGCATTAATTAACTTCCAAACCATGGTGACTGATCTTACCGGTTTAGAAATTGCCAATGCTTCAATGCTTGATGAGGGCACTGCCGCAGCCGAGGCTATGTCTCTAACGCGAAGAGTTTCTAAGTCTAAATCTAATACGTTTTTTGTTGATAGCGATTGTTTGCCACAAACCATCGATATTATTGCGACTCGTGCGCAACCAATGGATATTGATATTCAGGTAGGTAAACCCGAAAACTGCGATGGCGATGTATTTGGTATGTTATTGCAATACCCGGGTGTTAGCGGTGAAGTGAAAGATTATCGTGACATTATAGCCACTGTTCAGCAACAAAAAGGCGTGGTGGTGATGGCCGCGGATATCCTCAGTTTGGTGATGTTGGAATCACCAGGTTCACTGGGTGCAGATATCGCTATTGGTTCAACTCAACGTTTTGGTGTGCCAATGGGTTTTGGTGGCCCCCATGCGGCTTATATGGCAACCAGAGAAGCCTATAAGCGCAACCTCCCTGGTCGAATAGTGGGTCTATCTCAAGATGCACAGGGCAACCCAGCTTACAGACTAGCGCTACAAACTCGAGAGCAGCATATTCGCCGAGAGAAGGCCACATCTAATATCTGTACAGCGCAGGTTTTGTTAGCAGTAATAGCCGGTATGTATGCGGTTTATCACGGCCCTAAGGGCTTAACGGCTATTGCTAATAGAGTTCATATGCTGACTACATTGTTAGCGGATGGGCTTAAGCAGCATAATTTGGCCATCGCTAATCAAAGTTGGTTTGATACGCTGACTATTAATGTGGGTGAGCGCGCGCAAAGTATTGTTGAACTAGCGGTTACAAATGAAATTAATATACGCCTAATAGATTCTTCCAATATTGGTATTTCAATTGATGAAACCACCTCTGCCGATGATATTGTCGTTTTGTGGGATCTGATTATTGGCCAACATAATCTCTCCATTGATCTCTTAGCCGAACAGGTGGTGCAAAATATTCCTGGTAACCTGATGCGCACCGATGGCTTTTTGGAGCATGAAACCTTTAATCGGTATCACTCAGAAACTGAAATGCTGCGTTATATTCGTAAGCTTTCCGACAAGGATATTGCTCTTGATAGAGCTATGATTCCTCTGGGTTCATGCACCATGAAACTTAATGCAACTGCAGAAATGCTACCAGTTACCTGGCCAGAATTTGCCCACATTCATCCCTTTGCTCCAGCGGAACAGACCGCAGGCTATCGCAAGTTGATTGATGATCTAGAAGCTATGTTATCCGAGGTTACCGGTTATGATGCAATATCTCTTCAACCGAATGCTGGCTCTCAGGGCGAGTACGCTGGCTTATTAGCCATCAAAGATTACCATGATAGTCGAGGTGATTCGCATCGTAATATTTGCTTAATTCCAAGTTCAGCTCATGGTACAAACCCAGCCTCAGCACAGATGTGCGGTATGAAGGTAGTGGTAGTGNNCCTGCGATGAGCAGGGTAACGTTGATATTGCGGATCTTAAAACTAAAGCGGAAGCCCATAGCGACAATCTTTCAGCCATTATGGTGACCTACCCATCAACGCATGGTGTATTCGAAGAAAACATCACAGAACTTTGTGACATTGTTCACCAGCATGGCGGGCAGGTGTATATCGATGGTGCTAACTTAAATGCCATGGTTGGTGTTTGTCAGCCTGGAAAATTTGGCGGTGATGTCTCCCACCTAAACTTACATAAAACCTTCTGTATTCCCCATGGCGGTGGTGGTCCGGGTGTTGGGCCTGTCTGTGTGGGTTCACACCTNNCTAGAAGAATTCTTACCACAGGATGACTCAGCGAAAAGACGCGGTGGCCGTATTTCAGCAGCACCTTTCGGCAGTGCAAGTATTCTACCCATCACTTGGATGTACATTCGCATGATGGGCTATACAGGTCTTAGGCAGGCTACCGAAGTGGCTATTCTTAATGCGAATTACATAGCCAAGCGTCTAGAGTCGAAATACAGCATTCTGTTTACGGGCGCTAACAACAAAGTAGCCCATGAATGTATTGTTGATACTCGTGATATAAAAGA
>ENA-UZWT01009072-UZWT01009072.1-metagenome-genome-assembly--contig:-Day-1-50m-contig-9072_pt1 | contig 14161 bp, 12 predicted proteins | sample MGYA00260338_ERZ794898 | MGnify/ENA metagenome assembly ERZ794898 | reverse complement strand
CCAATTGCGCTACCAGCATCGCCAGGATTAGGCATAATCCATACACTATCAAAATATTTATAAGCAATAGGATTAGCTACACAATTAAGTGCACAGCCTCCCATTAGTACTAAGTTTTTAGACTTAGTTTTGTTGGCTGTTATTAAACAATATGCTTCAAATATTTCTTCATATATACGTTGGGTGGCAGCGGCAATGTCAGCATAGTCTTGTACACTATTCAAGTCAGTACGCCAGTCCAAACATCCTCTGTGACAATTACGCTTGAATAAGGTACGTGGATCTTGTAGTGATGGCATCTTTTTGATAAAGTCCATTTTAACAAGTTCATAATACTTGTCGGCATTGCCTATAGCCGCCATACCCATGAGGATGTATTCGTGTTCCTGTGGCTTTAGTCCTATACGTTGTGTCATAGCACTGTACCATATACCCACACTGTGTGGATAATTTTGACTCCACTTGCGCTTTAGTTTACCATCAGTGCCTTGCCATATACTAATAGTATTCCATTCTCCAATACTATCTAATACAAGTACAGCACTGTCTTTCTCACCAGGATTGGTATAATAACCTGCGGCTGCATGACTTAAATGATGACTAACTGTAGTGCTTCTAGGGGCATCTGGCAAGTATTTGCGCATATATCTAGTAGGTGATTCTTTGCCAAGTAGTCTATATTGTCCTGAGTATAACTGTCGTGTCTTTTTAAGCCATGGACGTTCATAGTAGTATATACGGTCTGGTTTACCAAACTTCAATGCTTCAGCAATTAAATCAGGATGTAAGTTCTTGTCGTTTTTAAAACGACTATAGCGTTCACTATGACTAGCAAACTCTAATCCAGTTTTACTAAACACAGCTAAACTAGCATCATGTGCTTGTCCTGTCCATCCCCAAGTGATCATTTTATTTTCCTTAATTAAATACTACTATAAATATTTATCATTAAAAATTTTAACTAAAATGTTTTTTTACTCTGATATGATATAGTGGTTTAGTGCGCTCTTACTATTGTTTATAAAATTAATATTATTATATTGTAATAATTCAGCATTATGTTGTAGTATGGGTAACATTTCTGCCATATCTACATCTAGCTCAGTTACTGGTCTTTGGCAAAACTTATGTATACTGTTAATAGCAGCATAAAACCTGTCTGTTACATTTTCTATTTGGTCATAACTTTCGTCTATCCACTGATCAAATGTCTGGTAACCTATATTACGCAATGCTAACAATGTACCAGGTGTACCAAAAATAACAAACGGTTGCATATACCATATAGGCTTAAATGTTTTTTCACTTAAACAAACACCATTACCGCTATTAGTAAAAGTTTCACTTACTATATGTAAATAACTATCAGTAAACTTCCATATCGCAGGGTCTTGTATGGGGTTGGTAAGAGCGTTTGTGTCGTGTTCAATCCAGAATGGATACTCAGACTGATATTGATGTAACTTAGCTACACTAGCTGGATACGTATCTCCTACTGATTGATAGTCACCAATGGTGAATTTTTCGTCAACTATATAGTGTTTTCTTACATGGTGATAGTAATCAGCTGTTAATTTTTCATATAGCGGTCCATTTTGTTCTATTAGTTGTGTATCTAATACCATACTCATTATTGCTTGGCCTTGATGTTTATACTCCATTAGTTCTGCGCTTATAGCCCATCTACTAGCGTTAGGTCGTCGCATTAAGCAAACAAATTTAAAAGGTCTACTGCTATCTCTATTTTTTATTCGTCTGCTTAACTCTTGCCACATTTGTTGGTGAGTATCCCACCAAGCAGTATATTGCTTAATAGTTTGGTTTGAAATTATAGGTATACTGTTTAAATTTGCCAAGTCTGGATTGTTACAACTGATAACAAAATCATCATCTGTTAAGTGTGGATTTACACTCTTTATTCTGTCTATAGTAGTTTGCCAGACTGGTTGCCCCCATTGTTCCCTATTATTAAACAGCAATATTTTTACATTTATGTCTGTGTTTTTAATTTGTTCTATTATAGAATGTGATATTTTTAATGTTTGTTCTAATAACTGATCTAATAGACTCCACCAGTGTATAGCAATTGGATAATAATAAGGGTCTTGATTTGTATCTACATCAATCAAACGGAAATGATCCCGTGAAGGTTCACTTGGAAACATAGGAGAGCTAATCTCCCTAAGGGTTTGAGTTTTTAATATATCAGGATAATTTTCGACAAAAAAGAGTTTAAGAAGATCTAAATCATATCCATTGTGCCACATTTTCCAATCATTGGTAATTTTCTCAGATCCATTAAAGTTAGCCATCCAAACTGGTACTTGTGATTCTGTCATTTTACAATACTTTATCTAGCTCAGGAAAAATAGTTCTCCAAGACTCGTTTCTTATTACATCATATTTTTCTAGAGTTTCAATTAGTTTATTATTTTCATTATAGTCGTCATGTATATATTCAATTAGTCCATCTATCCATGAAAAGATTTTTTGTAATTGATTTGAATCGTAGTTAGAACTTAGCCATTGTTTATGTTCTTTCCACTTATCTACTACTAAATTTTTATATTCATATGGTAAATTTTGTATACAAAATTCTTCTGGATAGAATAGCCAATTAAACCTAAAAAGATTAGGTTCTGATAGTAATCCCTGTTCTAACCATTCTCTGTGAAAATCTACTAAATGAAGGACATTTAGTATACTAACAGTTGGTGTAATTTCAAATTGTATATTAGGACAATGTTCCAACATGAGTTTTCTATTTGCTATAACTTTTTCCCAATTTAATCCTTTGCGTATATATTCACCACGTTCTCCAGCACCATCAAGACTGGCATGAATATTAACGTTTTTAAAATGCTTCCATAAATCAAACAAGTTCCTATTTTTATAAGTTAACTGACTAAAGTTTGTTGTGTAGTTGATTGATATATCTTTAGCTCTATCATTTTTGATCCAATGATCCATAATACGCCAATGTTCTTCAGTTATAAAAGGTTCACCACCTGCCCAATAAACTCCTTCTGTCACATCTATTAGACTTAATACTTCTTCTAATATTTTATCTTTGTCAGTAATTTTCATATATTTCTTATTTGCTATAACGTCTGGTACTTCGCCGTGTGCTTTTTTATAATCATCATACCACAGGCTACTCCAGGTTGGGCTGCATGTTCTACATTTTAAATTACAAATATTACTAAATCTAATATCCATGTAAACAAACTTTGCTTCATCATGTGATCCATCGTCTTGTGTTTTAAGTACCTTATCAAAATGATTATCACCATATTGATTGTTAAGACTATTACGTAGACTACCTTGGTTTGTTTTTTCTACTTTATAGCAGTTAGTACAATATCTATTAGGTTTATCATTAAGCATATCTAAACGTAATTGCTTCATATTATCAGAATTCCAAATTTCTCCAAGAGTGTTTTGGTTTGTATTACCTAATTTATCTTTAATATCAACGTTTGTAACACAACAAGGCATTACATTACCATTGGGCCATATATGCATATGAATCCATGGAGCCATACAAAATACATCAGACTTTTCTAACATTACTTTCTTATGATCTGACGATATTTCTGTCATACTATTAGTTACCTTGCCCATTGTAATATTCTTTAGATGCGTTAAGTCCTGTTATTAGATTTGTTTTAGGTCTATTAGGATATACATTTTCCAACTTTGTATAGTCTAATATTTTAACCATTGCGCCATTATCTTTGGGGTCTCCCCAGAGTATCTGTCCTTTAAATCCAACTACATCAGCAATTGTCTCTGCCATTTCTTTTATACTAATACCATTATCATACCCTACATTGTATGCTCCATTGGGCAAATCTTGTGTAGCAAACTGATTAATAACTGCACACACATCCTTTACATACACTAAACTACGCATTGCTTTCCCAGTACCTAACAGTTGTACATCTGTTCCCTCACGCTTGGCATTAGATATTTTTTTCATTAATGCTCCAACTACGTGTGCTTTTTCCAAGTTTAAGTGATCATTTGGTCCATACATATTAGCAAGAACTAAGTGAGTCCAATCAGATAACAATCTTTCACTAGCAGCTAGTTGCCATAACTTATTCATTGCATAAAGTTCAACAGTATGCTCCATACGACCACTTCCTATCATATCTTCTGATAGTTGACCAGTAGCGTTACCAGGATAACTACACGCACTACCAATTATTATAACTTTTTTAGGCTTGGCTGTCAATATATAATCAAAAGCATTTATTGACATACGCATATTATCTAATAGTATACGTTCTGGGTACTGTTGATTGAATACTAAACCTCCGTATATAGCTGCGCTGTGTACAAATACATCTGGTTGATCTGGTAATGTACCAATACCTTCACCAGTTATCCAATTAACTTCACTACTGCGAGGTGCTATATAATTAGCACTATAATCTTGCTGTAAATTACTAAGTAAAAATCCACTACCGCCTGTAAGTACTATTTTCATTTTGCCGCCTTGTATACTTTAATTAAATTACTTATACCATGGTCTAATGATTCACTTGCGGTAAAACCTAAATTTCTAATCTTGGTATAATCTACAAAATAATTTCTGCCATCCTGATCATGTGCTAGTGAAGTATTATTTTCATAAGTCCATTCGGGTATATGTTTTTGTATAGTTTCGCATATTTCTAGTTTGGTATGATTGAGTGTTTCGTCACCTACATTCCAAATTTGTCCACGCATTTCATCATATCTATCAACAGTCCAAGCAAACGAACGTACTAGATCATTAATACTGATGAATGTTCTTTTAAAGTGTCCTTCAAATAATACCATATGATCTCCCATGCATGCTTTGCGTACAAAGTCGTTTATTAACAAATCGTTACGTAATCTATTGCTTACACCAAATGCTGTTGCTGGTCTAATTACAACTGCATTATCATCCAACATACGCTCACCTGCTAGTTTATACACACTGTATGTACTAATAGGATTGGCCTCAACTTCTTCTGTACATACACTATCCAATGCGCCGTACACACTACCAGTACTAGCATACACAAATGGAATTCCTGCGCTTGCTTCAATTACTCTTTTGGTACCTTCTACATTAATTCTATATGCTAAGTCTGGTTCAGCATTACATGCTGGAAAGCCAATTATACCTGCCAAATGAATTACTATATCTGCTTGTTTAAGTATAGGCTCAACTTCAGGTGTACAAATATCAATATCATACAAATTAAAGTTAGGATTATCTATTACATTAAGTACAGGTTCAATCCCCCATTTAAGCCAATCAATACAATCAACTATGTATCCTTGTTTTAAAAAATAATCACTGAGCCTACAGCCTATATAGCCGGCTCCTCCTGTTATTGCTATTCTTTTCATTAAATTTCTACCTTTGTTATTGGTTCATCACAATCATTCCACCGCTTTGTAATCATTGCTATCATTTTGCAATCCGCTGTAGGATAAAATGTGTGTGGAACATTCATTGGCAAGTATATACAATCTCCAGAACTTACTGGAGTTACTAATTCTTTACCATCTGTTAATTCAGTATATACGCCTTCACCATCAACGAACATAATATATTCATCAAATTCTTTATGAAGATGATGACCACGTACTGCTCCTTTGAGTGTTACGATGTAATTCCATTCTACTACTGTGTATTGTTCTGGATAATATGTTTGTATAATACCTCTACCATCTTTAAAAGTGATAGGGTTAATTTCTGGATCGAGTTTTTTAATTTGTCTAATATCCATTACGGAACTCCTTGTCTGTAGATATATATAGTTCCAACATTAGTCTTCTACGTTGTTGTGACTTATTTGGCATTGTACTGTGCATTACTCTAGCATGGAAGAACATAACTGCGCCTTCGTCAGCGATAACAGGAACACCATTTTGTAAAAATTGTTCGTTATAATCTCCTGCTAAAACTTTTTCATAATCAAATGCTAAAGTTTGACTGCTGGGCCATATCATAGTACCACCATTTGTATGATCGAATTTATCTACTAGTATACATCCTTGTATGCATTTAGTAAAACCAAAATCGTTATAATGTTCGGGTCTATCATAAGGAGTATCAAAATGCGGGGCAAGTTTTCCTCCTCCTGGTTTTGTAACTTTAAATCCAGCAACACCACTGGAATAATTTTCACTACCTTCAAATAATATATCTGCTATATATTTTTGTTTCAGTCTAATTGTATCTAAAAATTCCTTATCTTTAGAATCAATACTATGGTTGTAGTCTGTCCACCATTCTTCACTGTCAACATTTACGCCTTGTGGTATGGCATCACATATATTTCGTAACCTAAGTGATTCGTTACTGTCTAATAAATTTTCAACTATAACATATCCGTCACGATTAAATTTTTCTAACAAGTCTAGCATTTAGATTCTTCTTGTTGTAGCTCTTTCCTAAATTCTGTATCATTCCATAAGTGTAACAACAACATTAACCTACGTGGTTTACCGCTGTTGTTTGGCATAGTACTGTGCATAGTTCTACTGTGATAACAAAACAATCCGCCTGGTTCAAGTTCTATTGTAACACCGTCACGTAGAAACTCCTCGTCATGCTTACGTGCATCCATATCTGTCTTATGATAAACTTTTTTATGACTACCTGGTAGTATTCTAGTTCCGCCGCTTATATCATCAAATTTATCAAGTGCTATACCAAACTGCATACCTTTAATATCTTCTCCAAAATCATTTGCCCAACGATCATGTCTATAAGGTGTATCAAAATGACAATACATGTATCCGCTATCAGGATTGGTAACTTTAAAGTCTCCTCCTAGTTGTTCAAACTCTCCATTAAAACATTTGTCGGCCATTGGTTTTATTTTATCTTTAACTTGCTGTACAATAGCATGTTCACTCATGTTATAGCTCCACCAATGCATATACGCACTTGGATTCAAGTCTGGTAAGTATTCTGTTTTTCCATTTTCTCCAGCCCAAGTTTCGCCCATTGCTACAGGACTGTTATCACACAATTTATGTAGTTGTTTTACTTCGTCTGATGTTAAAAAATTTGGCATAACTGCATAGCCGTTTTCTTTAATATAATCTACATCAATATCCATTTTATTTCCTATAGTTTAATAAGAATTGACTATCAAATATATCTTTACTTGACAACAATCTAAACCTATGTATCAACCAACTTGCTTTATACCAATCAGTAAGAGGCGGGGTATTAGTTAACATAGTGTTTAATGTATTTATTAATAGGCTTCCGCCAAATTGTTCGCTATCAAATTGTTCGTCGTCTATACACAAGTGCCATTTGCTTTTTTCTTCCAAACCATTTGTACTATTAATATTCAATGTTAGATCGTCATTAATAATACAATTAATACTTGTAGTTCTCTTTTTATAATTTTGACTATGTATATAAATTTTACAATCTGGTTCTATCCACTGGCTTATAAAATTTATGACATGACTCCATATCTCAGTAATATGATCTATATCATCTCTGTTCTTGACATCGTATGTAAAACTTACTATACTAGGCTTATCTTTATTAGTTCTGTGATGTTGTACTTGTGATAACCAATCATTTTGATAAATTGATCCTGTAATTTGGTTGACAATAGTAAAATCTTGTTGCGTATTATATAATACACTGGGTTTTTCTAAAAATATAGTCTTTGCATCGGAATATTTTTTTAACATTTGTGCGTGTGTATTACTGGGTGTAACCACATGAACATTTTTGTCTTGTATTACAGGGTTGTTATTAAAAGTAATTGACATCAATGGATGATTATCCAAAAACTTTTGTTTTTGTTCATTAGTCCACGCTGACTTTTTAGCAAGCACACATTCTGTAATGCCCAACTCTAATAAGCATCTGATATGCGCATTACTAAATGCTCCTGCTCCTAAAATTATTGTACTATTCATTTTATCCGTTATGTAAATTGTTCCCCCAAACTTTAGCGTTTGGTATGCCAAGATTCCACAAATCAACAATTACACTTTGTTGAGCTGGTTGATATTTTTCTAATAATTCTTTATTTGGATGTGCTAATAATACAACTGAAGATTCAGTTTTTGTATCGTCATAAGTAACACTTGCGCCTAAATCATTGCAATATTCTCCAACTAATACACTGTAACTACCCACAGTTAAATCAACTCCTTGTTTAAAACTTTTACCCAAGATTATAATAGGCAAGTTATAACTCACAAGATGTTTAGCCAGTGCAAGGGCCTGGTCCTGTCTGACCTGTGTTATATTTTTAAGTAATTGACTTTGCATTTTAAGTTCGTCTGTTAACCAACTTAGTACTACCCCATCTCTAGGATGACACGGACCACCATTACCACTACCAGGTGTTAAATAAGCAGTTGTGTTAAAGTTTTGCTTTTCATTTAATAATGCTTCCATTATATTCCAACTACTAGCATTAAAGTTGCCGTACTCTATCATTTCACTTATTGTATTTGCAAAAGCAATTTTAACACTACTAAAGATATTTCCAAACATTTTCCACATTTCTACTTCTTCATACGTGCCTTGTTTAATTACAGTATCAGGACATAATGATCGCATAATAGTACTAACTTGATCAAAAACCTGAGGATCCTGTGTTCCAATATAATAAGAAGGGCTACTTATAAAGTCTCTGGCAACACTACCTATGTGTATCATTACTGGCATATAAACGATTCTAAGATCGTTATATTTTTGTGATAGTTGTTGGATCGTACCTGGGCTGACAGTACTACTGACAACCACAATACCTTTATACTGATTGTTTGATAAGTCAAGTAATACACTTTTTAAAGCAGTGTAGTCATAATCTTCCACCGTGGACAAGTCAATAGGAATACTTCCATCTAAATTTTTATTAATATGTGGAGTCTCCACCAATACAAAAGTTACATCAGCATCAAGTAAGTTTACAATATCGTCTGTATAAACTTCAGATTGCTTTTGTAGTAAATCATATGCTACTACATTATAAGATTTGTTTATAGCCTCAGCTATAGGTAATCCACACTTCCCTAATCCTATCCATCCTATTTTTTTCATTAGTCTCTCCTACAATAATTTAAATTCATGGCAGTCTGTGTTATAATTCGAATCCATTCCATATCCTTATTAATCTGATATTGCCTATTATTATGTATTAATATATCAATCATTTCATATAAGTCCTGTGCTATGTCTTCCTTACTTCTCAAATAAAATTGCCTTGCAGAATTTATAGCAGTTGTTAAACGAGTTTGATTGTCTTGAATGCTATCATAAGATTCATCAATCCATTGTTCAAAGGTTTTATATCCTTTATGTTTAAGAGCAAGTAAAGTATTAGGTGCTGCTACCATCACAAACGGTTGAAAATGAGTAATTGGCTTGTATGTTTTCTCTGTTATAAAAATACTACCATCTTCTATTACTCCAAAAGTTTCTGTAACTATATTTAAACTACTATCAAAAAACTTTTGTGTATTGGGATCAGGCACAGGATTTATAATAGGACTTGTATCATCCTCTAACATATAAGGCATTTGATTAACTATATTATGGTTTTGCCAATGTGTATATGATTCAGGATAAATGTCTTTAAGTCCTGTTTTAAAATAATAACCATATTGTTCATTATTTTTTATGTTATTCTTAACATAATCTACCCATTGCTGTCCTGTATGATCCATACCTGAAATAGTCTTAAAATCATCAACACCTGGGTTACCATATGTAACACACATTTGGCTTATAACGCCATGTTCTCGATCTTGCCAAAGTTCTGCAAATGCAGCTAACCTATGGAATCTATTAACTCTATTTAAACATATAAAATTATTTTTCCTATGTTGTTTATTTTGTATACCATTTAAAATCTTATTTTGTGTATATTGGTCAAAATTTATTAATGGCATAAGGTTAGCCTGAATAGTGTGTGTTATATTATTGCCACTTTTCATTGTTTCATTACAGCTAGAGATAATAAAATGGCTTTCTTGTAAATTCCATTCTTTATAACGTGAACAGAACACATTTATTATATCAAGATATGCTGTAGCTGGCCATGCCTCCCAGTTGTTATACAAGCATATTTTACCTCTATTTTCGTTACAAACTAAATGCAATAATTCATCGTGTAAAGTAATAGTTTTGTTCCAAAAATAATCTGCCTTATCATGACCCTTAAATATTAGATAAGGAATGATTACTATAGGGTATATGAAAGATTCTTTGTTTACATTCCAACTTCTAAATTGATTTGATATCCTACCACCAGATGATAAAAAAGATATATGGTTTTTGCTATCTAAATGTGCATATTGAGGTTGTTGTGTTAAATCCTTAGAGCTTTGATTAAAAATAGTCCATGTATACTCATCCAATGCTTGTTTTGTATAACCATTTGTATATGGAAAATAGTTTTCAGTATCTCTATCATAGTCCCAATAGACAGGTATTTTATTGTCAAACATTACAATGCCTCCACTTGCTCATGAGACAAGTTATCATATTCTATAGAGTATTTACTATACCAATCAATTAGCTCAGGACACCCTTGCTGTATCATTTGTTCTGGATCAGTATTTCTTATGCTATTTAACCATCGTATATGCTTTACAAATCGTTTACTTAATCTGTCTAAATTATCGCTATCAATATCCTTCCATAACTCAGCTTCAATTTGCTGAAAGCTTCTTTTATTTTCAAGACTCAATAGTGGTTGTTTGATTTCTTTCCAAACTTTCTCTTTTACGTCTAGAGGCAGAACATTAATACTAAGATACTCAGGATGATATACTAAATTGTTTACTAAAAGTCTATGCTCTTCTTGAAACCATTCAAAACTCTTTGCCCATTCTATAGTATCACGTAGACCTCCTATAGACATATTACTTGTTGTTACATTTAATGCTTTACTATAATAAAGTTCTTTATTAAGTGTAGCAAAATTTTTATTAACTTTCTCCCAGTCGGTTCCTGTTCGTATTACTTCAGCTCTTTTACCAACAGCATCTATACTACAACCAATATATACAACATCAAATTTTTTCCAATAATCTATTACATTTTTACCTTTGTAATCAAGTTTAAGTAAGTTTGTATTGTATGCGAGCTCTACATTAAAAAGTTTGCGTTCTACTAGTTCGTCTAATATTGCCCAATGCATTGGACTTATCAGTGGTTCTCCTCCAGCAAAATAAAATTTAAAAGTTTTATCTATATTACTTTTGATTATATCAAGTATGTTGTCTTTGCTTATTTGTACAGCGTCAATTACACCTGCTTTTGCTATTGGCTCATTATGGCTTTTTAATATATCTCTATTCCACAAACTACTGTAATCTGGGCCACACATAACACAATTCATATTACATAGATTTGTTTGTCGTACGTCCCAATAGATAATATGTTGATCTTCTGTTAAACTGCCATCTGGTAAAAAATTAAAATCTTCTAGATATCCATATTTTTTAAACCATTCCAAGTGATAGTGTTGTCTAAGACTCTGTATACCTTGATTTTCCAATTCCCAACAGTTTTTACAGCTTTTGTGTTGAACTCCATTGAGCAAATCTTTTCTTAGATTTTTACTCCAGGAATTGTTTCTAGCTTCCGAAATAGTTTGTTTACTTAGATTTCCATGCTTAATTAAATCTTCGTCAAATTGATTTTGTACACAACAATAGCTGAAAGTACCATTGGGCATAATATGAGCACCTACCCAGGGTAACGGACAAAAAGTATTACTTAATTTTGCAACCATTGATATACCTTCTCTGCCATTATTTCACAACCAGTTTCGCTTAAATGAAATGTATCTTCAGGAGAAAATCTTTCGTTTTCTGCAAACCCTATTTTATTATCTTTATAGATTTTGTTTTCAAATTCTGGAAGTGTACTGTATTCGGACTGATCCCAAGACTGATAACAGTTTACAGCTAGTATATATGCGTCTATATTGTAATAGTTAAGTAAAGTTTGAAATTGTAGTTGTCTTTGATTGAAAATATGATTATCATATTCGTCCATGCTTGCGTATAGCTCATAATTTTTAAGTAAGGAAGATATATTCTTATCTCTATACCAAGTACAACATTTGTCTTTGTATTTTATTAAATACAATTCTTCAAACTCACTATCCCCAAACATTTCTTGTATTTGATCTGTCAATGGATTTTTCCAAGTGGCAAATTCTTTTCTAATATTAATTGTATACTGTATGAATACTTTGTCCCCACTAGTTATTTCGCCGCTTATAATTTTGTTAGTTAGTATTCTCCAAATTCTATCATTACTGCCGCTTGGTGTTACTGCGTCGTGGTTGTATCCTAAATTTAACTTCGATGCCAATAGTTCTCCCCAACATATCTCATTCTTATCAAATCTATCACTAAAGCTGCAACCTCCGACATACAATGTATTTTTACTCATTTGGCTTTCTCTGGAGAATAAAAATCTTGTGCATTTACTGGCATTTGTCTGACTCTTTTACCAGTATCATCTACATGCCAATATTCAGGATTACCTTCTTTGTCAGTATGTGGGTCGTGTTCTTGTTTACATAAATTATAAAAATTTAGCATTTCAGGAAATGACTCTAAGAAGTTTTTTCCTCTTCTCTTATCATATTCGTTAACAAAGGAATAAAATCTTGCTCTGGATAGTGTAGCTTTTTGTAAAAAATTAGGGTCTGCTTTATCCAAGTCCCAAGCTAAAGCTTCAACTATTCTTTTTAACTTTGCTATCTCTTCTTCTGTAAAACCCTGAAACATTGTCCACTCAGTATTACCATTGTTTTTAAACATAAAATCTAAAGCAGGTATCAAATAATCAATTAATAATTCATTTGTACCAACAACTCCTATATCTAAAAAATCAGGATATCTAACATATGCTATGTCAACGCCAACACGTTCATTGGGGTTTCTTCCAGCAAGTTCTTTGCGCTCTGTCATGGAACGCACTGGTCTATCTTCTAAACTATCGGTTACAATACCATCTAATTCCCAATTATACTTTTTTAAGGATTCAGTACTTTGTCTATTAGTTTTTTCTTCCATCCAATACAGTAAGCCATTAAAGTTAAATTCTCTTTTCAATTGTAATACATACTTTAAAAAAGGCATAAAGTTAGTAACTGCAAATAAATTAAATGCAGACATGAATACAAGTCTTGTGTTGTGCGTATTTCTTAAAAAGGCTTCTACATTTTTTCGAAATTGTTCGAAGTCCATACCATCTCTACTGTATTCGGATCTTTCCCCCCAACCTTCGCAACTAATAAAAAGTGTAAACTTTTTAACTTTATTATTATTACATATGTCAGTTATAACATCTAAAAACCGCTTCCAGTTTTTAGCAGGAGCATTACCATTTGTATTAATACTAAGTTCCATATCAGGTGTAGGATTATCTCTAATCGCTTCTAGCAATTTAAAAGTGTGTTTACTCATTAACGGTTCGCCACCCGTTACTCTTAGTGTATGAAGATGTTCTTTTGCTTTTGGGAACCATTTCCAAAATGCATCTGTATATGGGTTATCCTCAGATTCAGGTATTTGAACATTGGGAGTATAATTATATCCTTCCTCTGGTAATGTGTACCATCCATGTTTTCTAATTTCTTGCACCCATTTACTACTAAAGTTTGGATTGCAATATGAGCATTTAAAATTGCACACATTACTAAAGCTGACTTCTAAATATGTTGGATATACATCGTCTTCGTCTCCTGTAAGATTTACAATTTTATCATGTTCGCTTGTACTAAATGGACTTAAACTTTTGTAAACTCTATCACTATAGTTTTCTTTTCCTGTTTCTTTTGCATTATCTTCTACACGCCAACAATAATCACACTCTGAAGGACGCTTTCCGTTAAGCATTTCCTTGCGGGCTTGCTTTTTTATACTAGTGTTATGTAATGCTCCAGGATTCTTTTTTATTTCTTCCAATGGAATCTTATGTGGATTAGGATGATGGCAACTATGTGTTAGCCCTGTACCTAAGTGCATAGTAACTTGTGACCATTTTGCTACGCAAAAGCCACAACCTGTGCTATCCAACAATTGTTTCATTTTTTTGCTGTTATTATGATTATGATAAAGTACGCCGCTGTCGTATTTTTCAAAATCTATATCTGCTAGT
>ENA-UZWT01012140-UZWT01012140.1-metagenome-genome-assembly--contig:-Day-1-50m-contig-12140_pt1 | contig 14260 bp, 21 predicted proteins | sample MGYA00260338_ERZ794898 | MGnify/ENA metagenome assembly ERZ794898 | reverse complement strand
ATTTCCTTTGGTGGTCTTTTGTCCTTAGGGTTTCTATTTGGTCTAGGACGCAAATTAATACTTGGCATATTTTCTCCTGGTTAATAAGTATATATTATAACACATTTTAATCTGATTGTAAAGTGTTTATTAGCTTTTCTTCGTGTTCTTGTAAAGCCTTATGTTTGGATAATTCCATTATCTCTCCGATAATACCAATCATCTGTTTAGATGTTAAATATTCAACTTCTGCTAGAATTTTATCATACTTACCATCTATACCGCCACTAGCTTCCCTCCACGCAAAATCCCATCCAAACTTCTCTTGGTGTGCAGTGTGTATAAGTCTTTCTAGTTCCAGTTCTTTATTTTCAACATCGTCAACTATCAGATATCTAATAACTACATCTTTGGCTCTATCCAAGTTATATTTGTCAATATATACTCGTGCACCATGTCTACCTTTTGGCGCTCTAATACCACCAGTTCGGCCGATTACATCTTTAGCCTTTCCGTTATATCCTATTGCTTTATGCACTAAATCATCACCAATAGCTTCAATATCTTTGACAAGAGCTACTTGATAACATCCTCGGACTGCACCATCGACACCATTTTCTTTTACAAATTTGCGCCATTCGGTTGAGTTGGTACTTGGAATCCATGAGATAGGAAGCCAATCAGTTTTATTTTTAATCAATTCATTCATAATATAAGTTCCAGTTATTTATTAATAGATATATTATAACACACTTTAGTTGTTTTGTAAAGTGTTTTCTTCAACTCTTTTTCGCAGATCTGATGTAGAAAATCTATGATCACGTTTATTAAAGTAGAATTCAATACCTCGTTTCTGGCATATATCCTTACCAGTGAAGTCTATATCTCTATATTCCTCACCCATAATCTTGACGTCAATCTGATACATACTTAGAATATCGCGTAGTTCGTCCTCGGTATTATATACTAGGATTTCATCTACATATCGGATAGCAGCAAGTTGTGCCTGCCTTTCTACAATATTCTGTACGGGTTTGTTCTTCTGTGGTCTATCGACCGATGGGTCATTTTGTAGTGCACAAATAAGATAATCGCATTGTGTCTTGGCCTCTCTTAACATTGCACAGTGACCCGAGTGCAATAGGTCGAATGTTGAACAGGTGATTCCTACTTTCATATTTGCTCCATTTCAATTTCACATTCATTTAAGAATGCTTTGCCGGTACCTTTAGCGGCTATATAATCATGTTTATAGTAAAATTTACTTATACCCGACTGGTAGATTAACTTTGCACAATCCATACAAGGCATATGAGTACAGAACATGACTGCACCCTCACAACTTTCGGATGACCTGGCCATCTTAGTTATGGCATTGGCCTCTGCGTGCAATACTTCTGGTCTAGTCTTAGTAATAGGATTGGCATTCTCATCAAAGGAGCCAGTCAGTTCTTCACATACATTATCCCAACCACTAGGCATTCCATTATAACCAATAGATATAACCCTATTATCTTTTACAATAATAGCTCCTACTTGAGCTCGTTTAGCTGAAGATAACTGAGCAAATCTCTCTGCACAGTCCATAAAAGCTAATTTAAACTTGGCCTTCATATTTCTACCTCTTACTTATAAAAAATGTGGTTATCTATTGTTACAACTTTATTCAGTGAGTCTGCCCAATATGGGTGCACTGAATCTGCATGATAGTGTGTAGCGCCTTCGGTTATATCGCCGAAGTCTCCGTTTAGAATTGAATGTGCAACCATAAGTGAAAACATCCAAGTATCACTATCAACTGGATCGTCAGACTTACCGTCACAGAACCAAGAGAACTGACACATATGTCTTACTGGTACTTCTTCACCTTTCCAGTCTGTTCTCCATCTGGCCTGATATACAACATCGCATACAGTATCTGGATAAGCTGTAGAATATACTCTATTCAATACAACATGAGATACAGCGATCTTTCCTGCTACAGGCTGATTACCTGCTTCAAAATATATATTTTTGGCCATACAATATGCTTCACCATTTTCATCTGACGCGGCAGTATATGGTGAAGCAAATATTAGTGCAATTGCTAGTAAGTATCTCATATCATTTCCTGCATTAAAAATTGCATTCTCATTACATCCATAGCGACATCATGTTTTGCATCATGGGGAATAAACTTATCTTCTAAGCCTGGCACCATAAATCCATTCTTAATATCTTTATTTAAAAGTGTCATACCTTCAATGACCGATCTAGTGTCACGAAGTTTCCAAAAGGGATATGGGTCACCGTCACAAAGAGAATCCAAGAACATAGGGTCGAATGTATTACCTCTTGTGTATACTCGTTCAATATCTTCTGGATCAGCAACTGATGTAATCCAAGACTCTAATTTACTAATTGACATATCATCTGCTGATGGTTTCAATTGCTTTTGTGCTTCTGGAGATAATTCACCCCACCACTTTAAAGTTTCAGGGTCTATGGTTCTACTATAGTTTTGTACTTGTTGTGTAACATCAAACTTAACAGTATTCACACTCTCCAGTAATTCCTCATAGGTATATCCTGGTGTTGCAAAATTACTAGAATCAAATACCAGTGCCGCGAGAGAGACTACAGCAGAATCTGCAAATTTTGTCCCTAGTGTCTCGAAATCATATATCATACTTTTCATAATCTATCCTTTATATATTGTTCTAAATTAATTTTTGGTTGCCAACCTAGTGCTTTTAACATAGTAGTGTGCACTTCACCCGCCATTCTGTTACCTGGTTTCTCTGGTTGCATATCCGCTTTGACACCAAGTATCTCAGCAAGTTCTAATAGAGAGTATGATTGGTCATTACCAATACCCCAATTATCACCGGATCCATACTGCATGATTCTAATTAAACCATCAACAGTATCATCAATGTGGGTGAAGTTTCTACGTTGAGTGCCAGGACTTGTAATAGGTAAAGACTTTGCACCATCACGTACCATCTTTATAAATTTACCAATAACAGTTGCATATTTACCATCAGCAACTTCATTGTCTCCATACACATTATAGAAGTACACGATCGCATGCGGCATGTCATTCCATTTAGCATATGCAGTAAGTAATTCAGTATTCTGAGCTTTAGTATATGCATATGGACTTTGCATCTTACCAACTTCACCAACAGAAAACTTGGTAGAAGAACCAGAGTAGATAAACTTAGCACCGGACTTCTTAGCAAAGTTAAGTACTTTAGGAAATGAATGGTAGTTATAATCCATAACATCTTCATAGTCATCAAATGATTGTTCTACTCTGGCGTATTCACCAAAGTGGAAGATATAATCAAACTTTACATCATCATGGAAATAGAGAGCAATATTATTAGTAGAACCAGTAATATACTCCACACCAGGATGATGGTTATCTGATGAACCATTTGAATAGTTATCTAAGCTAGTTACTTGATGTCCACGATTTTCTAGTTCATGGCAAAGGGCAGAACCGATCATGCCGGCACCACCTGTTACTAATATATTAAATTTATTCATGGGTCTATTATACTCCATATTGGTGCATTTGTCAACACTTTTAGTCACCTTCTTTTACAAAAATACCGTCTACCATCTTACCCTTACGGTCTTTAATATCCTCATATGCAGTACTCACACATTCGGTAAGTGATATATCATTACGTTCTGCGATGTTAATTAAGACTACGATAATATCTCCAATATCATCTTTGATACACTTACCTTTACAAATATTATCTGATAGTTCACCCATTTCTTGGATGAGTTTGGCCAGTTGGTCTTTATCTGTGGCACCATTAATCAAGTTTCGGTCATGATGCCATCCCCTGATTCGATTAATGTCTTCTATTATTGCTTGAGTTTCTTTACTAATTGTCATTGAATATATCCCTTGTGTATGTTTTTTCTATTACGTCATTTAGACTATCATCAATCCTATTGGTTACAATAAGNNTCAGATAATTTTTTAAACTTCTTATGGTCTGTTTCTACTATACAGCCCATGAATTCTTTTGCATTTAAACTTGGCTCGTAGATGATAACCTTTACATTATTATTAATTAACTGTTGAATAATGCCCTGAATTGCAGATGATCGGTAATTATCTGAGCCTGATTTCATAACCAATCTATGAATACCCACGATTGATACACCATCTTTCTGCATAATTCTATTTGTAATCCAGTCTTTTCGGTTCTCATTCGCATATACAATACTTTGAATAATCTTGTTAGGTATTCTTTGTTTGCGGAAGTTAGCCAATAGCTGTCGGGTATCTTTGGGAAAACAATAACCACCATAACCGAAAGATGGATTATTATACCCCTTACCGATTCTACTATCTGTAGTGACACCTTTAATGATTTCTTTTGGGTTCATATCTAAGGATTCAGAATACATATCCAATTCATTAAAGAATGCGACTCTCATGGCCAAGAATGTATTGGCAAATAATTTAATAGACTCTGCTTCTTTCTTACCCGTGTAGATTACAGGTACGTCTATGCTCTGTGGTATGATAGATTCCTTTATGATATTCGCGAACATCTTACCAACAGTACTTTTGTCACCTATAACAATTCTTTCTGGTCTTAAACAATCACGTAGTGCAGTGCCTTCTCTTAAAAATTCTGGAGAGAATAGTATATTCTTCTTGTCGAACTTATCTTGCATTGACTCTACAAACCCTACTGGAATGGTGGACTTAATTACAATATTTGCATCCGGATTATATTCAATACAGTCTCTAATACATGATTGTATTGAATCAGTATTAAAGTAGTTTGTGGTTTCATCATAATCTGTTGGAGTAGCAATGATAACCCATTCTGCATTCTCATAAGCTATCTGTTGGTCTGTTGTAGCCTTGAGTGTGATATTTTCAATATCTAAAAATTCTTGGATATTTCTATCTTCAACCGTAGACTGTTTATTGTTAACCATGTCAACTCGGTCTTTATCTATGTCTAACACCGTCACATTATTGTATCTGGATAACATAGTTGCATTGGCCATACCGACATAACCAGAACCTACTACTGTAATTTTTTTCATATTACTTCTTTCTCCAATCTCTTAACCACTTAGAACCGTTTCTCTCAGCGTCAATGAATACACCATTTGTAATTGCGATAGGTATAAGGATTGTTAAATGAACAAAGATGCTCGTAACAATATCATAACCCATAAAACCCATATAGTATATAGCAATAAACCCAAAGAAGGCACTCCACATGACAAACAACACCAACATAAAATAGGTTTGTAAAACTGGATCAGGAATAAACCTTAATGGATTAAATCTTGCATCCATTATAAGTCTCCAACTATCAACTGCAAATACTGTTACTTTCTTAAAAATTTCCATTACCAACTCCTTATAATATTCCACATAATAACATAAACACATAATAAATTAGATAGAACTAGAATACTTCTTATAGCTGCTACCCAATTCTCATTCTTAGGATCATACCCATCTTCTTCATCAAAAGAACCAAGGGCATGTTTCCAAATAGTCCAAATCTGCTTCATTATTTTCTTGTATATGCGTCAACTAATGCCGCACCTTTTAACTTTTTACCGAAAGTGTGTATAACCTTTCCGCTTTGTTTTCGCACTACTACTCCGCTGTTGTATTCTATGTCTGTTACACCTTTACCGTCTTCGGTATCTTTTGGTCTATTATCATAGTACATAGAACTTAGTGAATGTACATGAATGCTTTTTACTGCACGTGCCCATTCTTCTGCCTCGGTTCTTAATCGAACGTTTTCTACTTCTTGTGTATATTGTGTCATAGTTGATTCCTCATTACATAATCTAAAGCTCTTATAGCTTCTTTATCAAGTGGTCTGTTTTCATACCAGTTACCGGTATCCATATCTAATTCTCTGCACATCCATGCAATCTCCTTAGCTGTTATAGGGTATTTAGCCTTTATAGCATTACCTGCAAGGGCCACCATAATCTGATACATCTTATAATACCAACCAGAACCACTTATAATTCTATAATCTAGTTCTAGCTGTTTAGGAAAGAATGGACAATCACGATAAGATGTCCACTTTACATCTGTATTAGTGAGAGAGTTCATTGTATGGTTTATCATGGCCTCTTGCATTGATTTGGGTAATTTATCAAAGAAGGAGTTACCAGTCTTTTCTATATACTCATGTGTATCCATCAACAACTCTGGGTCCATTGGAGCACCTTCATTGGTAAAGATAAAGTTATTAGCATTTGCATACTTGCCTGGTATATAGTACATTCTGGATAAATCTTTAGTTTGAATATCACCCATCTCGCCAAGTTCAGTATTCAGAGAGAACCAAAAGTGTTTGATTTCTTCTCTATTAACCTCTCGTGTAAGAGGAAACACCAATCTGAACTTAGGAGTTTCTTTAGTAGAAGATGCTGTAGAATAACAAACGAAATGATATTTACCACACTTCTGCTTTAAGAATTCGTGTAGGTCACCTTCAAAGTCATCTACGTCTACAGCACACCAGCCACCCCATTGAGTCACATTATCATTCTTTCTGGTAGTACCATCAAGGTATGAAGCTGGTGACATGAGATATGCGGATGTTTTATCTTTTCTAGGGATACTAGCCAGTTTATAAAGCACTTGCTCAAATTGGTCGAAAGATTCAAAGTCAATCTTGTTGACAGTCTTAGTATCGTATAGTGACTTAAATAGTGTACCTGAAATCATAATGTATATTATATCATATAATGGATGGTTTGTAAACCCCTAATTAAAGAAAATCCAATAAATTGTTCCCATTGAAATCTATGTCTTCAGCCTTAGGCATTTGTTTATACTTATCCCAGACCCTAGATGGTGCAACGTGTAGTCTACCATTCTTCTCTACCAATTTAAAAGCACCTGGCCAGTACTTCTGTAAAGCTTTAGATCGGTTAAGTCTACCATCACCAGCATGTACGGTATCAGTATTACCACCTTTATATTGGCCAGTGGCGGCCTTAGACATGAGTAGTTTATTAAATAGAATTGTGCAGTATCCGCTGTCTAGCACTTGTAAACTATAGTCTGTATCTTCAATACAATCGTGTCTGTAGTTAATATCAAGCTCGTTGTTAACGAGAACACAGCTATATGCTTGTCGATTAATTGCTAGATGTTTCTCTTTAGTCCATGCAAACATAACATGAGATAGTGAAGCGATACCTATATTATCAAACCGAGTAACCATGTGCTCAGCTGCTGATAATATGTTCCTAGTATCCTTCACCACATTCTTACCATCTTCTCGGATTCTAAAATCTTTTATGTTATCATCTAATTGCCAGTGATATTCTGCGCCAATAGATAGTGAATGTTGTTTACATGCGTTTCGGACATAACCAATGCCTTGATTATTTTCTTCCATCTTTACGAGCTGAGTAGAATCATAATGTTCTAAGTAGTCATTATAATCTTGTGGCTCAACTACAACATAGAAAGGTATATCAACATCCTCTAGGGCTTGAGTGGTTAACTTTAAATCACTTCTACCCTTAGATGGGACATACATTGGAAATCTGATGTCAGCATAGTTATTTAAATTATCAAGAACGTCCTTACTAAAATCTTCTAACCAATCGTTTGTCATTACTCCATAACCTGCTCGATATCCATATCGTCTTCTTGTTCTTCATCAATGTACCGCATCAATGAATTAGCTTTCTTATCCAACACAGGGTACCAAATACTTTTAGTTCTATGTGTCATATTACGTTGGTCAATTAACTCAGCAAATTCTCTGTAGTCTTCTGCATTTCTAAAACGAATCTTAATCATTTTATATGCTTCTGCCTGGGGTTGGTTAAACTCCGGCATATCATCCCAATCATATGGTGTTGTTTCTTCTTCTGATCCATCGAGCACAAACAAACTTTGTGGTTCGTAATTGATAGATTTATTTACATCTTTATTCGACATCTAATTCCTCCTGTTCATTTAGATTATCACTACTATTTAGTTTAACTAATTTCATACCATAATTGTTTACACCCTTAGGTATATCAAGGTCAGACCGTTTAGTAGGTTTGGTCTTTTGGAAAACAGTATAATCAATATGATGATGCCACCTTTCCCATTTACGAGTTATCTTAACCTCATCTGGATGTTGAGCATGTAAAGATTCTGCAAACTCTCGTCTTTCATCAAACTGGTCATCACCTTTACGGTCATGTTTAGTACCAGCCTGTTCTATGTTATACACCTCTTCAGTGTTACCACCTTTCATTGTAAGCGTAGCAACTTTACCACATAACATATTATTAAATAGAAATGTATGGTAACCAGATTTCATTACATTTAATGACAGGTCGGTATCCTCATTGAACTTACCGCGCCAAGAGATTTTCGGATATATGTCATTGGCCAATAAGATACACGAATATACTCGGGTATTGTGATAGTATGGCGGCCGTTTTGTAAATGCTGGACAAAAGAATGCATAGTTCATACCAGACATTTTAACATCGGTATACCTATCAGTAAAGTCTTCGCATGTTCTAAAGCATGTAGGTGTTGTAATCTTAGTCTTTCTATTGTTGTGTAACCTATAGAAGTTGTGGATATTATCATCGAGAATCCAATGCCGTTTGTGGCCTTCGTTGATAGAATGTTCCCACACCCAGTTTCTCACTGGTATAGAACCACCTAGCAAACCTGTAACATCACACCTTCTAGCCCATCGAGGGTTCTCTCTAAAATCATCAGGTAGAACCAATAGTCTATTAGGGTTAATTACAGCAGCATACGCATCATATTCAGACTTCTCTATGACTACCCTATACATAGCACCCATCTCATCCAGAGTCTTGACTGTCAGCCTAGAATCTGCACGACCTTTAGAGATGATGTAAATTGGATATCTTGGTTGCATATTAAATTCCTGTAATGATACCTTCTTTCTTAGGTACTACAATGCCGGACTGCATTGATTTAATTTGAGCTACTAATTCATCAGCAGGTTCTACTACAAAAAGAACAAACCTTTCTGATATTGTAATACCTTGTGCTGCTTTAGTATAGGCCATAAAAGGCATAAATCCAATCTTACCCTCACCTGCTGGTATAAGGCTGTACCCATCTGTAATTGTAACGCTGTTGTCTCTGGCGACTTCAACATTGCCGACGATTTCTTCACCGGACGATAATCTAACTAATTTCATTTTTTTCTCCTGTTAATGTGTCTATTATAACATATTTAGACGTAAAAGTAAAGTGTTTATCCAAAAAAACTTTCCAATGAGGATTGTTCTTCAGACGACCAACCGATTGATTTTAGTATAGGTTCAATCGGACCTAAGAATGTCTTCTCAAATTGTAGTTCGTAGTCTATGTATTTAGCCAGGGCAAATTCTTCTGGCAAATACTGAGTGAAACCAATAACGTTTTCTTTCAAGCTATTAGGCTTTTTCAAATAGACAAACTTAATCTTCTCGCCATTCTTTATAGATTCATACTTCTTATTTAGACTATAGTTATCCAATAGATGATTATGGAGCAGGGCTGCACGAACATGGATTGGGGTACCTTTACGATATATAGTAGCTGAGTCACGATAGTCTGTCACGTTGGATACACCCCGTGGAAATGCAACCTTATCAGCTGGTAATGTAGTAAAGTATTGTTTGAATTGTTTGATGGACTTCTGGACGGTTGCCTCGTCGGATACCATAATCACTTTAAAGATTTCTTTTAGAGCATCACGACATGGTTCTGGCGTAGAAGATTTGATTGCCTCAATGCCCATGATTTTTAGTTTGGGTTCTGAATACCGAACACCTTCATTGTCGAACACATTGAGGATATATCTTTTCTTGGCAGTCCATATACCACGATCGGCGATTACTTCTCGTTTCATAACCATTCGGTTTTGTATACCACCCATCATTGAATATAGATTATCATAGGCCTCGGCGAGTACTGGTTCTAGTTTCTCTTGTGCGACTGTATCCAAAAAATCAATAGGGTTTGAAGGGTTTACTGCCTTGACCAAGTCGTCCATATTCACATATAGAGAATCTGTGTCAATTGCGATAACATAGTCTTTGTTGGTTTTAAGTATAGACTGCATATATTTATTAATCGCAACCTCGGCCCAACGGATGGTCAGCTGACCTGACAGTGTAATGGCCTCTGCGATTCTCTGATCAAAGAACCTAAAGTACTTGTTACCCATAGCGCCATATAAACTGTTTAAAAGAATCTTGATTGCCATCTGTCTGTTCTCTGCAATGTTGATTCTACGTTCTATCGCATAGAGAGCCTGTTTGTCTTTCTTATCTACCTTCTGTAATTCTTTCTGAGCCTGAATCATCTCTTGTTTAATTTCAACACGTTCGCTGTACATACCATCTACAAGAGTGGGCATGAAGCCTTTCTTATCAGTGCGAAACATCTGGCCGTTGCCACCGATTGCCATGCCTGGGTTGTCAAACTTATAACCATCAAGTAGTTTCTCAATGTCTATGTTCATGACTTCACCATTGGCGATAGTCTCGGTCGACATATTATATTGCATAATCAATGAAGGGTATAGGGAGTTAAGGTCGAAGGATACTACGTTCTCATGCAAACCAACCACGGGGTCTTTTACATAACCACCAGGATAGTCCGACTTTATTTTATTCTCATAGAAAGGTATCGCAGTTTTATTCGCATACAAGTATCTGTGTATGATTGATTCCCATATCGAAGTTACACCAAATGTGTCGGAATAGTTAACGCCACCCTGATACGCCATAGTAAGGCACAGAGTAATAAGACCCATCTTGTCTTCTAAGCGATCAACCAACTCTACGTCTTTGATATTGTAATCAATAAATTTCTGATGGTCAAATTTGTATAAGGTATGGAGTGAGCCATGTTCTTCGTATGATAATTTCTTCTCGCCGAGTACTACATTTGCAATGTGGTCGAGTCGATAGGACTCTTGCGTACCATAAGAGTAACCGAACTTCTGAAACAATTCAAGGTAATCAATAGTGGATATACCTTTAAGGTCGTATGTGGTTTGTTCTCTACCCATCATCTTGACATCATATCGGTCTACAAGACCCCAGGGCGAGAATCTTTTGGCCATATCGTCGCCGAGTATTTTAATTGTACGGTTAACTAGATACGGAACATCAAAGAACCTAATGTTCCAGCCAGTGATAATATCAGGGCAGTTAGATGGTAAACACCAGTGTAGTATAAAGTCAGATAGAAGTTCAGCCTCTGAGCCACACTTCTTGTAGACCACACGGTTATCTTTCATAATAGATGCGTCTACATCATAATCGTTGAGACCCCACACGTAATAGGTATTGTCAATGTTATTCTTCATAGCAATTGATATTACAGGGTATTCAGCATCATCTGGTTGTGGGAAACCTTCATCAGAGGCTACCTCGATGTCAAATGATGTTACATTAATCTTGTTTCGATCCCAATCAATGACGCCAGGAAATTCATCATTAATGAATGCTGGTATATATCGGTCATTACCAAAGATGTGCCGACCTGCTGTAGATTTATTAGCTGCGATCCATTCCTTGGCATCTCGCATTGAATCCATCTGGATAGGGGCAACTGGTATACCATCTAGGGATTTCCAGTCTGTGGGTTTGGGAGTATTTACAAACAACGTCGGTTTGTATTTGATTTTTTCTTGTTGTTTATGGCCGTTCTCATATCCGCGATAGAGGAGCATGTTGCCATATCGGGTTACGTTTGTGTAAAATTTCATAACGAATTTGTCACCTGTTTGATAATATGTATATTATAACACATTATAGGGGAAAAGTAAAGGGATTTATTAACAAAAAGTGTAGTTTATCGACACTTTTATGTACGAATAAATGTAAAGAATGGGGGAGTTTTTACGTCCCCCGCATGATTGTCAAGTGGTCTTAAAAATTTGCAGCTTGTAATATCATAATTGCTGGCGCTAATCCTAGTATCATTAGAGCTGTAATTAGACATAGTGTGCAATTCTTTAAGGCCTCGGCAACGTCATCATATTTTTCGATAAAGTGAATCATATGCTTCATGTTGTTTCTCCAGTAAATGTGTGTATACATATCTACCGAGTTTCGCTGCTCGCCGGAATCTATTCTTGAATAAATTCCTTCTTCTTTGATGCCCCAGCAGACCCTATTTCGATCTTCCTAGGACGCCTCTCTTCTGGAACTTCTACTCTGGCATTCACCACAAGTATTCCGTTCACAAGATTGGCACCGTCAATAACAACAAATTCAGAGAGTCGGAAGGACTTCTCAAATTTGCGGGACGAGATACCCTTATGTGCATACTCCCTTTCATCATCATCTCTGGACCCTTTTACTAAAAGAATACCATCCTTAACTTCTACTGAAATATTATCTTCAGAGAAGCCAGCAACAGCGAGTTCAATAATGAAATTCTCATTATCGACCTTCACTACGTTGTGGGGTGGATAGTTGTCTTGTGATCTTCCAGCTGAGTGGATTCTCTCAAGTTCGTTTAATATGGGTTCGAACCCAATGAATAAAGAACGCGGCACGTTCATAGTATTTCTTACCATAGCTTCCTCCTATTATGTTTAGCAAGGTTAAAATGTGGTCCCGATAATTCGGCAACCACATTTATTTATACAACTTTCGTTGTTAGTTTAAGCATTTATTACAAACTTTATTAAGTCTGCCACATTTCATAAATTTATGAAATTTTTTCCATGCTTTTTTAATTTTTTTCTCCATTACTGTTACCTATATTGTACTTAGGACACAGTTCCCATTGCGATTTCTCTTTATATGGAATGACCTTTATCTGACGCAATGGGGCCAGGGCTTTAACTGTTGAGGGGTTTAGTATGGTTACTAGCCCCCAATCAGCTAGAAGAGTAGCAATTGTGTTCCTACGTTCTAGGTCATTCTCTATCAAGTTAGAAGGTTTACCATCTAACAAAAATAGTTCTTTAAAATGTACAATAAAGTATCTACCTTGTTTATGCAAGATATGACACGATTGGTACAACTTTTGATCTTTGCGGGATGCAACTCCGATTCGGGTTAGTGTTTCCCTAATCTTTAAAAAGTCATCCGGTTCGTTAAGAGTGATCTCCAGCATGTCAGCCGGAGTCCAATTTTTGATTTCAATATTTTCGTTTTCCACCTTTATAAATCCTTTGTTTCAATAGTTCAATTTGTTCATCATTAAATAATGGCAAGACGGACTTAGCTTTTTCATTACTATATCCATAATATTCTTTAATGAGTTCAAGGTTGTTAACCTCCTGTGGTTTTAGCCACTTGGAGAACCTTTTCTTCTTCTTAATTATATTTATAAGAAAACAATATTGAAGCTTACTGTCTATTGTATGGTGGACATTCATTTCGTTGGCATATAGAACAGTATCATTAAAGTATGATAATGCCCTATTAACCATAAAAGCAGGGTATGCCTTTTCGGAAATATCATCATGCATAATATCCTTCTTCGTGATATTGATGCTGTTTACGAAATCAAATGGGTTCATTTAAACTTAACTCCAGCCATGATTTCAGTGCAGCAGGCCACGATATTCAGTTCGTGATCTGCAACGAAAGCATTCTTGTACTGATAGTCAGCAAGAATAAGTACAAGCTGAGGAATAGATTGTGGTTCTACAAACTCGGCCATGTTATCATATATCTTACGAAATACAGCAGCTGGTTCAGTGTCTATGTTATCTGCAACCCATTGACGCATCTTTTTAAAATCTTTGCGTTGAAGGGATTGCATTAGTTCATTGACAGATACATCCGATAGAGTAACCAATATACCCGTATCAATAGTACCAGAGACCGAGTACCGTTGTAATTCATTTAACACCCTACGCCAGTCTGGCATGTGTTTCATAATCAGTTCTGCGATTACAGGGACTTCATATGTTACACCTTCGGTATCAAGAATGAATTGTATTCTCTTCAGCATAGCGCCGCAGAGCACACCGGAATCTTTCTTGGACATATTGAATTCGATTACAGAACATCTACTATGTAGTGGTTCAATAATACGGTTCTTAAAGTTACACGTTAAGATAAACCTACAATTCGCACTAAATTCTTCAATGAATCCACGAAGTGCAGGTTGTGTTGATTGTGGATTAAGGTAGTCTGCCTCATCAAGTATTACTACTTTATAGCCACCTTGTAAGGAGACTGATGAAGCAAACTTCTTAATCTTGTTTCGGAGTGTATCAATACCGGATTCTTCTGATCCGTTAATTAACAGATAGTC
>ENA-UZWT01001610-UZWT01001610.1-metagenome-genome-assembly--contig:-Day-1-50m-contig-1610_pt1 | contig 14307 bp, 8 predicted proteins | sample MGYA00260338_ERZ794898 | MGnify/ENA metagenome assembly ERZ794898 | reverse complement strand
TCCTGCATCAACCTTTGTTTATCTTGATCGCTAAATTTCGACACTAGCTCCACATCAAAGTCCGCAAAGGCCAAACGGTAATTATCCCGTTTACGTAAAATAGTCAGCCAAGAAAGTCCTGCTTGTGCTGACTCCAAAATTAAAAATTCAAAAAGCTTCTTATCGTCCCGACAGGGCACGCCCCATTCAAAATCATGGTAATTTTGATAGGCTTTATCTTTGCCACACCAAGAACAGCGAACATGAATATCTGCCATATTCCCTCCCAATTTTTTCATTAGTATAGTTTAAAATTGCGTTGATTTTGGCTCTGTGGCAATCTAATCAGGTCGTTTTACCCCAATAAGGAATATGCTCATGCTTGGACTCATCCAACGCGTTTCATCCGCATCAGTTGCCATTGAAAATAAGCTTCAAGGGAATATTGATCAGGGGATTTTGCTTTTACTGGGGGTCGAAAAAAATGACAGCCAAGATAATGCCGATCAGCTTTTAAATAAAATTTTAAACTACCGAATTTTTAATGATGAGCAGGGTAAAATGAATCTATCGCTGAATGATATTGCTGGCGACCTGCTGGTAGTCTCGCAATTCACTCTTGCCGCAGACACTAAGAAAGGCATGCGTCCCAGCTTTTCTTCAGCCGCCCCTCCAAAACCGGCAGAGGCGCTTTATGATTACTTTCTTAAGCAGGCCCAAACAACGTGCCAAGGTAGGGTTGCAAGCGGTAAATTTGGTGCCGACATGCAGGTATCACTCTGTAACGATGGCCCAGTAACCTTTTTATTAAGCAGCCAGTAATTATTTAAACCTATCCACTAAAATCTGATGAAAGCCCTCAAACCCGCCATTACTCATAATAACCACATGCGTGACTTTACTAGCAGATTTATTGTCGACAATGGTTTTTTCTACCTGAGCAACCAGGGTTCCAATGTTCTTGCTAACAGTCGCAGTTGACGGAGTTTGCTCGGCCACCTGGGAAAGATCCCAATCTATGCTGGCATTTTGATACCAAAAAACTTTATCCGCCGCTTCAACCGCTGAAGCTAATACTTGCTGATGTAAACCTAATTTCATAGTCGCTGATCTTGGTTCTACTACTGCCAATATTTGAGCATCGCCCACTTTCGCCCGCAATCCATCAAGGGTGGTTTTAATCGCCGTAGGATGATGGGCAAAATCATCATAAATGGTTAGTTCCTGCTCGTTATAAATAGGCTCCATTCGACGCTTAATACCAACAAATTCAGACAGTGCTTGGCAGGCCTGCTGAAGGCTAATCCCTATCTGACTGGCGGCAACTGTAGCGGCCATAGCATTACATACATTGTGTAGCCCTGATTGATTCCAACTAACAGAGCCCCGCTCGCCTGTAGTATTGTTTATCAATGTAAATTGAGAGCCATCATCAGTCACAAGCTTATACTGCCAATCGGCATGATTTGAGCCAAAGGTTTGCTTTTGACTCCAACAACCCTGCTCAATAACCGCAGAAATCGCAGAATCATTGGCGGGATATATTATCGAGCCACTACCAGGAATAGTGCGCACGCAATGATGAAACTGACGCTGAATAGCGGCTAAATCTTCAAAAATATCTGCATGATCAAATTCTAAATTATTAATAACCAAGCTATTACTGTGGTAATGAACGAACTTAGAGCGCTTATCAAAAAAAGCGGTGTCATATTCATCCGCCTCAATAACAAAGTACTGATGACCATTAGGCGCTGCTCCCCCAAGTTTTGCGGAAACTCCAAAGTCTCGCGGCACACCCCCAATCAAATAGCCTGCTTGATAATTGGCATAATCGAGAATTTTAGCCAACATACTGGTTGTGGATGTTTTGCCATGGGTGCCAGCAATGGAAATAACATGCCGATCTTTTAAAATATTATCGCCTAGCCACTGGGGGCCGGAGGTGAATGGCAGCTTATGGTCCAGCATATATTCTACGCAGGGGTTGCCGCGACTCATGGCATTACCCACCACAATAAGATCTGGCGCAGGCTGCAACTGAGCAGGGTCAAAACCCTGTATTAGCTCAATGTCTGATTTTTCAAGCTGTGTGCTCATTGGAGGGTATACATTGGCATCACAGCCAGACACCTGATGGCCAGCTGATTTAGCGAGTTGGGCTAAACTACCCATAAATGTTCCACAGATACCTAAAAAATGCAGATGCATACTCTATCCAATAAAAGTCAAAGGGCTATTAGAACAATAAATTAACCACTAGGATAGTGCCCATTGCTTGCATCGCTTGGCAATTAACTTATTTTGCAATACTGCATACGCAGGAATTCCATTTTTAAACGGTGGGTAATCCTCACCATGAATAAGCGGCAATAAATAATCTCGCGCCTTTTGAGTAATGCCAAAGCCGTTTTCACTAATAAACGATTGTGGCATGGATTTTTCCTGATTAGCCACGGCATCCAATGCCACTTCTCCCAAAGTCCAACTGTAACTTTTACTTTTTGTTCGCTGAATACTGATCATAATGGCATTTTTACCCTCTAGCGCTTTTTCCACCGCAATATGACCCACGGCATAGGCCTGCTCAACATCAGTTTTAGAGGCTAGATGTCGCGCTGAACGCTGTAAATAATCCGCGACGGCATAATGATATTTATAACCCAGAGTGTTCTTGATCATACTACAGAGCGCGGGCGCCACGCCGCCAAGTTGCTTATGGCCAAAGGCATCTTCAACCAATGAGCCCGACAAAAGACCCCCGTCTGCATAAGTCACCCCCTCGGATGCTACCACCACACAATAGCCACATGACTCAACGGTTTTTTTAACTTGATCAATAAATCGATCGCGCTCAAACGCTACCTCAGGAAATAAAATCATATGCGGTGGCTGATCCGCTTTCTGCGCTGCGAGACCACTGGCTGCAGCAATCCAACCAGCATGCCTGCCCATCACCTCAAGAATAAAAACCTTGGTCGAAGTAGCCGACATAGCGGCTATATCCAAACCAGCCTCTAGGGTCGATGTGGCAACATACTTTGCTACAGAGCCAAAGCCTGGTGAGCAGTCGGTAAATGGTAGATCATTATCAATAGTTTTAGGAATATGAATCGCTTGAATAGGGTAGCCCAGTGTTTTTGAAATCTGCGAAACCTTGAGACATGTATCTGCTGAATCACCCCCACCATTGTAAAAAAAGTACCCTATATTATGCGCTTTAAACACATCAATTAGACGCTCATACTCCAAACGGCTGTCATGAATATTTTGCATTTTGTAGCGACAGGAACCAAAGGCACCGCCGGGCATATAGCGCAATTCTGAGATCACTTGATCAGACTCTTGGCTAGTATCGATAAGATCTTCTTGTAGTGCACCAATAATACCGTTTTGACCAGCGTAAAGTGTGCCAATATTATCGCTATATTTTCTGCAGGCCTCAATTACACCACAGGCAGAGGCGTTAATGACCGATGTAACACCCCCAGACTGGGCATAGAATGCATTTTTAATTGCCATATAATTCAACCTCCCTTTTGATTTTTACTTTGATACTGCTTATTACTCTTAGTGTAGATTAGTCATAGACTGACTTTTAAGCTTCCACCTTAGCAACTATAGCTTCATAATGTACATTGAACTTATATTAAGGATAGCTCTGGCATGACTAAAGCTTTGCTAGCGTTTTACCAGCGGACCATTATCGATCATCCTTGGCAGGCCATAGCTTTAGTTTTGGCCGTAACACTGCTGATGGGCTTAGGCTTACCTAACTTTAAATTAGATGCCTCAGCAGACTCTTTAACCTTGGAATATGACGAAGATCTCAATTTCTTTCGTGAAGTATCCAAGCGCTACGGCAGTGATAATTTTTTAATCGTTACCTTCTCACCTAAGTTTGGCGATCTTCTAGATAAAAAAAACCTAGATACTCTCAGTTCTATTTCAAAAAATCTAAATGCTATTAAAGGGGTAGCTTCTACACTGTCGCTCCTTGACGCCCCTCTCCTTTACAGCCCAAAAATCACTGTGGGTGATTTAGAAAACCCACTCAATACGGTGCTATCTGAAGGTGTTGATAAACAGCTGGCAAAACAAGAGTTCCTAAACAGTCCTATTTACAAAGACATGTTGCTAAGTGCTGATGGGAAGACCACCGGCATAGTGGCTAAATTAAGTCTCGACCCACAGTATTTAGAGTTAGTCAGCCAGCGAGACAGTCTCAGGTTGCTTCGGGATACAGAGGGCCTCAGCGTCCAACAGCAGCAGGAGCTAGAAGCAATTAGCCAAGAGTTTCTTGATTACCGCACAGCTAAATCCGCAGAGGATCACCAGCGTGTAGCCGAGGTTCGCAACCTAATGGATCAGTATCGGGATCAGGCAACAATCTATCTTGGTGGTCCGGATATGATCACAGCGGACATGGTGGACTTTATAAAAAGCGACCTTGCTGTTTTCGGCATAGGCATCTTAGTGTTTATGATCACCACGCTCAGCTTCATTTTTCGCTCAATACGCTGGGTTATTTTACCTGTGGCAACCTGCGCTCTGTGCCTCACCATTGTGCTTGGATTACTAAGCTGGCTAGATTGGCGACTGACCGTAATTTCATCAAACTTTGTATCACTGCTGTTAATTATAACTCTAGCATTAACCATCCACCTGATCGTTCGTTACCGAGAGCTTTTTGCCGCCAAGCCAAAAATTGAGCAGCGTCTTCTGGTCATAGAAACTATTCAGTCAATGGCTAAGCCCTGCTTATACACGGTACTCACAACCATTGTCGCCTTTAGCTCACTGGTGGTGAGTAACATTCGTCCAGTTATTGATTTTGGCTGGATGATGACTCTGGGTATTATTATCGCTCTTGGGGTTTCGTTTATTATCTTACCAGCGGGCATGATGATTCTTGGAAAGGATAAAAATACCGCAAAAAGAGACAGTAGCGGTGTTATTACTGCAAAATTTGCCCAGTTTACCCAGCAGCGTGGCCCCTTAGTTTTACTGTTTGCCTTAACGCTAGCACTGCTGTCCGGCCTTGGAATTTCACGCCTTGAAGTCGATAACCGTTTTATTGATTACTTTAAAAGTGATACTGAAATTTACCGCGGAATGGAAGTCATCGATACAGCCTTGGGTGGTACCACACCACTGGACATTATCTTGCAGGCTCCTGCTTTGGCTCCACCCGTCGTCAGTATTAATGGCAACGATGCTGATTTTGATGAATATGAGGATCTTGACGAGTATGCAGATTTTGATGAATACGAAGATCTTGACGAATACGAAGGTTTTGAAACTGAAATTTCAGCTAATCCTAACCCAGAAAGCTACTGGTTTTCGTCTACTGGGTTAGCAGAATTATCCAAATTAACCGGATACCTAGAGGCTCAGCCAGAAATTGGAAAAGTCAGCTCATTGGTTCAGCTCGATCAGGTAGCCGCTGATCTTATGGGGCATAAACTCAATGATTTTGAAATTGCATTTATGCGTCAAAGCCTAAGCCCTGAGATATACCAGCAACTGGTGGCTCCCTACCTCATCGAAGAGCTTGATGAAACGCGCATCCAATTAAGGGCTATGGAAACTGCGGGGCTAAAACGTGCCGAATTGCTCGCTAAAATCAAACAATTTGCAATTAATGAGGTTGGCATCGCCGAAGAAAATATTCGATTTACTGGTCTATTAGTGTTGTATAACAATATGCTTCAAAGTCTATTCAAATCACAGATAATGACCATAGGTGCGGTCTTTATTGGCATTATGCTGATGTTTTTAGTGCTATTTCGATCACTTAAACTGTCCTTAATCGCAATTATTCCCAACTTTCTTGCCGCTGCTGTAGTGCTAGGCGGTATGGGGTTATTCAAGATCCCTCTCGACATGATGACTATTACCATTGCCGCGATTACTGTCGGGATTGGTGTAGATCATAGCATCCACTATATCACTCGATTTAAGCGCGAATTTTCTAAAGATGGTGACTATATCGCCACTATGCATCGTGCTCATAATAGTATCGGGCAGGCACTGTTCTATACTGCAATAACCATTATTATTGGATTTTCTGTCTTAACCCTATCTAATTTTATTCCTTCCATCTACTTTGGATTGCTGACCAGCGTAGCCATGATTGCCGCGCTTCTGGGCTCGATGACATTGTTGCCAAAGTTAATTCTTATGATTAAACCACTAGGGAAATAATCGATAACCCGCTATGGCGTTAGTAACCTTACAAGATATCTATTTAAGCTACGGACAACCTGCACTTATTGACGGCATTAGCCTATCCATAGAGCGTGGCGAGCGTGTCTGTCTTATCGGTCGCAATGGTGCTGGTAAATCCACCTTGCTGAATATTTTAACGGGAAAAATTATCCCTGATGATGGACGAGTAAAAACCACTGATGGTGTGAAAATAGCTCAGCTAGAACAAGCTGTTCCCACAGATACTCAGGGTAGCGTATACGAGGTGATCGCCAATGGTCTGGGTAAAGAGGGTGCATTAGCTCAAAGCTATTATCGACTGAGCGCAGAAGTAGCCATCCAGCCAACCAAGAAAAATATGGCTGAACTCGAGGCCTGTCAGGCTGAGCTCGACCTTGTAGATGGCTGGGATGTAAACTCAAGAGTTGACGCAATTATCACTAAGATGGGGCTTAATGCTAACACTGATATTGCTGACCTGTCTGGTGGTTATAAGCGACGGGTGCTATTGGCTCGCGCCCTGGTAAGCGATCCAGATTTACTTATCCTTGATGAGCCTACCAACCACTTAGATATTGAGGCTATACAGTGGCTTGAGTCCTTTCTTAAGAAGTGGGAAGCGGCGCTATTATTTATCAGCCATGACCGCGAGTTTATGGATAACCTAGCTACCCGATTTATTGAAATAGATCGCGGCAAAGTGATGGAATTTAACTGCAATTACAACACTTACCTCAAGCGCAAGAAAGATATGCTTGAAACAGAAGACAAGCATAATGCGCTATTTGATAAGCGCCTCTCACAGGAAGAGGCATGGATTCGAGAGGGCATTAAAGCTCGTCGAACCCGCAATGAGGGACGCGTGCGCGCTTTAGAGGCAATGCGCGAGGAATTTGCCGCACGACGCAAGCATCAGGGCAAAGCCAAGCTAAATGTTGTGGAGGCAGAAAAATCAGGCAAAATCGTCGTAGAAGCACGAGATATTAATTTTATATTTGAGGCCGACCCAGAGCAAAAAACCATAGTAAAAGGGTTTTCCGCATTGATTCAGCGCGGCGATAAAATTGGTCTTATTGGCGGCAATGGCTCAGGTAAAACTACACTCATAAAATTACTTCAGGGTGAGCTTGCCCCAAGCACGGGTACAATTAATATCGGCACCAACCTTAATATTGCCTACTTTGATCAGTATAGAAGCGCCCTAAACGAAGAAAAAACTGTACAGGATAATGTGTCTGGCGGTCGCGATATGATAGACGTTGGCGGCAAATCACGACATGTTGTTAGCTATTTAAGAGATTTTCTCTTTGCACCAGAGCGCTGTCGACAACCGGTAAAAGTGCTCTCTGGCGGAGAACGCAATCGTCTTCTTTTGGCCAAGCTATTCACTCAACCCTCTAATATGCTCATTCTCGATGAGCCTACCAATGATCTAGATATAGATACATTGGACCTTCTAGAGGAACTTCTGATCGACTACAAGGGCACCATTATTCTGGTTAGTCATGATCGTGCCTTCATTAACAATGTAGTCACCAGCACTTTGGCGTTCGAGGGCAATGGCGCATTCAATAGCTATGTAGGAGGCTACAACGACTGGCTACGTCAGCGCACCCAGCAATTAAACCAAAGCAGCAAACCCAAGAAAACGGAAAGCCGAGTTAAGAAAAAAACCACTAAACTGTCCTATAAAGATCAGCGTGAACTGGATACCTTACCCGACCAAATCGAGAAATTAGAGATAGAAATTGCTGAAATCTCTCAACAAATGAGCGACCCCGACTTCTTTAAAGGTGCTCGCGATCAGGTTCAAAAAACAGAAAATCGGCTCTCAGAACTGCAAAAACAACTCAGTCACTGCTATGAACGCTGGGAAATACTCGAAAATCAGTAATATTTAACGATCGGCATAGCGAAAGCATCCACAACACTTTAAAATTAACCCTATATTCATTCTGTGCGTAAAAAAGATTATGAGCTCCAAAAAATCACCAAAGGTATTAATTATTGTCGACGGCTTTGGCTACAGTGATAGCGGTAAATACAACGCAATCTCTGCCGCCAATGCCCCCTACTGGCGCAACCTATGGGAAAACAACCCCAAAACACTGATTAGCACCTCAGGTATGGCGGTAGGATTACCCGAGGGACAGATGGGCAACTCAGAAGTTGGCCATATGACATTAGGCGCTGGGCGCGTGGTGTATCAGAATTTTACGCGCATTAACAAAGCGATTGCAGACGGTGACTTCTTTACTAACCCTGTATTTTGCGAGGCCATTGATGGGGCTATAGCTAATAATAAAGCCGTTCATATTGTTGGCCTACTGTCCCCGGGCGGCGTTCATAGCCATGAAGACCATATCAACGCCATGCTCGAAATGGCGGTTCAGCGCGGCGCTAAAAAAGTTTATATCCATGCTTCCCTTGATGGTCGCGACTGCCCGCCACGCAGCGCCAAGCCCTCGCTAGAAAAAACACAGGCCCTTTGCGACAAACTAGGTACGGGTAAAATTGCCTCAATTATTGGCCGCTTCTTCTCCATGGACCGCGACAATCGCTGGGATCGAGTTGAGCAAGCCTATCGTCTAATGACTGAGGGTCATGCCAGCCATACAGCAACCACTGCTGTAGAAGGTCTAGAGTCTGCATACAGTCGTGATGAGAATGACGAATTTGTTCAGGCAACAGCCATTGTTAGCCCGGGAGAAACGGCTATCGCCATTGAAGATGGCGATGCCATAATCTCTATGAACTTCCGTCCTGACCGCGCCCGTGAAATTACTCATGCCTTGGTTGATGAGCAGTTTGAAGGCTTTGAACGACATAAGGTAGTTAAGTTGTCTAGCTGTGTCATGACCACTGAATATGAAGCAACACTGGACTTACCCTGTGCCTACCCGCCAGAAAATTTGGTGAATTCACTGGGAGAATATCTTGCTAACCGGGGTAAACAGCAGTTACGGATTGCCGAAACTGAAAAATATGCCCATGTGACATTTTTCTTTAGTGGTGGTCGCGAAGCCCTCTATGAAGGTGAAGAGCGAACCCTAATTCCATCACCCGATGTAGAAACCTATGACCAAAAGCCAGAAATGAGCGCTTTTGAGGTGACAGACAAGCTGGTGGAGGCTATTGATTCTGGCCGCTTTGATACCATTATCTGCAACTATGCTAACTGCGATCAGGTGGGCCATACCGGCAACTTTGACGCCTCTGTCAAGGCGGTAGAGACCATAGATGAATGTCTTAAGCGGGTTATACAAGCTGCTGCCCAGCAGGATGGAGAGGTTCTAATTACCGCAGACCACGGCAATGTTGAAGAGATGTTTGATGAGGCTAGCAATCAGCCCCACACTCAACACACCACATTACCCGTGCCGCTTGTCTATGCCGGGCCTCGTCAGCTATCTCTTGACTCTGGCGGTTCTCTAGCAGATATAGCGCCAACTATTTTGGATATGATGGGGCTAGAAAAACCCGCCGAAATGTCCGGCCGATCGCTTATCATCTAATGCAAAGACTCGCTTCGGATAGGCTAATGGCACCTCGCATACCTATCTGGAGCCTTTTGCTTGCAGCTTTTATCAGTCTGGGACTAAGCATTAACGTCCTTGCTGACAATCATCAGCAACAAGAGTTAAAAAAATTAAAGACCAGCATCTCAACGCTTGAGAAAAAACTTCGCAATCAGCGCAAAGAAAAAAATTCTCTACAGCAACAACTTGAAAGTATTGAGCGGAATGTCGCTGACTTCACCAAAAAAATACGGACTATCAGCAAAAAAATAATTAAAACCGAGAATAATTTATCGCTCCTCAATAACAATAAGATCGATCTTGAACAGCGAATCGAAAAACAACGCTCAACCATTGCTCAACAAATTCGAGCCGCCTACAAAACAGGTAACGAGGAGCCTGTAAAACTCCTTCTCAATCAAGAAAATCCTGAACAGCTGTCTAGAATACTTAAATATTACGATTACGTTTTGGATGCTCGATCTAAGAAAATCGATCAATTTAGCGCTGACATTGAAAGTTTAAAAATAACACTATCTAAAATTGAAGAGCAAAAAACCTCTTTGGCCAACTCAAAAAAAGAACTCGAAAAAGACAGGCAGCAGCTGGCAAAAAGCATTAGTAACCGCCAAGCAACCCTGAACAAAGTTACCCAGTCACTTCAATCTAATACACAACAGCTCAATCAGTACAAAAAACAACGGGATGAACTCGAAACCGTCATAGAGACAGTTGAAAAAGCGGCTAGGGCGATTGCTCCAGCGCAAGATTATCCCTCTTTTGCGCTTAGCAAGGGAAAGCTGAACTGGCCAGTGCGCGGAAAATTAAAAGCTAGCTTTGGCAGTAAGCGCAGTGAGTATTTACGCTGGCAAGGCTGGCTTATTAGCGCTAAAGAGGGTACTAATGTTCAATCAGTACATCATGGTCGCGTGGTTTTTTCAGACTACCTGAGAGGCTTTGGCTTATTAGTGATTGTCGATCATGGTGACAGCTATATGACTCTGTACGCCCACAATAAAGAGCTACTAAGAGAGACTGGCGACTGGGTTCAAAGCGAAGAAATTGTCGCACGTGCTGGCAATACAGGCGGTTTAACCCAGACTGCTCTATACTTTGAAGTACGTGAACAGGGTAAGCCCGTGAATCCAAAAATGTGGCTTAGCAACCGTTAATTAAACTATGTGCGTACAGACTATCATGGCGTTATTAACCAAAATACAAAGGACTTTTTTTGCCATTACCTTGAGCCTCTGCTCTATGAGTGGACTAGCAAATAATGATGCGCATGAGACTATCAATGACGCACAGCTATTTTCAGTAGTATTAGATAAGGTGCGCCAAGAATATGTAGAAGTTCCTTCAGATACCCAGATGGCCGAAAGTTCTATCGAAGAGTTGCTCGACAACCTAGACCCTCATTCCACCTATCTCGATAAAGCAGACTATGAAGCACTTCAAGGAAAAACCTCTGGTGATCCGGGCGGTTTAGGGATTGATATCAATATGGATCAGGGTGCAGTCGAGGTTGTAACCACATTAGATGGCAGCCCAGCAAGGCAAGCAGGAATTCTAACCGGCGATAAAGTTGTCGCAATCGACTACCAAACAACCGCCGATATGACGTTTGTTGAGGTCACAGAGGCATTGCGTGGTGCACAGGGATCAGGGATTGTTCTGAGCATTGTTAGAGGCGACATGCAACATCTTGAATTTAATCTCGAGCGCGAGGTTCCGGCAAAGAGTTCAGTGCGCAGCCTAGTACTTGATGAGGGTATAGGCTATATCCGTATTTCAAGCTTTCAAGCCGAGACCAGCCAAGAATTTATCTCTGCCATCAATAAATTACAACAAGAAGAACCTCTTGAGGGCCTAGTATTAGACCTTAGAAATAACCCTGGGGGCCTAATGCCGGTTTCAGTAGAAGTGGCTGATAGCCTAATTGATCAGGGACTTTTACTGTATACCGAGGGTCGTAAACCCAGAGCGAATCAGCAATATTATGCCACTTATGGCGACCTAATTAATGGCGCTCCAATAGTGGTTCTGATTAATGGCGGCAGTGCCTCAGCATCAGAAATAGTCGCAGGGGCACTCCAAGATCAAGAGCGCGCAACTATTATAGGGACACAAAGTTTTGGTAAAGGCTCAGTGCAGTCAGTTATCCCGCTCGGCGATGGGAGGGGCATAAAATTAACTACAGCCCATTATCTAACCCCTAGCGGACGATTTATCCATGGGCAGGGTATTGAGCCAGATATTATTATCGAGCAAATAGAGCCGCAGCCTGGCAGTAATGACAATCAGATAACGCGCGCCGTTCAGATTTTAAAAAAATCTTAACCCTCAAGCCGCTTACTCAGCCTCTAGGCGATCAACCTTTTGGAATCCACGGGGCAGTTTATGCCCACGGCGTCCGCGCTCGCCGCGATAGTGCTCTAGATCTTTAGACTTCATCACCAGATAACGCTTACCCGAGTGAACCACTAGCGAACCACCCTCTGGAATCACCGCAAAATCAACCACAAATTCTTCTCGAGCCTGCAATCTGGAGCTTGGAATATTTATAATCTTATTGCCCTTACCTCTGGATAACTCAGGTAAATCACTCAACGGGAAGGCAAGGAGTCTACCCTCATTACTGACTGCAGCAATCAGCAGGTTTTCATCGGACACTAACTTAGGGCTCAGTATTTTGCCGCCCTTTGGAATGGATACCACAGCTTTTCCGGCTTTATTCTTGGTAAATAGATCGCCAATTTTAGCCACAAAGCCATAACCCGCATCTGTGCCTAACAGAATCTTTTGTGAATCATCGCCCATTACCAAATGCGTAAATAAGGATCCTGATGGGGGGTTTAACCTGCCTGTAGCAGGCTCACCCTGACCTCGGGCCGAGGGCAATGTATGAGCCGATAGCGCATAGAATCGACCGGTAGTATCTTGAAGGAAGACATTCTGGTTACTGCGACCCAGAGCGGAGGATAGGAATTTATCCCCCGCCTTATAGTTTAAGCTAGTGGGGTCAATATCATGACCTTTGGCGGCTCTGAGCCAGCCTTTATCTGACAGTACGACAGTCACAGGCTCTGCCGTCAACAAATCTTTTTCACTAAAGGCCTGAGCTTCAGTGCGCTCTGTTAATGCTGAACGACGCTCATCACCGTATTCTTCAGCACTGGCTTTGAGCTCTTTCTTAACTAGGGTTTTGAGTCGCGCATCCGAACTTAGCAACAATTCCAATTCGGCTTTTTCTTTGGCTAACTCTTCTTGCTCAGCGCGGATTCTAACTTCTTCTAAACGCGCCAACTGACGTAATTTGGTATCAAGAATATAATCCGCTTGTAGTTCAGACAACCCGTATTTTTCCATCAGTGCCGGCTTTGGGTGGTCCTCGGTACGAATAATATGAATGACATCATCAATATTCAAGAAGGCAATTAACAAGCCATCTAATAGGTGTAATCGCTTTTCAACTTTTTGTAATCTGTAATCCAGACGGCGGCGGGTCACATCAATTCTAAAACTTAACCATTCTTTTAAAATACGCTTTAGGTTCATTACCGCCGGCTTGCCATCAACCCCAATAATATTGAGGTTAATTCTATAGCTGCGCTCTAAATCCGTCGTAGCGAATAGATGATCCATCAGGGTATCTATATCCACACGATTGGATTTTGGTGTTATTACCAAGCGCGTTGGACTCTCATGGTCAGATTCATCGCGAAGATCCGCCACCATGGGCAATTTTTTATTGCGCATCTGGGTGGCAATTTGTTCCAACACCTTGGAGCCAGATGATTGAAATGGCAGTGCGGTTACAATCACGTCACCGTCTTCTTTACTCCAAACAGCGCGCATCTTGACTGAGCCGCGACCGGTTTCATAGGCCGCCTGAATATCAGCCTTTGGCGTGATAATTTCCGCATCCGTTGGGAAATCAGGCGCCTTAATAAACGCCATGAGTTCAGGGATATCTGCCTTGGGATTATCCAGCAAATGCAAGGTGGCACTGACTACCTCATTGAGATTGTGGGGCGGGATATCAGTCGCCATGCCTACGGCAATACCCGTGGTGCCATTGAGTAAAATACTCGGCACGCGGGCAGGCAATATCTCAGGTTCTTCTAATGATGCATCAAAATTGGGGCGCCAGTTACTGGTGCCCTGACCTAATTCAGCCAGCAGTAATTCTGCATATTTTGAAAGCTTGGATTCGGTATAACGCATCGCGGCGAAAGACTTAGGGTCATCCTGAGAACCCCAGTTACCCTGACCATCGACCAGTGGATAGCGATAAGAAAAGGGCTGTGCCATCAACACCATAGCTTCATAGGCGGCACTATCACCATGAGGGTGAAATTTCCCAATGACATCACCCACAGTTCTGGCTGATTTCTTATATTTAGCTGTGGCTTTTAGGCCTAATTCACTCATGGCGTAAACAATGCGTCGCTGCACTGGCTTTAGTCCATCGCCAATATGCGGCAGGGCGCGATCGAGAATCACATACATTGAATAATCAAGGTATGCCTGCTCGGTGTAGCTACTCAGTGATCGGCTCTCAAGACCCTGATCATTAAAGGTTACTGTATCGTTCATT
>ENA-UZWT01005009-UZWT01005009.1-metagenome-genome-assembly--contig:-Day-1-50m-contig-5009_pt1 | contig 14313 bp, 5 predicted proteins | sample MGYA00260338_ERZ794898 | MGnify/ENA metagenome assembly ERZ794898 | reverse complement strand
AAAAGGTTCAGTCATTAGAAAATCAAATAACTAATGTTGCTAATGTGACTTCCTTACAAGCACAAATCACTAGTGTACAAAATCAACTTGATAATGCAAATCTTGCATTTGCAAATGGTACAGTATTACTTGATCTTATTGCAAAAAATTCAGATGAGATACAAGGACTGGCCCAAGGCAACGTACCAATTTCGTTACAATATAATACGGATGTAGTTAGACAAGGTACAGGTATTACAGTAGATACTAATACACCTAATATAATTACTATTTCATTAGATTCACAAGAATATAATTTTAATGTACCTTTTAATACCGATGAGGTACAAATAACAACAACTAGTCCACTAAACTTAAATCAAGCAATACCCCAAGTGTTTACTTCATTAAGAACTTATACTAATATGTTAAGACTAGATACGGTTAATGAGGCTGGAGGGGACTTAAATATTTATATTAATGATACTAATATACAATGGAAAACTGGGCAGGTTTTAAGACTAGTATTTAATAATGAGTTAAATATAGGCTCTAGGAGCATTAGAATTTGGACTGATGCAACAGATAGGTTAGGTGCAGGTTCTTATGGTATATCTATGGGCGTAATTACTAATGCTGATATATCTAAAAATCCTATTATTGAATTTATATGTACTGAGCAAGGTGTGTTAGATTTTGCATATGATATAATTAAATAAATAATAAAAGAAAGAATACAAATAGATGGCTGAAAATAATTCAATATCAACACTTTTACCTGAACTTCTTAGACTTTTTAATAATTCTTTAGAAAGTTTTGAAAAGGTTAACCAGGCCATAACTTCTAGTAATGAGTCGGTTACAATAAATATCCAAAATAATAACGGTACAAATTCTAGAGTTACTATTCCTAGTTTTGGCTTTCTTAAAAATTCTGTTGATAGACTACAAACTAATATTGATACTATTACAAACTTAAATGGTAGTGATAGTTCTATTAGGCTAGCCGATGGTACATTTAGAAAATTAGTATTAGCAAAACTCCCTACGGAGGCTGAAGATTTAAATTCTATAAATTCTGTTGAAAACTTTAACATTAAACCTAATTGGTTTTTTGAAGAATTAATCAACCCACTTCTTTATGTATCTTTTGATTTGACAGGGCAAGTTCCTATTGATACAGAAAGAGCAATAATTCAGAGATATATTCTAAATACTAATACTCAAACTAAAGTTAATTACTTTGTTGATAATTTTGAAGGTAGAGCAGATATAAGTTATAATGATTTCTTACAGCAAATTGTTGAGAGAAATATTTCATATGTATTAGATGAAGCAGTAGTAGATCTACCACCTAGAATAAAAAGATATACTGGAAACTTTAGCGTACTGAGAATATCAGATGCTACTGTTACAGAGGAAATAAACGGTGTCAGTGTTACTTCACAAAGAAAACAATATAAACTAAATAAAATATTTTATACTGACTCAGAGGCCGATTTTGATGACACTGTTCAGTTATCAGTAGGTGATAGTTTAGAGGTTATTAGCAATCCTATAAATACACGGTATAGAATAATAAAATTAGATTCAAGTACCAATACAGTTATTTTGGAATTGGTCGAAGGATCTGATCCTATAAGAATAGGTGCAGATATTTTAAAGATATCATCGTCATTAGAAGATAATATACAAGTTGATGTTACTGTTGGGTTTAATGAAAGATGTGTAACATTTGTTAAGCCTATAGACCCTGATTCAAAAATACCTTCTGTAAATTGGTCTCCAGGGAGTGCATTTTATACAAATACATTGACTACTATAAACTCTAATGGTGCAGAGCAAACTTTATCTGAATATTATCAACAGAGTGCAATTGACTTTGGTTCAATGTTACTTTCGTTTGCTGATGATAAAATACCAACAACGAGAGAAGGGCTCATACCTAATTCACCAACAGTAAATGTAGAAGATTTTAAAGTTAAAATAATTAATCAGCAAGTTAGTGAATCACCTGCGATTATACAATTAACTGATTTAAGCAGTCAAAAAAATACTATTGAATCTACACTAAAAGAATTAGATGGATCTATTAAGCAAAATAGAACTAAAATACAAACTACCAATTACTCTACTGAAGTTGAGCGTGACGCTGATATAAATGCTTTACAAGGAACAATAACAGAGAGATCTTCACAGGCTGAATTATATTCATCAGTAGTAAAAGAAATTAATGCTAATGCTAAAGACAATTCAGTTTCAAGCATTTCTCCTAAATATAGAGCAAGAGGGTTTTGGGCAATGCCAGAAGAAAAGTCAACTCCTGCAACTGGATCACAGGCTATAATTAAATTTAAAATAAGATACCGTTATCTTTCAGATGATGGTGCTGCAAACCCAGTCGATCAGTTTAGCTTTAATGATGGTAGTGGAAAAAGCGAAGGTGCATTTTCAAATTATATTATTATTGAAAGTACGCTAAGACCAAGAATAAAAAACCCTGTGACTGAGGTTTATGAATGGGTAGAGATAGATGCTAATAATGCAGAGTCAGTTAATATTAATCAATTAGACATACCGATAAGAAAGGGTGAAAAGGTAGAAGTACAAGTAAAATCAATTAGTGAAGCAGGCTGGCCATCTAATCCATTAGAGGGCCCATGGTCTGATCCTGTGATAATTTCGTTTCCTGCCGATCTTAGTTCTGATAATGCAGTAGAGGCTATTATTAATCAGAACCAACAAGACTTAGCCAAAGTTTCATTAGAGCAAGATTTAAATGCAAAAGGTATAGACGAACATTTAAGTAGTTCATTTGTTGCAAACGAAACTTATTTTGCTCACTCTGCTCCAGTTATTGCATCTGGATTTTTATCGGAAAATCAAACTCCTATTGATTTATTTAGTAAACTAAATGAAATGCAGGCTAGATTAGATGAGTTTTCAGAAATACTAAGAAATGCACAAGGGGAATTAGTAGTAACATTAATTGACGATCAAGGTAATGTTACTAATTTAAATAGAAATTCAGTTACTAAAGTTTTTGCTGGTTTTTACTCACAAGAAGTTTCTAATTTGGACGATCCTAGAGGAGCTATTGTATCTAAAACTTTCTTTATTAATTTAGCAAACCGAGAACAGACTGGTCTTAGGTTAGTATCAAGAATAGCTGGTAACCGACAGAGGATGGTTAAGCAATCTGAAAACCCTGGATATTCAATAGGTGATGTTACTTCAGGTTCTACTATATTGCCTGCTACTTATTCATGGTTAGATAATAGCCAATTAAATCAAAGTAACGGCAGAGCAACATATACCGCAGACGATTCTGATTATAACACCGTTAGGAAATATGATTTAGCACCAATCCTTTTAACGAATCCGACGGTTGATACTGGCTGGAGCTATGGCCAAACAACTTCAATTGCACCATATCAATCTACACAAAACAAAAATCAATTTATAAGTAGTAGATTTAGTGACGTTTCATCTGAGGATAATTTTTATAGTTACATAAACCCAGGTGGGGAGTATACTTTTAATTTAGATACTGCTGAAAACTTTTATGGTAGATCTGCATTATCCACTGCTAACGATCCTTCTCATTTTATTTGGGGTGGTGGTTTTGATCTAAGTACTGGATTACCTACTACTGTTGCGGTGTATGACAACCTAGGAATTGATGATACACTAGAGATACAAATTACACACCCATATATACAAAACTTTGAAACTTATAGACAAGCATACATTCAAGCAACAGGAGATACTGTTACATTAGGTATCGCCGGAGATAATGGAGGAAAGCCTGTTGATCCTCCGCCACCTTTGCTTCCTCAATCTAATTGTACAAACAGTGGAAATGGTACTGCTAGGATTTTATTTAGGCAGTCTAAGTTTATACCTCTGCAGTCTGATCAAAAATACGGTAAACAACAAGCAATGTATTTAAATGAAAATACAATAAGTCTTAATGCGCTTGCTACAGCTCCTCCATTTTTATCAGTACAATGGGATAGTTTGCAATTCTTAGAAGCTAGCCCTAGTATTATTTTTATACCTACTTTATCTATATCACCTACAGTAGTCAATAGCGGAAAAGGGTATGAGAGAAATATAAAAACTTCGTTTGATACATTTGACCAATATACTCTAGGTAAAAAATCGTGTGGTTCTTATTTATTTATGTCTGCTGATGATCATCAAGGCTTACAAGTATTTGGGGATTCTGTACAATCTTCCGCAGTAATACAATTTGGCCAGCAGAATTCAGTAAATATACCAGTAGTGTTTCAGTATAGAATGACTGATTACTTTGGTACTGGCTCAGGCTCTGATGGTGGGATAGGAAATATTGCAGGGGATTCAACAGGATCTACGGTTAATGTTACTTACTCTAAAAAAATTGGATTTGATGTATATCCTAATAATCAGGATGTTTACCAATATGACATTGAAGTATTTTCAAAATATAGGTCTGATAATCTTAACATAGATGTATTTCCATCAAAAACAGTAACTAAAGGTTTAAATGATCTAGAAAAAGTATTAGCTAAACTTAGCCCAAGTGTAACTGCGACTAGGGTAAATCAGATTGTTAGAGGCAATGTTAGTAGCGGTGGGGTCAATAAAGGATTTGCGCAAGAAGGCTCTAGTGATGCTACTAATTAAGTACTCAATTTTCACTACCACCTGGTGAATAAATAAAAAAAGTGAAAATTGAATTAATGGAAAACCTTTTTGACAAAGCATCGTATAGTGTAGTTAGAACTAATCCTAAATTAACTGGTAATGTTAAGCTTGTTAGTAACGGTGATAGTTTGTATTTAGAATCATTTAGTGCTAACACTGAATTGGCATCCTCTACATTTAAGGCGTTTAAAGTAAGTGGGAATAATACTTATGATAGAGATGTTTGGCGATTTTTCCAGGGTGGAAAATTTCCTGCTAATTTAGCGTATGAAGTATTTCAAGAATATCGAGACATATCAGTATTGTCAGAATACCGGAATCAATTTGAAATGTTTTACTCTGCAGGTACTAGATCAGTTTCATCTAATTCATATTCCGAAGATCTAGGTATACTTTCACCAATTTGGTTAAATTCGCAAATCCCTAATAATTTTGTAATTTTTAGAATAGACAATCCTGCTGCAGTTAATAATATAAATGAATCTTTACAAAATAATAATTATTTAGATGCACAAACGTCTAGAGAATTTACAAAAAATGTTTTAGAGAATTGTACTGCAATAAAAACATTTGATTTATCAAGCAATAGTTTATTAGGATCTTACTTAAGAAATTATAGAAACCAAGAAAATTTTCCAAAATCGCCGCTTAACATTTCCTGGAGAAAGGACGAGCCTATACAGTGGGCAGGTATTAATTACACTAAAGGTGGGTTTACTCAGTCTGGTAGTTTTTCTTATGATAGTTTAGTTACACAAGATACTACAATCATAAATAATGAATACTTTTTTACCGAAGGGTTTGAAAGAAACAATGTTCTATTGGCTAATTTAATTAACATGGAGTTTTTATTCTCTGATGTTTATGCTGCTGACTATTCTGTAAACAGATATTTCGGTTTATATGTTAACGAAGTAGAGGAAGGTTTGTTTGATATATCTGGTGAAGGGTTTTATAAAAACACAGAGAAAACTCAATTACCTAAGATTAATACTATAACTGAAGTATCAGAACAGCTTAATACACCATTTGAAATGGCTAATGAAAATGGCGTATTAATATATTTAGACCCTACCAAAACAACAACAATTACCGGCCTCCCAACACCTAGTAGAGTAAACGAAGTAGAGTCTATTTTTTATGTAAAGGATAAAGATAACAGTTTTCATACTATTAAGAAAGGATCACAATGGGGAGAAAATCAAATAAGGCTATTTGATACTAAAATTGATATATCAAAACTTGCAGGGTTTAAACAACCTGATACATATGCCAATGCAGAAATAATAAATAAGAGAGGTAAAGCTACTTGCTATTTTAAAATTAAAGATGAAATTACAGATGGGTTTACTATTACTTTATATGATGGTATAGAAGTAACAGGGCAAATTGCAGCTAGTTCAATAGCATCACCAATACCTGGTAAAAGTAATGGCCAATTCTTTAATCCTACAGGTACACTTAATGAAATAGCAATTGCTATCACATCAGCTATAAATAATGGAATATCTGTAGAAAAAAGATTTTTTAAAGCAACTTATAATAATGATATAGTTTATTTAGAATCTAGGTTTAGTGGAGGTAGATTTAATAGGCTTAATTTTGAGCTAGGGTATTCAGAATACCCCTTAATGGTAGATAGTATTGATACATACCCCGCAACCTCATTAATAAAAACTAAAAATAATTTCACTGGTGGTAATGACTTAGTTGGTGCTTTGCTTAAAGTTGCTAATGGTGACCAAGAAAGATTTAGTGTAGGTAATTATATTCAGTCTAAAGATGGGTTTGCTGAAATTAAAAGTTGGGTTCCATATTTAGAAGAGCCTATAAAAAATAATAATGGTAATGTTATAGGTTATAATAATATTGAAAATTTTGTTGTAATAACATTAAACGATGATCAGATAGAAATTACTAGGAGTGGGCAAGTTGCTTTGTATTCTGATTATAGACCATCATTTGGTAGATTTTCAATATTTCCAATAAGAGATTTTGATTTTGATTTCTATAGTGATATGTATAGTCAACTAGGTGAATTGAGTTATGAATATTTGCAATATAATGAAAAAGGAGTAAAAGGTGTATATTATATAAATGTTAGCAAAAACCCGGATATTAGAAACTTTTATGATGATGGTGGTTTTGCTAATTTAATAGGATTATTAAATAGCGCTGATCCTGATAGTGCATTTGATAGTGATATCTCTTCAGAGTATAAAAGGCTTGAGGAAAACTTTTTAAAACAGCAAGCAGTAGCATCTAGGGTGATTCCTTATATTAATAAATGGTCGTGGATAGATGATGGTAAAAATGTTAGAAATTTACCGTATAGTTTAAATCTTAGTGAAGCATTTGGCCAAAATAATTTTGCATCATCAAAATATGCGATTGGGCAAGATCCGCAAGGTTTTACACATGAATGGTATTACTTGTGTGAATTTCCATATTATTTTGACAATAATGCTATAAAGAGTTCTTGGAGTTATATTGATACTGCACCTAGTGATACTATTGAAGAAAATAATACAACAGGAGATGTGTATACACCAGGTACATTCCAAAAGGTAAATAGAGATTATTTTAATGACTATTTTATAGTAGATAAATTTACGACAGGAGGCACGATTAATCTGATTGATAGACAATTAAGATATGGCAGATTTAGCGGAGGCGACGAGAAGAATTTTTCTGAAACGTTTTTAAGAGGGGTTAGGGTAATTGCAAAGACTAAAGCAAATCCTGAGATTAGACCTAATTTTAATGCTAGGTCATTAAAATATGTAAATGACGGCTTATTTAATGAATATAGGTTTTCAGTAATGTTAATCCCTAATGCTCCTACTAAAGCTGAAACAGAAATTAAGTTTATTAAAAATGATAAATGGAAAACTGTTGTTATGCTTGTATTTTTAGCTTTAGACAATCAGTGTATTAATAATGGTGATCAAAGTATAGATAGAACTACATTATATTCATATGAAAGCGATTACGTAACAGATGCAGCACCCAATGAATGTGAGCCTGTGTTTAATAGTAATGAATATGAATATGAAGATGGTCCTTTACAAGGTGCAATAAGTCTAGGTTCTACTAAAGAAAATCCAAACATAGGAGCCTATATTGTACAAGGTATTCCTGATGAAAACGGTAACCCTCCAAGATTTTTAAGAGATATCACAGTAGGTGCTAATGGCCAATTCAATGATGTCAGCTTTGTTATTAATGGTGATACATATGTAATTAGTGAAGTGATTAGAGTCATATCAGATTCTCAATTTATTGCAAATACTATAACAAAGAATGGCCAATCCTTTACACCCGGTGGCCCAAATCCATCAAATTTAAATTCAGCATCTGGTGTATATAAAACTATTGCTGGTGGATTTAATACTTATACAGCTAGATTGACTGATGCTGGGTTTGCTACAATATTTAAAAATGTGAATGATGGGGCTCCTAATATTGTATATGAAACTATAGATAAAAATGGAAATAGAGTATTAGATAAAAATGGAAATATGGCTCAAACATTTAGCATAGAGCTTAGAGCACAGGCTGATATTTTAAAATCTATTTATGTAGGAGTTTTACCTGACCCGGCTAAACCTACAATATTTAATTTAACTGATGTAATTGGCTATGACCTTTCATTACAGAAAAAACCAAGGATTACGCCAATAGGTAGGCATGCTGGTTATTATCAACCTACATCATTACCAATCGTTAGCTTTAGGGATCCTTATCTAAATATTGATTTTAGCACTAGTACTGGAACAACAGGGACTGGTGGCAATATACCTGACGAGTTATATAAATTTAAGGTAATGGAGCTATGCAGATATTTAAACACCCAATTTAACAGCAGCGATGTTGAAAATTTTGGCCAAATTAAAAATTTATTTTATCATAAAGTAAATGAAGAAGACCCTTCTACTGTTTTAGAGCTTTCTATTAATAGCGCATATTTAAGTCTTTATCCTTTAATTAATGAAGTTGGTATTACAAAAAGAGATTTTTATTTATGGTCATCTAATTGGGAGCCTGCATATTTTAGAAAAAGTATAGATAAGACTCAGATTGAATTTATAATTGGAACTAAAGCAATGACAGAGAAGAAGTCGTTCTTTGGATCTAAGTATTTAAAGGTACCGCAGCAGATAGAATTAGAAACATTTATACATTCACCTTTTGTAAAAGATGCAATAAAACAACCAAGCCTTATAAGTGGCACGTTTATGACTCAAGAAAATAACACATCGGTTATATTTTATACATTTATACAGAAGAGACTTATTGAATATTTGTTCGATCCTATTAAAGAACAATTTAAAAAATATATAAAGGATGAGTTTAGCTTTGGGTATACTGATACCTTAGATGATGATGTAGAAAGATATATAAGACAAAATATTTTGCAATTATATAAAATATCAAATGTTGATTTTTATGTAAAGAGTACTAGAGAAAATCTCCCTATTAATTTTAACACGGCAGAATTAACTAATTCAGAAAAAACAGTAAATGGCCTAAAGGTTAACACTTCTATTGGTAGCCAATTACTTAATACTAATCCATTTGATCTTAGCTTAATATATAACAAAAGGAATGGTTTTACTGAGTCGTTTGGTTTTAGTATTACTATAATTAAAAAATAAAAATTAAAGATGGCGATTACCATACAAGAGCTACTTGCATCTGATACTATTTCACAGGCAGCTGATAAAATTAATTTTAACTTTGATCAATTACTGTTAAATGGTGGTGGGCCAGTAGGACCTCCTGGTCCAATAGGGCCATCTGGTCCAATAGGTGGTAGAGGAGAAAGGGGGACTGAGTGGTATGAAGGTGTAGGTGACCCAAATATTATACCTCCAACACCCACACCTTTAATTGCTGATTATTATCTACAGAGCAATGGTGACGTATGGGAATACACTGGCTTAGCATGGACAAACACCGGAATTAACTTAAGAGGGCCTGCGGGTCCGGCGGGTGTTTCTGGTGGTTGGTCTGAATTTGGTAGTAACCCTATTGGTGTGTATGCCGTGTCTGCAAGTAATGTTGCGTATCCTTCATTAATTGACACTAATACTGAAGTCACGGCAACGCCGGATAACCAAGGTGTAAAGGTTGCTGCGTTTGGTATAGCTGGACCTAATGATAGTAATCTATTTTTGGATGATCCAACTGCTGATGATAAATTTAAGCTAAGCACTATGATAGCAGGTTCATTAGATGCATCGGTTCTTAGTATTTTAACGCGCCAAGGTAATTCTAATTCTAAAGGTATTGTCTTTATGGGAGGTGGTGCAATCATTGCTGAAAACTATGAACAAGATAATATTGATAACTTATCTTATATTAACCTAGGTGCCGATGATACAATTAATATTAATGTACCTAAACCAACAACGGTGTACAATTCAGATTCTGATTTAATAGGCTTTAATGTATATACTGAATTAAGAGGCCAAAATTTTAGATCCGGTAATAATTTCACAGTTACAACCGGTACGAAAAACAATATTGATACAGGGAGTGATAATTCAAATATTGAATTTACAGTAAATAAGATTCCTAATAGTACTACCGGCATACCATCTTTTTCTGTAAATACTCTCGGCCTCACTGGCCAAACGAGCATGGTACTAGGACCTGTGCCTGCATCAAACACAACAAACTCTTTATTTGACGGTGGTATTCAATTTAAATCTGATATTTTAAATATAGCAACAAATCTTACAACTGATATTCTGTCAGATAATGCTGCAAGTATAAGAGTACCTGTATCTGGTGGTGGAGTGAGTGGATTAAATCAGCTATCCATTAATACTACTGGTATTGGGCTGACTGCATTTAATAACCCTATAAACATTAGTTCAGGCACAGGCGCCATTTCAATATCTAATACATTTGCGCCTATCAGTGTTAATAGTGTTGAATCAATTAATTTAGTAACAACAAAATTTGCAATACCTGTAAACTTAACTACAGCTAGTGTCGAATTATCCCAAACCCTTCTTAGAATGGCTGGGTATGGCACAGGTGATGGTAGTGTTAATGATTGGGAAAATAATAATGTTATAATTTCATCTCAGCGAGAAGGTAAAAATGTGATGATAGGAATTGGGTTAATAGGTGGGACTCAAGATAATAATACAGGTAAGATTATTCTTGGAAAAAAACAAAACTCTGCTAATAGAGCCTTTTATAGTAATATAAGATTGGATTATCAGCTGGATGCATCAGCAGCTGGAATAATTCAATTATCTGGTAATTATCAATACACACCAGGCGGGGAGCCTACGCCTTTAGCAAGCCTAAAAGATCCTCAAACTGGTGATTATACTCAGAAAGCATTTCAAGCAACACCAACTACATCAAATAATTTAGGTATGGGAGTTGGTGATGTTATGTTTAGAAATGGTGTTTATTCAGATAGTGTCAATGATAGAATGGTTTCTGGTGTAGCGCAAGAAGGTTGGATGGATAGTGGTAACGGGGCTATCTGGATTGGAAAGACTCTTGATAAGGTTCTCGAAGGTGGTGATACTGCTAACATTGGGTTATTTGTAAATAAGCCTGCGCCTAGATCTGCTTTTCTTTCCAGTACCATCTTGGAGCCAAAAAAATACTGGCAAGGCTTGACAAATTATGGAGAATTTTATCCATCAACTGAAGTGTTTGGGGCTACCACACAAGGAATACATTTATCAACTAAAGTTTTATGGGGTGGTAATAATAACGCAGCCGGCGTGAAGTATATTAATATAGATATGTTTCAAAAATTTGCAGGAAATAGGGGACCAACAGTTGTATACACACTATCAGGTAATCATAATTATTATAAAATTGTAGCAGGGCCTACTGGTTATGGACAAATATCACAAGGCGGTACTGGAATGAATTACACTGACCCACTCGCTTCTAATTTTAATTTCTATGGTAGCATACCGGGTGACACAGATCAACCAACATGCCTTATTGAATTAGCGAATCCTGGAGAAGGTGCAAAGGGGCAAATGGTTATAGTTGAAATAATATTAGCAAGTGGCTATTTAAAGACAGAGGATGCTACAGGTGTACAAACAGAATTTTTCTTACGACCAAAAATTAACTTCACTTGGGAGGAAGGCAACTCATCACCTAACATAACTCCGGCGCAAGATGTAGTAGGAAATGCAATAGGTGGGTACGACTCAGTTGGGAATCCAACTGTCCTAATTGCTAATACTATACCAAATTCTTCGAATGGATACAGGCCACAGTATATTAGATGGGTTGGGCAGTTTATATATAACGGGGAGCAATTGCCATTTTTAGGTAGTAGCCTACTTCCTAACGATGTAACTGATTTTAATGGTACACCAAGATGGACATTAATTGGGGCAACACAGAGTACTACTACAAGCTTAACACAAACAGGTTACGGGGCATAAAATATAATAAAATGACAAAAAAAGAAAGAAAGGAATTAGCAGAGTTTATAAATAGATACAAGGAAATTGAAACGTCTATTGATCTTATGCAAAAGAGTATAGTAAGTTTAGCAGAAAAAAGAGATAATCTATTTGAAGAATTGGATCAAATGAAAGGTAAAGAAAAAAGATTCATGGAAAGGCTAATAATTAAATATGGTGAAAGTAATGTAACACCATATAAACTAAAAGAGATATACGAAGAAGGTTTATGATTATTTTAAAGAACATATTAGGAATACTAACTGATCCTAAAAACACAAGAATGTTTTTACTAGGAGGTATTGTAGTGCTATCTATTTTGTTGTTTAGGCAATGCGAACAAACAAATTTAGCAAAAAATGAAGTTAGTAGAATAAGTAATAATTGGAAAGCTTCATTAGATACTATTCAAAATTATGTAGACGAGAACGGTAATGCAGTGGCTCAAATAAGAGCACTAAATACATCGTTACAAGAAGTTAAAGGGGAGTTAAAATTTGAAAAGGGCAAGCCACCAGTAACGGTTATTAAAACTGAAACTGAAATTAAAGAAGTTATTGTAGAAGTTCCTGTAATTATATTAGATACTGTGTTTCATACTGTCATTGGTGACTTTAATTCAGCTTTATCATTTTCAGATAAAAAAGAATGGGGAAGGAGTTCTAGAACTATTGATGCAATAGTGCCTTATAAAACTACAGGGAATAACATAACTTTCGGTAATGCTAATGTAGGATTGCAGCAAAACATATTTTTAACCGCCTCATTAACAAGAGATAATGAAACAAAAGAATTATTTGTAAATCTTTTAACTGATTATCCTGGAACTACATTTAATAATGCTGAAGGGATATTAATTAATAAAAAGAGTAGTGAGTTTAAAGGTTTGCAGTACGAAAATAGAAAAACGATAGGCCTAGGTTTACAACTAGGCGTTGGTTTAAGCGGAACTCAACTTAGTTCATATGTAGGAATAGGTTTAAGCTATACACCAAAGTTTTTACAATGGTAAATAAATAAAAAGAATGGAATCATCTAAGTTTATACAATTAGCAGACGGTATTTTACTAGAGTATATTTACACTAGTCAATCAGATCCTACAGAATTTAATACGGCTAATTACCCTATTGAAATTATGGAAGACGGCCACACTGGTGGTAATTACTTTTTTAATACAGAAAGTGTATCTGCTGAGATTGGTAATTATAGAGATATTTCAGCTGCTGCTATCAATAAAAATAAAACACAATATGCGTATTTAGATACTGATATAGGTGTACCTTATAATGATTTTGATCCATTACTAACTGATAGTGCCAACTTATTACAAACATTTTCACCGGAGCTTGATATTGCATACGATAAGATCAGAGTACATTTTATTTCAGGATTTTCTTTTACTGGATTCGATGGTATAATATTCGAATCACTAGTTCCAAGAAGAGACAGTGTGCTTCTAAATCTATCATCTATTAATTTTTTAAAAACAGACACGCCTGTATTTAATCCAGATCCTGTATTAATAAATGATAAGCTATATGCTACTTATATAGAATGGAGAATACCTTCTTTATATTTTATTAATAATTCATTTAATGCAGGAGATACGAATGGGTTAGGATATAAGTTAACAGATGGCCAAGGGTTTTTGAGTACCCCAACCATTACATTCAAAGCTTCTGGTATTTATGAAACTATAGTAGATAATGGATATAGTTATTATAATATAGAGGAAATAAATTCAGTCACTTTACCGAATAGAGATATTTATGATAATCTTTATGCAAGTGTTAAAGAATCGGATAGCGGAGATTATTTTGAATTGACTGGGGAAGTCACAGGATCTACTTTTGCTAATTTTATTGCACAATTAAATAATCAACCAGATAGTAACTACATAGTATTTCATGAAATAAACGTAAGCGAACAAATAGGTACAAATTTTGTTAAAACTAGTACACAAGTATTTACTCAAACTACTAATTTTGGTGATCCTATTTTATTTAGGCCTATAATTCTTAATAGTGCAATTGCCGTATCGTTTTCTATTAATTACATGTTAAGATTATATAATAGAGCTGATAATACTCAGATAGTTAAAATTGCAAGATTAACTTCCTTTGACGTTAGTAAGTATGGAAGAAGATTAATGAAAATAAATTTAGGAGTTGTGCCAAC
>ENA-UZWT01005167-UZWT01005167.1-metagenome-genome-assembly--contig:-Day-1-50m-contig-5167_pt1 | contig 14366 bp, 14 predicted proteins | sample MGYA00260338_ERZ794898 | MGnify/ENA metagenome assembly ERZ794898 | reverse complement strand
TCTGTAACTCCATTCAAAATAACAGGAAACACAGTATATTCTGCCAGTCATATTAATATAGCAGATTTAAAAACATTAGTAGCGGCAAGTACAGATTTTGCTGACTTCCAGACAAGGATAGCGGCACTATAATAATGTGTCCTCGAGTTAAACCACGTAGGCGTGAATAAATAGTAATATGACAAATATAACCGCAGTACCATACTTTTACGATAAGCAATTTAGACGCTATATTCAGCAGTTTATCCGTATCTTTGCGGGCTTTCAGTATATTAAAGGATACACTGAGCAAGGTGATCCAATATATCATACGACACCAGTTCGCTATGGTGACATCAGTCGCATGGCGGCACATATACAAAGAGAGAATAGTGAGAATACATTAAGTACTGTTCCTTTTATTAGTTGTTATGTTACTGGTTTAGCACCAGATGTAAACAAACGAGTATTTCCTCAGTTTGAAGAGAAAATGACTGTTATTGAAAAAGAGTATAATACTAATACCAACAGTTATGAAAATAATCAAGGTAGTACATATACTATTGAACGTCATATGCCAGTGCCTTATACAATGACCATGCAAGCAGATTTGTGGTCAAGTAATACAGAGCAAAAAATGCAAATGCTAGAACAAATACTGGTATTGTTTAACCCAAGCCTCAATATACATACTACAAACAACCCACTAGACTGGAGTAGTTTAAGTGTTGTTGAGCTTACTGGAACACAATGGACAAACCGTGGTATACCAAGTGGTGTTGATGACATTATTGATATTAGTAGTTTAACATTTGAAATGCCTATACTAATTAACCCTCCAGCTAAAGTGAACAAAAGTAGTATGATACACACAGTTATTACTAACTTACATGAAGTTGCTACTGGTGATGCAGAAAGTATTAAAGTACTGAATGACATCAATGCTATCACTACTAGTTATACAGTAGTGGCAGTTGATAACAAAGTAAAACTAGATGTAACAGGCGGTGTAGCTACTGCACAAATACTAGGTAAAACTGGTGCTGTTGAAGCTGGGCTAAGATGGGATACTATTTTTACACAGTATGGTTCCGAACTTAGAGAAGGCGTAAGTCAAATAAGATTTAAACAAACAGATGACCCTAGTGATATGACTACAGATATTATTGGTAGACTATCTGGAGATGGATCGCAAAATACATTAACTGTAACACTGGATAACAGTACTATAACAGCAGACACACAAACGGCTGTTGATGCTGTAATTAATCCACAAACAAGCTATCCCGGAGACGGGACACTAACAGCGGCAGTTAATGGAGACCGTTATCTTGTACTTGACGAAGTACCTAGCGGAGGTACTTGGGGTACTATATCTGCTAAGAAGAACGACATTATTCAGTATAATGGTACTATATGGAGTGTGTCATTTGATGCAAGTAACACTAGTACTACCGAACACACAACAAACACAACTACCATGGATAAACTTAAATGGACAGGCTCACAATGGGTTAATGCATATGAAGGTACATACAACAGTGGTTTTTGGAGAATATATCTATAATGCTAACAGCAAGTGGTTGCTGCTTTCTAGCTCTTAATACAGGACGGTTAATGCTACAACAACGTAGTAAAACAGTAAGCCATCCTCTTACTTGGAGTTTTTGGGGTGGTAAAAGTGAACGTAAAGAAAGACCAATAGAAACACTGCTGCGTGAGTGCGATGAGGAAATGGGTCAATTACCAGATATACAGAAAGTATATCCTATTCATACATTTATTAGTGATGATAAGAAATTTACTTACCACACATATTGTATTGCTGTATATGAAGAATTTATTCCAGTTACTAATAATGAAACAGCAGGTTACGCATGGGTTGAGATCAATGCTTGGCCAAAGCCATTACATCGTGGTGCCAAAGTAGTTTTGGATAAAGTAGATATGGTTGACAAAATAGTTGCTATTTGGGAAAAACAGCGTTACAAAGAAGACTTGCCTAACTGGCTTGACAGCTTCTGATATTCTTCACTATCTTCACCATAGATTTGCTTAATACGTTCAATACGCTTATCTAATAGTTCAGTTGTTTCACTACTTGTTTTATTATTCCAATCACCAAAGCGTTTTAAAATATAATCCCAATTACTTGATTCTTTATAACTATAGTTTTCCTTGGCTATGTCAATTTGTGCTTCTTGCATACCGGCAATAATTAAGTCATTAACTCTTGACGGTTTTAGTTTTGTATATGCAGTCATAATTTTGTTTTTGTTTTTTGAATTAGTGTATTCTAAATGTATAGTAGTATAATATGCATTTGCCCATGCCTTAAACGGATCAACAGTATCATTTATATAACCAATACTTTCTTTTGCAGTATTAACTTCAACTACATTAACTATGTCTTTTCCATAATATGGGTTAGCAACTAAATCTCCAGTAACTGAATCAATCATAAATGCTTCATGATCATCACTAACATTTAACATTTTTTTAACATAGCTAGGCTTGCAAAACATTACTGATTGGTCAGCATATGTTAATGATGTACTCTGATGTAATACTGGAAATGTAATGGCATCTACATTATCACCAATTTCATAATCTAATGATTGAACATTATCTATCCTAACATCAGCATGTATTAGCCAAAATGGTTGATCTTCTTCACTGAGTGATTCTAAAATATCAAGCATGGATTTTTTACCATTAATCAAATGACTAGGTCGTTCGTTTATACTAAGCATACCATACTTTTTCATTACAAATTTGTCGTGGTAAGCATAGACATACATACAGTTGTTAGTGTACTTGTATGAGGCGATTTGGTTGCATCTAACCTCTATTTGATCATCATGTTCTGTTGTTGGTACTAGCTTTAATATTTCCCATGAAATAGGACGCTTACTGTATGGATTACAATTTGGAAATGTGTGAATTTTATTGGAATTGTTTTCATTAGGAATAAAATTCCAGTTAAAATTATTCTGGATATCAATATTTTTTTTCTTAACCCAAACATATGGAAATTTTCCACGATATGAGGTTACTTCAGATAAGTCTTGTAGATTATCTAACTCAATAAGTGGAAATCTTCTCCACTTAGATTTAGTTATGCTAAATGCTGTTTGCATCATTTATATTTTCCATTTTTATTGCTGTAGTTCCAATATGTCCACAATGATTACTCAAATCATAATCGACCCACAAATCTATTTCATAAGTGTTAAGTTGTTCACAAAAGTATATATCTTCTCCAATAAAAGTATCCAGTTTATTACTCCAAACAACTTTAAACCACGGTCGTGGAATCTTATCAAACACACGTATATCAGTTAGCATTAGTCCCATGCCAACAGCATATGTTTGATGTAGTCCTGTTTTATGATCAGATATATCAAATTTACTTGATGTAAATGCCGTATTACGATATGGTTTAGTTCTAGTACTATATGTGCCAGCAGTAACTAATTTTTTGTGCTTGTTTAGCTTAGAATATATACTTACTGGAAATAACATATCACTATCAAGCCAAAGTATTTGTGTACAGTTATCAGATTTTGCACTCATAACTAGACGATAGCGTTGATCACTTATCATGCTACCATTTTCAAAATACAGTTTAAACTCTACGCCACTGGATACCAAATGTGCTGTTAATTGTGACAGGCAATATGCAAAACCAGAATGTAGAGTATCTCTTACAGGAACACAGATACCAAGCATATTACATCATGTTTAGTGGAACGACATCGTCTTGCTGAACACTTTCTTCAGCGCCTTTTACTTCATGATTAAGTTGGCTTGCAATAACAGTTGCTTTGCGTACTGTTTCGATAAAGTAATCGTTTCCTAAACATGTCATATCTTCCATTGTATCAGCACTAACTTTACCAGTTGCTAATAGTTCGATCGCCGCATGTTTTGCAAGTCTATCAACCCAATACTTTACTTGGTCTACCTCATTACCGTATTGTAGATCAGTTTTGTTATATTGTTTTTCAAGTTTACTTTTTGCAGTGGTTAAGATGGACAAACGTGGCTTACTACGTCTCCAAAAAGGTTTGCTATTTTCATCGTCAATGTCTCCATTAACTTTGCTGTACTTGGCAGCAGGGGTTAGACATCTGCCCAAGACAAATGTGCTATATTCAAATTCAGACATTATTTTCTCCTATGAGTTTATGGTTGTCCGCCGAAGCTAGAACTAAGCATTACGGTATTACCGGCACTAATGCCCACTTGTGGGCCGAGTTGGCTTAGGCTACGTTGAGAGCCGCTTGTAAATCCATAATGGACCTGTACCTGGTTTATAGATATTTGAGATCCAGTTGCTGGTAATGCCATAGTTCGTTCCTATTATATTCTATACTACTATATTTATGTGTTTTTGTCAACTGTTAGTATTTATAGTAACAGCGTTAGCCCACCAGCCGTAATTACTAATCCACCCCACATACCGAGAATAGTTACATAATATCTAAACTTAGTACCAAAGTATAGCATTCCAATTGCAACGCATTTGTGCATTGGGCTAACCAAGTAACCAACAAAGTCAACAGCAAAGAACCAAGGCAAATACTCAATACCATATATACTAGCCATAATTACTGTGAGTGCGCCAAAGCGGCTACTACTACCTAGAGCAAATGCTCCAGCAAAACTTGCTATACTTAACATGGTAAATCCACTCCAAGTATTAATATCAAGTCCACTGTTTTCCAAAAACTCTTTAATAGCACTTGTATTTTCTCTGGCAAAATTTGCTGCTACAATAATAACTGCAACCCAACCAATTAGTTTCCAGTCTACAAAACGTAATAATTTAGGTATATCAAATGTACGAGTAACTACCATATAGTAAAGTGTTAGTGTACCAAATGCCCACAAGAAGTCTACACCAGCAATAATAGCACTAACTCCTGCTACATACGGTAATACATAACGTGTAATACGACTTACTTTAATCTCTCTAGTACAATCGTTTAGTTTAATATCACTTTCTTTTACTCCCCAGATCAAGTATGAAAGAATAAATGCGATACTAACTGCCAACAGTGGCCAGATAATACCCATAAACTGTGTATATGTTAATCCAAAAGCCGCCATGGGAAGTATAACTGTCTTCTCTAATGGGCTCCAAAAGTAATAATGATGTGTACTAACATAATCAATAGGACCAAACTTTTCTCTACCACAGCATCCTTTATCTGGTGCTAGTGCTTCTAGCATACCAGCACTTACTGTAACACGCCCTTTGATTGGCAACAGTCCTGTGATAGCACTTACAACAGCCACAACTGCTTTTTTGCTTTTTAAATTTTGCTCAAAGAAACAAAATATATCGTCAAACAATTTATGTTCCTTTACCATACCTGCAATCATCATTACAAATACAATTAAGAACAAATATATTTGTCCTTTTGTTATTAAGTCTAAGTATTCCATTATTGTCTCTTCTCTATTATAGCTATGTAAAGCCCGTTCCACCACTGAGTGGCATCTTCTACATCATTTATTAGTATTTTTTCATAGCGCAAATATAACCCAGCATCTAGTATACCTTTTTGTGCACCCTCAACAACACCATTGAAATTGGCGTCATCTACAATAATGATTGCTTGGTCAGCCAATGCATCTTTATAATAATTTATTGCACGACAGGTTGCTTCTGCATCATGTGGTCCATCATAAAAGAATAAATCCACTGGTTCAATTTGACTAACATCAACATCAAACATATGACTATCAAATAATTTAATATCTGCTTGCTCATGTTTGTGCTTCTTTATATTTTTTATAAAAACTTCTTTACTATTGGGAGGTAAATGTATATCGTCTCTGTATGCATCTACATCTTGTGCCCAGTTGTCTACAAAGTATGCTTTCACTGGATTTTTAACTACTGCACATCCTGTTGCACCCAAATAACACCCAACTTCTAGATAACTATCAACGTGTCTAGTTAAGTAGTTTAGAAAACGCTGTACACGTTTACTAGTTAATCCTGGTACTTGGTATATCTTTAAGTCTGGCTCGTTAACACTATCAGCTAATCCATTTACAATTAAATCTTCAATGTTGTCAACATGTGCACCATTTTTTGCTTCGTAAAGTTTATCACATTTATTACAATCCCAACAATCAAATTTACAGTTTTTAATAAATTGGCGCCAAGCATTAATGGGTTTACCTTGTAAGTTTGTATTTTCTAGATAAGGATTAAAATCATCAAACAGTATTTCTTGATTGCGTTTATATCTATCAATGATACTAATTGTGTTTGCTGTTTGCTCAACACTTTCTCTACCATGCATTTTAAATACATCAACGAACTCTAATAGCTCTACCCAATCTTCTCGCCATGGCGGAATATTTGCAGTTTTTAATGCTGTACTGGGATCAGTAATATCCCATTTGGGACAACTTATTCTACTGATAGGATCTGTAAAGTATTGCGAGCCAGCTACTCGATTATTATTAAACTCAAAGTGTTCAGACATTACAGGACACCCGCCCAAGCATCCTTCATTTGCTAGTAGTGCAATCTTAATACCATATTTTTCTTTAACACGTTTAATTTTTTCAAGTGTGTCACGATCACGCATTAAGTCTCTGTCAATATTAATGTAGTGAAATCCTGCTTCAGCTTGTTTTGCAATGTCACTAGCTGTATTGACTTCTCTAAGTATTGTATTCTTAATTTGTAACTCTGGAAATGCTTTTTGTATTTGACCAGTCATTACCCAGTGTGTATGTGGTATAGTAGCACTGCGTATACCTTTTCCGTATAATGGTGCAAACTGTGTTATCCAAGTATCTAAATTTTTCTGTGTTGGTGGTACTGTGGTGTTATTAAATGTCGCACTTAATTGTACTCCAGTTTCTTTCTGAAGTATTAACGCATTTTCAATTAAGTCTCCTGTGTCATTTACAAATAAATCACCCATTGCATCCTGTAAAAAAGGTGCTATACGACATGTAAAATACACATCATATATTAGTTCTCGATGATCTTTTATAAATTTTACTAAGACATTAAATTGATTCTGGTTTAATTTTGGGTTTAGCGGAATGCTGAACATCGTTAATTAATTCTTCTACCATTAGTTTATCAGTGACACTTGGAATATCATACTTGGGAAGGTTGTCTTGTTGTTCTAACAGTCCATTGGAAACTGCTTCTCCAATTTTTGCCATACCTTCACTTAACCGTTGTGTGTATTGTAATGTGCGAGCAAGTGTCGCAACTTGTGCTTCATCATCCATCATAGCAATACTATCCAAGTTACCAGTTCCAATTCTTCCTGAACTCATCATATCCATTGCGGCTTGTTTTGACATACGTGCAATCCAATAATCACGTTCTTCTGCTTCATCATAGCCATATGCTTTTTGTAATAATGTATCGTCGTCGCCTGCGATTTCTTTGGCTAACTCCATGAACGTAACAACTTCTTCAGCAGCTTGTTTAATTTTTCGATCCCATACATCAATGTCATGTTGCATTGTTTCGATATCTACTACAATTAATTCTTGCTCAAGTTCATCATCTGTCTCATGATATAACTTTTGTGCAATTTTAATTTCAACTTTTTTACGTTTAAGTTTATTTTTCATATCAAAATAACTCTGATGTCTTGCTTCTAGTTCAAGCAAGCATTGTTTTAACATTCGATATGGTGTTAGTTGACTATTTGCAACGAAAAATTTACTTTGAAATGTACTCTGTCCACTGTTTAAATTTAACGCACCAGATAGTATTTCTTGTTCTTTTTCATTAAAATTGAAATTGTTTTCAAAGTCAGAGTCTGGTTTAATTACTGGGTATTCTTCCATATTTTCCTCATTTTAAAAATTTAGTTTATTGCCGTAACGTGGATTATTTATATCCCACATTTTATTACCGTCCTCGTCGTAGAAGATTCTTGCACCATGCTCGTCTTGTGTTCCCATCTCTGCACTTTGAAATGCAGGAACCATGATACCAAAATACTCTTCGTACAATAAGTTTATATCCCACACAGTAATTGCAGATTCAAACTGTTTAAGCAATGTTTGATATTTGACTAGTTCTGTACTCAGACGATCCTGATACTGTTCAGCCTTCTCTAGTATTTTAACAGATAGTGCTGTTTTGTCAAGACTTTTTTGTGTTGACAAGTAATCTAAAAATGGAGTAACATGATCTGCATCTTCCCCATATGTTAGCCATTCTCTAGCTTCATGTTTTTGTATTTCCCAACTTGCCTGTTCAAGCTCAGTAGTATTACGTATACGTGCAAATCTAAAATTATATTCTGTTTCGATAATCTCTTTGGCAAACTTATACATAAATGCAACAATATGATCACGAATTTCGTCAGTTATTACAAACTGTATTTTTTCGCTTTCTGGTATGCCAACTGTTTCGTGCATCATACTTTCAGGATTCATAATCTTAACTGTATCACGTACTTCACTAAAAAATAAACTACCAAACTTTGCTTCATCTTCAGTTACTTCTTCGTAACCAACTGGAATAAGTGGGTAGATTGTATCAAACAATGGCTCAGCTATTTCAACACAACTTAAATCAAAAAGTGTGTATAAGTCTCTGCAATACATTGTTGAGTCTGCGCCACTCATACTAAAGTATGGACGTAGTGGCTCTGTTTTTGTAATAATATATTTCATCGTATTTTTCCTAGAATGATGTTGTTAGAGCAGTAATTGTTGCAGCACCAGTACTACATGCGCCACTACTCTGACCATAATGTCCTTTTGGTTGTGAGGCCGCCCCCAATGTTGTTTGTGTATCTGAACTATAACTTTGTCTAATAGTATGATTGTTTTGCTGACCATCGTAATGACCTAAGCAATATCCATTATCCTGACCATCACAATAATTAGCTTCTCCATAAGCACGTACCTTATTAAAAGTACTTATCGTTGCTCCAGATGTTTGATTTAATTTAGCAATACCAGAGGATACATTACTACCAGGACTAAAGTAAAAATGTCCTTTTTTACTACCCAGCATTTTACACTGATAGTCTCTACCAGTCCAACCGCCCCAACCACCAGTACTGTAAGAGTCATTGCTGAATGTCATAGTAGCATAAAAATCTTGACTATTAACCCATGCTTTGGTTTCTCCATATGAGCTATCTCCTCGTCCACTAGTACCACTTGCGGTTGTAGTATACATTACTTCTGTTGGAAAGTGCATTTTTTGCGTACTAGTATCTCCGCCACCTGTATAATATCCATTTTGTCCAATGATATTTTGGGTTGCGCAGCCATCTATTTTTGCTGCGCTCATACGCATGCCACCAACATCACCGCCATATCCAGCAGAACCATAATCAATTCCTTGGTTTTTTGGATCGTTTCCACTATATCCATATGTAACACCAACAGATGAAAATCCATCAAGACTAAATGTTCTAATGGTTCCTGTATGTAAACTATAACTGCACACTACACTGGTGGTAACGTTAAAGCCTCCGCCATCGCCTGACCCACCTCCAGCAACAATATATGCTGCATGATCACTCCAAAATCCGTTTGTATATCCTTGTGTGTATGCGATTTGTTCACCGCAATATCTGGTTGTTTCTGTACTAAACCACATTTGATTTACTGTACGCCAAGGATTACTTCCTTTGTATCCCCCAGCTAGAAATCCATGTGTATATATTGATCTGAATTCCCAACTACTGCTATTAATTTGCCCAGCCGTTGCTGTGCTACCTGGATATACCCAAAATGATCCACCAACTCCATCACTAGCTAGATAACTTCCTTGATCAGGGTTAGCTGATTCTTCTATATTTGCTTGTGTTGTGGTACTAATTTTAAAAGCCATGTTGACCCCTTATGCCAATTGCGCTGTAATTGTTGCAGCACCAGTACTACATGCACCACTACTTTGTCCATAGTGACCTTTTGGCTGGGCGGCTGCTGGCAGTGTTACTTCTGTATCTGAACTATAACTTTGTCTAATCGTGTGATTGTTTTGCTGACCATCGTAATGTCCCATGCAGTATCCGTTATCTTGTCCGTCCTCATAGTTTGCTTCACCGTATGCTCTTACTTTATTAAATGTACTAATTCTTGATCCAGTACTATCATTAAATTTTGCTTTTGGTAGTGTAACGTTGGAGCCATCTTCACTGTAAAAATGTCCTTTTTTACTACCTAGCATTTTACTGTGTACATCACTGGTATTTCTACTCCACCCGCCACTTGTCCAAGAATCATTACTAAATGTTAAGTATGCGGTGCTTCCAGCAAATGCAAACCATCCACGGGTTTGGCCGTAACTAGCATCTCCTCTGCCAGTAAATGATGAGGCGGTTGTAGTGTACATTACTTCTGTTGCAAAATGTAATTTTTGTGTACTGGTATCGTTACCGCCACTTACATAACCGTCTTGTCCAATAATATTTTGTGTAGCTGGAGGATCAAGTTTAGCTATGGTCATTTTCATACCACCGACATCACCGCCATATCCAGGAGAACCATAATCAAGTCCTTGGTTTTTTGGATCATTTCCACTATATCCATATGTAACACCAACAGATGAAAATCCATCAGCTGTAAAGGTTCTTATAGTACCATTATGTAAACTATAACTACATATAATATCAGTTGCGGCATTGAACCCAGCACCTGCTATACAATATGCATGTTGGTCACTCCACATTCCGTTTGTATATCCTTGTGTGTATGCGATTTGTTCACCGCAATACATAGTAACTTCAGTTGCATGCCATGTTTTATTAACTGTACGCCAAGGATTACTTCCTTTATACCCAGCGGCTAAAAATCCATGTGTGTATACACTACGATATTCCCAACTACTGCTATTAATTTGCGTTGCACTTTGTGTCCCACCTAGATAACTCCAATATGCTGTACCGTCTCCTGCTGAAACTAGATAGCTACCTCTATCAGCACTTGCTGTTGCTGGAATATTTGCTTGTGTTGTGCTACCAACTTTGAACGCCATTATTTGTTTCCTTTTAATTCATCTACTTGTTGTTGTAGATCTTTTACTGCTTCAACTAATAGTGCAATAACACCTTGATAGTTAACTGATTTAGTACCCATTTCGTCATTTGCAGTGTGTACTAATTGAGGTAGAACTTCTTCTACTTGTTGTGCAATAAATCCAAGTTGGTTTTCTTTATCATCTTTGGTATATAATTTTCCACTTAATCCTGCTATTAGCTGTCTTGGATTGCTTATTGTTCTAACATCACTCTTGAGTCTTGCATCTGAGTTTGTAATTACGTCACCACCACTGGTGATATCTCCCACTGTTGTAAGAGTACCACTCTGCCAAGTATTACCGTTATTGCCGTTTACTGTCCACTTGGTATTATCACTACCCACAAAACAGAATTCATTTGGATTACTTGAGTTTCCCCATATGTTACCAGGACCGCCATTTCCATTTGTTCCGTATCTTGCTCCACTGTTACCTGCCCAAAATAATCCCCAAGTACTGCCAGCAGTGGAGACCATATATGCACTATGATCAACACTCAATCTAAATGGCGCATTGGTTTGTCCATCTCCGCTGCCAACTACGTAACCATTAAAATATGCGCCATTTAAAGAATTAATTACTCCAGATGAATCAATACGCATACGTTCTGTGTTGGCTGTTGTTCCAGTTAAAAAAGACAATCTCATTGGAACATTACCACTAGATACACTTCCATCAACAGTAGCTAGTACACTTGCTCTTTGTTGATATGCAGATCCATCATATCCGGACCAGTGTATTTGTCCAACAGCAGAACCATTTGTTTTTGCTGTTGGACTAGCAAAAGTACCGTTAGTGGAGAAGAATCTAAAGTCGTTACCGCTGTTTCCAGAGCGATATGTGTGAGGTCCTGCTTCTCCTGTATGTTTAAGGATAGTTGTTCCTCCTTCAACATGCAGTTTGCCACTAGGAGAATTTGTTCCAATACCAACATTACCAGTTCGTTCAACTTTAAATCTTGGAGTAGTCTGAGCATTATCGTCCCATACAGTTAATCCTGTGCTTCCGCTTCCAACAATAATATCTAATCCACCAATATCATTTATAGAGTTTGCCCATGAAGAATGAGCAGCACTACCCATCTTAACATTGCCTTTGATAGTTAGCTTAACATTAGTTTGGCCACTATTGTTACCAATGATCATACGACCATCGTTTTCAATTCTAAATCCATTTGATGAAGTGTTATTAGTAAACATGCTGACAGCACTATTAGTTACTGTTCTAATACTATTCTGATCAATTCTAAGAGTTTGACTTGCATTTTGTAATTTAAAACTAGCATCACCTGATGATCTATAGACGTGCAGAGATTCATTAGGAACTGTTGAACCAATACCTACATTGCCGTTTCCATCAAATGTAACCTTTGGTACTCCAGTATGAATATTTGTAGCATTACTACCATAGATAAAGTTTAACCCATCGCCTTTGGTTGGTCCGTCTGGAGAAAGACTCCACACATTATAAGTTGATGTTGACGGTCCTTGAACAAAAACAAGACCGTATTCAGGATAAGTTCCATTATCATAAGTTGATGCTAGCATCATACCAGTTAAATTACCATGGTTACTAATACCCACTCGGCTATCTTGATACATACCATTGCCGCCGCTAAATGTATGACCACTAACTTGTAATTTACTAAAAGGACTGGCTGTACCAATACCAATTTTGCCACCATTAAAATAAAGGCTTTTACTGTTTAAGTGGCTAATAACATCTGCATCTGTATATCCAGCTGGCAATCCTGTTAAGTTAGACCCGTCACCGATAAATGATGTTGCTGTAGCAGCACCAGTATCTAAATCTACTTTAAATTTTTCTGAACCGCTACCAATAAATTGAATTTCGTTTGGTGTACCACTCCATCGTATTCCCCATGCGTCACCTGAAGTACTATTACTTGGATAATATCTTTCCGATATACCCCAGATGTCATGAAATCCTGTTGTGTCAGCTAAGTCAGCTCTTGCAAGTAAGCCTTGTGGAAACACTGGTTTGTTGGCATTAGTAGATGGAAATATTATTTGACCCGTAATAGAATCATCAGCATCACTACGTAAAAATTGTAAACTGTCAAGATTATCAAGTGTGCCTGCATCTCCAGTGGATGATACTCCACCTTTCCATGCGCTACCGTCCCAGGCCCAAGACCTATTGCCTACTGTAAATACTTGTCCTGTACTTGGACTACTTGGAAATGTGATGGCCATTATTAGTTACCTTTGTTTTTAACATATGTAACTATTTATGTGATTTTTAGTTAATATTTTTTTAGGGTTATTCACTGTACTTTGGGTATTTAGACTTTACAGCTAAACATTTGTTACGGTATTCATCTAATGCTGCTTGATCGTTTTTAACCCAAGCATCGTTAAAGTCGTCAGCTAGTGGATATTCTTTTTTTCTAAACCAAGCGTGTCCATCCATATTAGTGAGGCATGATAGTTGCATCTCATCCAAGGACGCAACAAATGCGTCTTTATCTTCTGACAATAACCACTGCTCATATATTGGGTTTTTAAAATTATTCATTACTATATCCTATCTAATCCAAACTCGTTTCCATGTAGGGGCTGATGGTCCATTGCTGTACCATGGCCCAGTATAATAACTAGAGTAACTGTTGTTTAATTGTGTAATAGTTCCCCACCAACTACTAGAGCCAGGATATGTAGTAAACAAAGCGTCTGATGGAGCATAATTACCTGTATTAATCCAAGGAACACGTTGGCCCATACGACTACTATTAGCAAAACCAGTAACATCAAACCATTCGTTAGCAGTAATATTAGTTTGTGATGGTACATTTGCAGTCATTGAATAACTAGCAACATTAGCAGTAAATATTCCACCATAACGATATCGTGTAGTAGAATCTGAATATGCTTCTATCATAAATTGCCATGCGCCGGTCTTTTTTAAATAATCAGACCAGCCCAAGATAGAATAAGGTTGAACAAGACTTGGAGAAGTTTGATTTCGTAATTCAATATTTGAAGTTGTCCAACCCATATAGCTAATCGAATCTCCTCGAACAGTATGAACTAGTATCCATCCGCCACTGTCTTTTGTCATATCACAGTAGGCCTGGAATGCAACGCCGTTATTAATATTTGAATCCAAAAACCAGTAAAGACCATCTCCAACACTATCTCCAGCATTAATAATGTCAATTGCACTTGATGCTGGGTTAGTTTGTGTTCCTAACGGTCCACGACCTATCTGTACCCAATCAGTACCATCATATGCTCTAACTGCATTATCTGTTGTATTAAAGTACATACCACCAGTAACTGGTGATGATGGATTGCTGGTTAGGTTAGCTAATATTAGCTGT
>ENA-UZWT01002332-UZWT01002332.1-metagenome-genome-assembly--contig:-Day-1-50m-contig-2332_pt1 | contig 14624 bp, 17 predicted proteins | sample MGYA00260338_ERZ794898 | MGnify/ENA metagenome assembly ERZ794898 | reverse complement strand
TTCCGTGGAATGAACGGAAGAAAGATTGCTCCATTGGCAAAGAACACAGTCCCATACATTGGAGTATTGGACTCAGATAAAACAAGTAGACAAGCACCCAACGGGATAGTTGAAGTTGCCCTACGTAAAACAACAAGGAAAAAATAATTATGAGCGTATTAAACAAAGCAAAGGGTCATTTTAGAGACCAATTAGCAGGAGATTTGAATAAGATTGAAGTACCAGAATGGGAAACAACAATCTATTTTAAGAATATATCAACGTTTGCACAGGAACAAAAAGTTCTTGAGTTGCATGCAAAAGGTGAATTAGTTGCCGCCTTGGTAGAAACATTAATCCAAAAGGCGTTGGATAAAGATGGTAAGAAACTATTTAAGAACGCAGACAAAGATGTACTGATGCGTGAAGTTGATCCAAATATCATTATCCGTATCTGTACTGAACTAAATGCCGCCAAGGATGCAGCAAACGGTACTCTGGGAAACTAACAGAGGATCTTGACACACTCTTGCTCTTCAAAATTGCTGGAGAGATAGGACAAAGTGTAGAATGGATCCTGCACAATGTAAGCACACTGGAGTTGCAGGGCTGGGCTAAATATTATGAATACCAGTACCAGCAACAAAATAAAAGGATGAACTAATGGCAGATTATAATATTAATATCAACGCCAAGGACAACGCAAGTGGATCAATTGGTAAGATCTCAGGCGGACTTGGTGGGCTTACAGGAAGTGCCAATAAATTTAAGGTTGCAATGGGGGCGGCAGGTGCCGCTTTTGCTGCCTTAGGTGCAGTTAAAATTGTTGGTGATAAAATTACAGCAATGGATGACTTGGCTAAAAGTGCAAGGAGTGCCGGAGCAGCAATGAGTGGGGAAGCATTTGAAGGCTTCCAAGTAATGAAACAAGCTATGAATGAAGCAGGTATTGATGCCGCTACATTTGATAGAGCTATGCTTCAAACCACAAGCAGATTAAAAGCAGGAACAGAAGGACAAAAATCATTTGCCGCTGTTACTGACAAACTTGGTGATAGTATATTAGACTTGAACGGCAACTTAAAGTCAGGTCCAGATCTATTACAAGAAATGATGAATGCCTTAAATGAAGGCAAGATTACAACAGAAGACTTTGCAAAAGTTGTTGGTGGACGTGCTGGTCCATTAATTCAACAACAGTTTGCAAGCATGAATGAAAGTGCAGAAGATCTACAAGCTACGCTTGATGATGTTGCACAAAACACAAACATTATTCCATTAGAAGCAGCTGAACAGGCAGAAGCATTCAATGACAACATTGGACGCTTGAAAGAAGGCCTGGGTCAAATGATGACTGATGCAATTACACCGCTGATGCCAATGTTATTGGATCTCAGTGAAAACATATTAGCAAACATGCCTGCTATTATTGAAAAAGTACAAACAGCAATCAGCAATCTACAACCTGTATTTGAATTGATAGGTACACTACTTACAGAAGTTATAGTTCCAATCTTAACCAAAGTATTTGAATACTTGGGATTTATAGCAGAAGCAATTGCACCACTTGTTGACAGTGCATTACCTTTATTAAAAGAAGGTTTCCAATTCATTGTTGATGTAGTTACAAGTGCATATGAAATAATGAAGACTGTTTATGAGATTGCATTACCGGCACTTGAATCAGGATTCAACGCATTAAAAAGTATTGTTGATGCAGTTGTTGGTGCATTCCAAAAAGCTGTTGAAACATTGAGTGCAATCAAACAAAAAGCAATTGAATTAAAAGATGCTACTGTAGGTGCAGTTGGTAACATGAAAGATGGTGTTATAAATGGTGCCAAAGGAATGTATGAAGGCGCCACTGGATATGCAAGTGATATGTACAATGACTGGTTTGGTAATAGTATTTTCCCAGACTTACGTGATGGTATTATTCAAACATTTAGAGATATGGCAAATGGTGCTATTTCAGAATCAAGTAGAATGGCAACACAAACAACAAATTCAGCCATTCAAGGTGCACAAACATTTGAAGAAGTATTTGCTAATACATTAGGTAGCGCATTACAAACAGGTAAAATGGACTTAGGTAACTTTGCCAGTTTCTTCCAAAATAAAATTGGACAAATGGGACAAGGCGCTGGTGGATTGGGCGGCATCTTAGGTTCAGTATTTGGCGGTGGTGGCCTTGGAGGCGGAGGCCTTGGCGGACTATTTGGTGGAGGCGGCGGTGGCGGTCTTGGCGGAATAGTAAGTGGACTATTTGGTGGCTTCTTTGCAAACGGCGGAACATTAGGCGCAGGCAAGTTTGGTATAGCAGGTGAATCAGGACCTGAGATTATACACGGGCCAGCTGGTGTTACTCCAATGGATCAAATTGGCGGTAGAGCACCTGCGGTAAATATAACTATACAAGCAATTGACACGCAAACTGGAACAGAGTTCCTGCTTAAGAACAAAAAGGCAGTAGAAGGTATTATCCAGAATGCATATAACAGACGTGGAAAACAGGGGATTTATTAATGGCTGACATGAGACAAATATTTACGTATCCAAATAACTTGGCTACAGATTACATAGATCCAAATTATGTAGGTGATTCATATACTGGATTTCACAACAGAATAGAAACTTTAATAGCCGGAGCATACAAAACTTGGCTAAATCCTTTGGCAATAACAGCTACCACAAGTGAAACTATGCAAAACATTTCAAAGTTTGGCAGCTTTTATGAAAACGTATCATATGCTGGACACTTATCACGTTATGATTTTTGGCAACAGCCATTGGTTGTTGCAACAAAGAAATTAATTGACAGCGTTCCAATGACAGCAGATGCTACAACTCAACCAATGAGTGTTACAGTAACAACAACAGGTGATTTTAATGATGGAATGAGAGTAACAACATCAGGAGTTGATGGAACATTTGGTGTTACTATAGACCGCGGAGATTATCCGGAATTATATGCAAAAATAATTTCACCTACTGAAATTCAACTTGCAACAGATCAAGCATTAACAAATCTTGTCAGTTTTATTGGTGGTGGTATAAGTTTTCCTGTTACATTTGATGATGTGCTTCAAATATCTGGTAGGTATATGCATGAAGATGCACAAGGCAACCTAATTACTTCAGACTACCTAGGCAGTGGATTTTGGGAATTAGATTTGACTACAGTCTTTGGATCAAACAATGTAATTGTCCCAGATGGATCAGCAATAACATTCTCACAACCAGGTACATCATGGGATAATGATAATTTATTGTTTGGTACTTATTATATATACAAGTTTCCTGCTGGGTTTCCAAACAGTCCCACTTCAGAACATGTATATGCTCTTTATACATCTCTACCAGTAGACTTTACTTCACAGAGTGGTAGAGCAAGTACATATAATAATTTAGAGTTTCCATTAAATGGTACTACTTTTAATGGTACAATTTTACCTGGAACAAAAAAAATTGAAATTCCAGGAGCAGCATCTCAGTTACCAGATTCTGGTCAACTCTGGGTTACAGAGGCTGGACAGATTACTTGGCACTCAGGGCATACATTTGGACCAAATGGCACAGAGGCCAGCAAAGACGGATTACCTGCTCAGAGCTACGCTGAATTCTTTACATATGAAAATAAAGTATATGACGCAGTAAATAATACTACTACAATTGAAATTCCTAATCTTAATTCAGCGTATTGGTCTTCCACAAAAACTGCAACAGTTGATTTTAATGTTTCTTTTATGAACAGACCGCAAGTTACTCAAGGTTCAGACCTGCCTCCTGGAACTATGCCTGACAATGGATATGGTTGGGCAACAGTAAACAACGCAAGAGTAAAACTTTCAAAACCTTGGGCAACTGATTATATTGATGGACAAGCATTTTACATTCCAACTGGCAGCGGAAATAGTTACCCCGGTGATGCAAGGTCTAATAATTTAGATGCAGCACCATATCCATATTATCTAAAATCAGTTCCAGCTCTTGAAACGTCAACTTATAAAATATATGATGTTTATAGAAATAGTTCCATGACAACATTAATTGATCTGTCATATTACAATAATTTCCTAATTCCATTTTACGCAGTTCCAACATTGCAGACAGATGGAAGCATAGCCTTTGGTGAATCAGCTCAAAGTCTAGTAACACAAACAACTAGACACGTTTCACCCAGTCAGAATATTTATTATGCGTCTAATTGGGACACATTGTTTGGAACATATATACAAGCCGCAGATGATTACCCAGCATATGGTATTCAAAACGGAGAATTTCTTACCTTAGATTGGAATGCTTCATCTTCAACATTTACTGTAGTTGGCAAATCTCAACAAAGCACACGTATGAATCAATGGCCTTTTGGGGTACCATCAGATGAACAAACACCAAGTCCGTATCCCACAAATTTGGCATTTAATTATAGTGGTGGTTCTTATGATGGACAACCAAGATTTTGGTTATTAAAAAGTATTGCTGATACTATAATTAACAGCAGCAATCAAGTTATAATGACACCCACTGGGCCACTAATGCAAGGCTCAGGTACTTTCTGGAATGACCATTTTAAGTACAACACAACAATTGCATCAGAGAAAGTGTTTACAGCATCAAGCCAATATATAACATATAATAATAAACAATTTACTCTTATGTACGGAGGGGCATGGGATAACACAAGTCCAAGTAACATCTTAAAAGACAATTTTAGGTATGTTCCAGTACCAAGCAATGGTCCAGTATTTTCACAAGATATTCCAGCCTTAAATATAGGGCGCATAGAAATTTACACGTATGATACCACCACCGCACCAACCCAATATGATTTCAACAATGGAACTGAAGTAACTGATTTTCCAAGTAGTTTCCCATCAAGAAACAGCGGTGGATATCCCACATCTGCTTTTCAGACAGCAACGGCAGCACCAGCTAATTACACTGGAGTAACTGGAACAAACGGGTATTGTAGATTTGATAATCCAGTAACTCAAGGTCAGTACAAAAAACAATTAGACGTTTATACAAACCATGCTAAAACAGTTGCTAATGTTAATTTTGATTGGACCACAAGACCATACACTGGTGTTACAAATAGTGTAGACCCTGCAGGTGATAATTACCCAGTAGGAATAGATGTAAGTGGAACTAATGTAGAATGGTACATGGGAGCTATAGATTGGGTTTTAGCACAACCACTTCAACTTACTATGAACAACTCTGGTGGAACACCATTTGTTAAAACTGTTTATGTAAAAAAATTACAAGCTTCAAGTTACATTGAATTTTACAATGATAATGCCCTTACAAATCCATATACAAGTACTGATTTTATCAGTGATTGGACTCCATACATTGATGCAAGTGATACAGGTTATTTACAAGTGTTCACTCAAGAACCTGTATATGCGCCAAGTGGTGGGAACGGATTTAAATATGGTGATGTTGATGTTGCAGCTGTAAATAGTACAACACGCCTTAAAGCTACTACTACAAGCCCATTTGTTATAGAATACCCATCTATGTCTACAATGCAGATGACAGGTCTATATGTAGAACAGCATCAAAGTGATTTAGCTGATTTACCAGATAAAACTTCCACAGCAATTATACCGCTAAATCCAAACCCAACTGGAGGCATGACTCTTCCATTAAGTAACAGTACAACAGGAAATATTGGACCATATACCGCAGGTGGCAGCAATCCATATGAAATTGATACAGTTAGTTTATTATTACCAGGTAATCAAAAATACACATATCAAAATAGCTCAAATGTTACAACACCTGGTGCACAAACAAATACAAGTAAATATTGGGAAGCTGGGTCAACTACACCAAGTTATTATACAAATGGAGCCGTGTCAGCACAATTTACTACAACAGTTGACACTGATGGATATCTACAGGATGTGCAGTTAGTGGAACAAAGTGGTTCAGAAGGTGCATATCCAACAGGTGAAGATATAATAGTTCTTATTGAAAATAGAACAGATCAATATGTTCCTCCAGCACCAACACCACATGAAATAGCTGATGCAGAAGATATATTTGATACGCATGATGAATGGGTAGGCAATTTAGCAAGTGATCTTAAAACATGGCCAAATCACATATCACCTGCAAGTGCAAGCATTGTATATAATCAACCTACTATTGCAAATATGTCACAAAACGGTGTAAAATATACACGCCGTAGTGGATTTACAAAGTGGGTACTTGAAGTAGAATATCCACCAATGAAAGCAAAGGACTTCCAAAAGTTCCACGCAATGGCTCAAGCAATGCAAGGCCAAAGCAAATCAATTTATTTCAAACTGAGAAATGCAGATGATGTAAGCATACTATGGGCTGATATGATGGATACAAACAGTTCATTGTCAGCATTAAATATACCTACAAGTTATGCACAAGGTTTTACTCCACAAGGGTCTTACGTGTTGCGTCTTGAAGGATTAACAGCAAGTGATCCAGAAGCGTTCCGTGAAGGTGAAGTGTTTCTGGCAGGTGAAAATGAAAATGGTAGTTTACACACAGCCATTGGTGCAGCAGCTTCAAATGTATTTGGTGAAGCAAGAGTTAGAATGCCTTATCCATTAAGAAGCAATTTGGCTCAAACAGCAAAAGTTGACAAAAACCCAGAATGGGCAATAGTAACACTAAACAGTGATGCGTTTGAATACAGCGTAGATGTAAACAATTATTATACTTTAAGCGTGGCATTTGATTTAGATCAATGGGGAAGTTAAATGGCAACATTAGCAGAAATAGTTGAAAGAAAAACTATAGAATATTATGATTGCGTAGCAATAGACATTGACGCAAATCATACATATCTTATGACACAAGCACCTTTTGATTTAGATTTAATTCATAGTACACCATACCCAGATTATGATACATTCAAAGCCGCAGGTGGATTGCTTGGTATCAGTGAGATCACAGAAAATGCAGTGTTTAGCATTGATAAAATTAACATAACAGTTGCTGGTATTGTTCCACTAAATCCCGGTGATGATTCAATAATGGTTGAAGCACAAACGTTAGAATACATTGACAAACCAGTCACAATTTATAGAGCATTCCTTGAACCAGATAATGTAGCAACCATTGGATCAATGGTAGAATATAACCTTATAATGTTCAAAGGTTATATTGATGCTATGAATGTAACACAAAATTCATCAGGTGATACAACCCAAGTAAGCATTGATATCAGCAGTCATTGGAGTGATTTTGATAGAGTATCAACACGTCATACAAACAACACAAGTCAACAGGAATATTTTCCTGGTGATGTTGGACTTGAATATTCAGTTGAAATACAAAAAGAGATTACTTGGCGGGAAGTTTAACATGGATTCTGCATCACAGATGAAAGTAGGACTGTGGTTGGGAACAAAACTTAATCAAGCCTATGTGCGTGGCAAGAATGATTGTTGCACACTGTTTATGGAATATCATGATCATATGCACGGCACAGATACATTGAAATCAATTTATAATAAATACACTAATAAAACAGGTGCTATTAAAACAGCCCGTGAATTTGATATCACAGGTAAATGGTTACCAAAGCATGGTTATAAACGTGTAAATGAACCACAAACAGGTGATATAGTTATAGTGGACACAGGTTTATATCCAAGCGGATATATTGTTTGTATGAATACAGCGTGGACTAATGTGGACAAAAAACAAAGAATGCAGAGATTTGCATTAGAAGAACCAGATCAGCCTTACAGCATATGGAGACATAAAACCCATGGGTAAAGAAGTAGTAGGAAAATTATTAAAAACTGTAGTGCAGGGTGCCTTCTCACACAACCAACAACGTAAAGCTGAAAAGGCTCAGGCAAAACAAGCAGTTGCAAGTGTCCGTGCCAACGTTATGGTCAACAAACAATCAAACAATGATGCAATTTATCCATTGTATGGGAAACACCGCATTGGTGGAACAAGAGTATTTGTTGAAGCAAGTGACGGTGCAGGTAATGTACAAGGTATTGATGCCAACGGTGATGCAACAAACACAGAAGTGCTAAACATGGTTATTGCTATGTGTGAAGGTGAAATGGATGATATAACACAGCTATGGTTCAATGATACAATTGTTTGGGACAGTGCCGTAAATGGAACCAAAGGCACCTTAGCCAGTGGTGGATATTCATTACAAAATTTTATGAGTGGAACAAAATACTCAGGTGCAACCATGTACGTTGCATGGTATCCAGGAACAGATGTTCAAACAGCTGATCCAACAATAAATGCCAGTGTTGGTGGCAGTGTTTGGAGTGGCAATCACGTATTACGTGGGTTAAGTTATTTGGCATTGAAACTTCAAGCAAGTGAAAAGTTTGGCGGGCAGTTGCCAACATTCAATGCAACATTACAAGGTAAAAAAATATTAGATGTAAGCACACTAACTGAAGGTGATACACTTGCTGATTTTACCAGTGCCAATTATACAGCTGGTGCAGATCAAAATCCTGCAGATGTTATGTATGATTATTTGACCTCAGACCGTTTTGGAAAAGGCTTAGACAGAGATGCTAATGGAAACTTAGTAGTTGGAACAGATATTGATTTATTAAGTTTTAAATATGCTAAAATTTACAGTGACGGTGCAAGAATTGGAAGTGGATATAAGATAAATGGATTCCTACAAACAGAAAGACAAATATTTGACAACGTCAGTGAAATACTTGAAGCTTGTAACGGAATATTAAGATTTATTGACGGAAAATATCAATTGCATATCAAAAGAAAAAATGAAGCTACACTTACTCATGCCGCGTTTGTGTTTCTTAAACAAGACATTATTGGTGAAATTTCATTGGTACTTCCAACTAAAAGTGCCAAGCTAAACAAAGTCACAGGCAATTTTAACAATGCAGCTGAAAAATACAATGATGACCTTGTGTTGTTTAAGAGTGATCCATACATATTAGAAGACAATGGTACTATATTAGAAACACAAGAAGATTATACACTAATAACTGATTCAGCAATAGTAACAGATCTAATTACGCAAATGGCGGAGAAAAGTAGAAACAGACAAACAATTAGTTTTACAGCGGCACACACAGCTATGTTGCTCAAAGCTGGTGATGTAGTTGAATTCAGAAATGATGATTTTGGATGGGGCAGAGGCGCCAGCCAAACTGTAAAATGGTTTAGAATACAAGAATTAAAATTAACAGATGAAAATACAGTTGAGATAGTTGCTACAACATATGACAGTGCATTGGAGTTATAAACATGAGTAGAATTACATTAAATCAAGGAACACAACACCAGTATACCCCAGACGGAAAAGACATTGAAGGTTCAATAAATCTAAATAATCTCAGTGATGTTACCATCACAGCGCCATTACTAAACAATCAAATTTTAGTTTACAGTACATCAGCCAATCAATGGATAAACACTACAACAGGAAATGTTACAACATTAGATCAATTAACTGATGTTGTGATTACAGCAGTATCAGACGGACAAAGTTTACAATACAACAGCACCACTGGTAAATGGGAGAATGCAGACATTGTAGCCTCTTCCATAGATGGTGGAACTTACTAACAACATATAGTCAATTAAGGTGTCTTAAACGCTCAACAAGGGCTATATATAGCGTCAAAAATTACAAGGAATACTTATGCCCCATAACCCACAGAACTACAGTATAAACCGCCTTAAAGGCAGTTTTAACAGAGCATTGACATTAGACAAATACAACCAATTGGTTCATTTTGTAATGGTTAAAAAATTACTAACAGAATGTCCAGGAGACTATGTTTGTTATAGATTTTTTTATAATGGAACAGCGGTTGCAACAAGTGAACCAAATATAGATGAATGGTTAGAATTACACGGATTAGAACCCAGAGGATCAGCTGAAATAAAATTAAATAATTCAGGTGAACAAGAACAAAAAACTGGACAAAACGGATACAGTAAAAGTTTTTCACATGATGCAATGGTAGACAGCAAAACACTACAAGCTGAGATTGTACATAGATTAGACAATGGTGCAACACTGTCAAGTCTTGCAGATGAATTGGGTTGCAGTGCAGCAAACATATTTTATCACAGAAAAAAATACAATGAACGTATGGCCAAAGAATTAGAGGTTGACAGCTAACGTTTTATAGTGTATAAATAGTACTGTTAGTTAGAAAAAGTTTTGTATATTTACTTTACTCATAATACAGTTATAACAGCCTACTTAATCTAACTAAAAGTTGTATACGGGTTATTTGCGTTAATTCATGACGCAGCTCCAACAAGAATGAAACATTTCATGTGCCGCAGTTAGTTGCCCAATACTGTATACAGCGTATCTTTGATATGGTTATCAATTAAAACCCTATACGTGTTTTCTCCAAAACTTGATTTGTGCGTATAGGGTTTTTCTTTGATTGCAAACAAAGGTTGACAAAACACTGTTTTTATGCTATTATGATAAATACAAATATAGAAATAATTTCTATATAAAAAAAGGAGACTGACATGTCAAACACACCAAAAACTTATACACAAGAAGAAGTAGAAGATCTTATGCACTTAGCATTGGCTAATTGGGATAGAGATCTAATGGACACTATTATTGCATGGGAAAAAGACCCAGAGTTCCATAGCACACAAAAAACAGCAGATTGGGAACCAAGTAATTGGTTGTTTTATGCACAAGGTGATTCATTAAAAAACCATGGATATATAATAGAAGATACATTCAAAGAAGAATTTGAAACTGAGAAAAAAGCAGAATTAAAAACAACCTTAACAACGCTATTTGGACAAGCAAAAAAATAATAAATACAAATAACAAGATAACCTTGTTATATTAAAAGGAGACTAACATGAATGATAAAATATTATCTACTATAGATCTATTCTTACAAAACTACACCTGTACAGAAACAGAACCTGGACATTGGGAAGGTAGTTTTACAAACACCCGTAAATTACACACTGAACGTGATGATCTCACTGATGCTCATTGGGAAGAAATCACACGGCATACCAAAAATGGCTTTGACAAAATGCCAAAGAACTTGCGTGTCAGTGCAGAAATTAAATTTGATGCATATGAACAATGGGTAGTTGATATGGATGTAGAAGGGTATACATTTCCACAAATACTAAAACACTTCAAAGGCACATGCTATCACAGAGATGCACAACAAAAAGTTTGGGGCGTTTTGGTGAGTTGCATGGAAGCCATTTGGTGGGGATTGCAAGATGAATAGACTTTTTTTAAACAACATAGCGTGTGATGGCTATGTAGACAAAAACACGGTTGTGTGTTATACTATTGATATAATACATATATCTAACAATATACATCAAATAGGAGCAAACAAATGCAATACAAACATCTAACAAATGGAATGGAAATTAACAAATTTAATTTAAGTGAAATTGTTGATGCCATGACACTGAAACATAAACCAAGTAAAATGAGTAGAGGAGCAAGTTATGAAGAAATTGCTTATTGCTGGTTGTATGTTATACCTTTTAAGGTATTGAAATATAGACTGTATCCAAGACAAGATAATGCAATTCAATTGAGTCTTGATGAAATAAGAGCTTCATTTCTTTACAGATACAAAGTGGATAAGAAAATGCATTACTGGTTTGACTGGTTTCAAGACAACTATCCACTATACATGATTACAAGTCAAGGTAATAGTTTAACAGGTAAAAAAAGTTATGGTATTCCAAACATACACATTGTTGATAGTTTAATCAAAGCAGATCCATCAAAGTTTACTGAAGCATTTGGTAATGAATTTGAAGATATATCTGTTGAAGTTGGTGATAACATAGACTTCATTGAAATTGATGCAGATAACTTAGAAAGATACATCAAACAAACATACAAAAACTGGACAGCTGATGGAGGCAACAATGAAACTCTAAAGAGATACATTATTGATGCTCTTGCTATACACAAACTTGCCTTAGGCATCAATCAAACTGTACAATGTCCATTGAGTGGTAAAATTTGGCATGAAATACCACAATACTACACTACAACAATAAGCGGAAGACGTTATTATAGAGGTAGTTTTGCATTACAACGCATGAGTAGTGTTGTCAGAGAAGCGGCCTTAGGTGCATGTTATGAAGTTGATTTACGCACAAGTGTATTTTCATTTTATAAGATGTTGTTGAATGGACATTCAGTAGATACAAGTGTGTTAACAGAATTAATGTTTGATAAAGATCAATTCCGTAAGAGTTTAGCTAAAAGTTTAATCAACACAAACACAAGTGAACAGCACAAAGTTGATATGGTAAAAGAAGCCATAACAGCCATGGGTTTTGGTGCAAGAAGCACTCAATTTGGTAGTATTCAAAAAATTATATGGAATAATGAAGACCGTAAAGCATTGTTTGAACATCCTAAATGGGTTGCATTAAAGAACATCAAAACTGAAGTTACTAAAATTGTTAACAAACAGTACATCAAAGAAATACGTGCATACAAAAAGTATTTAAAGAGTGTAGACAAGAAATACAGCATGGGTAGTTTCTTAGCATATCTATATCAAGACTATGAAACACGTCAAATGATGACTGTAATGGAAAACTTAGACAGATACAAATTGTTGTTGTGGGTGCATGATGGTGTTTATGTGCGTAAACGTCCAGATACAAGTGTAGTGTTGCATGACATACAATTAATTAATCCTTGGGCACAAATAGACTGTAAACAAATAAACAAATACGTTTATTTGAATAATGATGTTGAAATGGAACAAGTACAACATAAAATGCGTATGGCAGAACAAGAACGTATTGCACAAATCAAATACAGTGGAAGCAGCCAGCATTATAGCCATAATCCACAACAAGCATTGACACAAATTTTAAGAGAACAAGGAGTAAAATTATGAAAACATTTGATACATTCAAGTTTCACTTGTTATTACAAAATAAAACTATACCAGAACTTGAAAGCGTTATAAAATCTGGTGAAACACAGTTTAAAGTAAAACGCAAAGGCATTTATGTACTATTAGATACACCTACACGTGAACATTCAAGCGGTGTTTACGTAGACTCTAACTCAAAGAAGTGGAGTATAGAATTACAATAAATAGTATTAATAACAGGAGCAAAAAATATGATTACAGTTGAGATATACAGTTATAATTCAGGAATAAGAATTATAGATAAGTTTGAATATGAAAATCAACACTCATTAGACAAAGATCTAGTAGTACGTAGATTGGCAGGAACTTGGGTGGGACACCGCATTTATAATATGCCATTATCACAGTTTAATAAACTAAGTGAAACACAACGCAACAATTTAGATTGCAAAGCCGTATTTGATAAAGCGGCATACATAGGAGCAGGTAAATGAATAAAGATAGAAACAGTAAATTTAACCGTTGGTGGAAAACAAATCACCACTATAAATTAGCACACAGATGGTTAATAAAACATTCAAAGCGGTGCATACACAATTATCATATTGCACCAGAGCAATTTGATCAAGCTAAAAAGATATTCAAGCGTTATAATTTAAGTGAGTACAAGCGTCTAAATAAAATTGATGCGTATTTCTTATGGCGTTTAACACACCCTACTATGAATGCCAGACGTGAAAGACTGTTGGCAAGTGCGGCATTTTTTGAAAGTGTTGCAGATCACAGTGCATTTAGTAAATGACACCAGCAGAAGATCTCATAGAACGTTGCAGTAGCAAGTATAAATTTTGGACAGAAGTCTATGAGATGTTGGAAAAACCCTTTGAATACAGGGCACCAACTGACAGTGAATTACGTGAATTTGTAATAAGATATGCGGAGAAATATAAATGATTTATTTACTTATAGGGTTGACACTGATGTTTATAGCTTATATGTTGTAGTTACACATTAACAAAGGAGTGTAACAAATGACTTATATAACTAATCCAGAAACAACACTAATTAACGCAGCAAACTGGTGTAGAGATTATGATGAACCTATTAAGACTTGTATCCAAGATATTATGTCACACCCAACAGTAGCACAAATTATCAATAACTTTGCACACGTGGAGATGTTGTTATGAGCAAACGTGCATACATGAACATGTTGACGCACAGTGTAAAACGTGGATTAATCAGTCAACGCAAAGCTAAAAAACTATGGTTGAACTACTGTCAAGATAAATACAGTTACCAAAATAAAGGTTTTTGTTGAACCTGTTACAATTGGATTTGCAGAGATGCAATAGATTATAAGAGTTTATAATCACTAACCTCACATAGCCCCCTTATAGCTATGTGGGGTTTTTTATTGGCCGTTTAATCTGTAAACCATTATGCCGCTAAATCTTACAAAAAAGATAAATATTAGTACCAACCAAACAGTGGGGGTTCTGTGAGGCATGGTAGCTCAGGCTCCTCTCCTTGTGGGATGCCTGGGCATTTTCTGATGATTTCCAAACAGATAAATAAAGCTGTATACAAATAAAACAAGGAAGCATCATATGAAAGATTTAGACAAATTAATCAAAAGTTTAACAACCCTCTCTAACCTGGTATTGCTTTACCTTACAATTACGTGGGGATATCAAGCGTTAGCATTCTTAATTGGGAGTTTAATAAACTAATGGCAGCCACATACAACATAACAAT
>ENA-UZWT01020149-UZWT01020149.1-metagenome-genome-assembly--contig:-Day-1-50m-contig-20149_pt1 | contig 14671 bp, 31 predicted proteins | sample MGYA00260338_ERZ794898 | MGnify/ENA metagenome assembly ERZ794898 | reverse complement strand
CATGTTTGGAGTAATGTCATCACCCTTTTTGTCGTGGCTTATTACTTCAAATGCTAAATCAACTGCGTGACTAAAGGTTTTCATGATTACTCCTTGGGTTCATACGACCTCCTGTATTTTTTCAAGAGCACGTTTTGTTGCTTGCATATAAGCAAAAGTAACTACTTCTATAAGTGCGTCAGATAGGCCAACGCCTTCCAGTTGCAGTCTAAGCTTGTCGCATGCTTCTATTGTTTTGTCTAAGTCCATTACTCATTCTCTCCAATTATTTCTTCGTTGATTAAGTCCCATAGAGAATCAAGTATGGGGTTGTAGCCTTCTATGTTTCTTTCTCCAATGTAGTTTTGGAGAGAGTCGATTACTTCAAGGGCTTGATGTTTGTTTTCAATTTCAATCATTGTTCTTCCTCCCCATAGCGCATATTCACTTTGTACATATCGCCACCTATTGGCTCAACAAAGCCTACTTCTAATGCATGTCGCAGAAGAGAGTCTTCGTCATATTCAAAGTTGAGAGCAGGGGCTTGGAAATTCCACAATTGCTTTTTATTTAAGATAATTTCTTCGTCACTCATAATTCCTCCTCGATGGTTTCATCGATGTTGTAGTTAGAATCTTTAAGTACTTCAAGTCTGTATTGGGCCATTTTGTTTGCGTAGCATTTGTCGCAGACTTTGCAGAGCTCTATGCCGCGCGCGTCATACTCCCACCAGCTGAGTTCGTTTTCATGTAAGCAAATGTCCATGGTCAGTCCTCACTGATTTCACGTGGCGTGAGGTTGTTTTGTTTTGCGTAAGAGTGAAGTTTTGAGCCTGCGGTTAAGATTTCTTCGTAGCGCTCTTCAGCTTCTGCTGGGGTTGCTTCACCGTCTTGATAAAGGTTTTCATCTGCTAGCCCATCGCATAAGTTCATTGCTAGTTCATCTAGTTGGGATTGGTTAATAGGATGTTTATAGTTATCCCATCTTTCAGATCCAGGGATCATGTTTAAGGCTGTTTTGACTTGGGCTAGATTTAGTAGATCATTCATCGTTATTAGCCCTGCTAATAACTGTACGCGTTGTAAAGATTTCGTCGCTTTTTGGCAGTTCTACTTTTCCTTCAAGTAAGTGGTCATAAAACTTAGTCATGATCTCATTAGCTACGTCGTTGCATATAGCTAGATTGTTTTGCCATTCAACTGGGTCTTTCATAAATCCTCCTGGTTTTTAAGGTGTTTAAGTTCTTCGTTGGTTAAACACTCTTTATGTACTCTATAAGTACCGTCGTAGAATACAGCTAGTTCTTCTTCCGGATATTTATATACGTCGTACGGGCTTACGTATTTATTATTTAATATGCGATCATTGCATCGTTCGCACATTATGGTTACTTCTTTGTAGCTTTCTATTGCTTTCTTTTTAGGCATAACACTGACGTCCTTTAGTAGTTAATGGAGTCTTGTGTTTTTTCGATTTTTAAAAATTAAGCACGATGTTTTCTACACCACGGGCTTTAGCTCTGCACAAATATTCAAGGTACGTTGACCGTGGTTTGTGGCCAGCGTCTTCAAGATCCCACAGGCGTGCTCGTTCCTTTCGGATTACTACGTCTATCGGTTCTAGTTCTGCTTTTACTACTGGGTTGCTTTCTGGATACATCTTTATCTTTCCTGAATATTGCATCAAAGTTTGCGTCGAATGCGAGCTGGTTAGTTGGTCGTTGTCTGCTGCCTTTGCTCATATCACTGCTCCAAATAGTCGACTACAGTGAAGTCTGTGTGTTCACCGTATATTTTTTCATCGGGGTCGAAATAATAGAAGATGTCTTCGTCATCTATGTCAGCACTATTTGGGTTGTATTCACCTACATAGCAACGTTTGACGTGTATTTCTGGGAGATCATTCCAATGCATAGCTATAAAAATAATCATGATTCATTCTCCTTGACTGATTCGGTGATGTACAAATAACCGTTGTCCGAGGCCCATTGTTCAAGTAGTGGCACGCACCGGTTGTATGCTTCATCGCAATAAAACTCAGCGATTTTTTCGGCAGCGGTATTGTCTTCGGCAAATACTTCAATTTTCATATCAGTGCACCGTTTTCATAGGCCATATGCCTTCTTCATCGTCGAGTTTGTTCATCATTTGGGCGAGTTCAATGACGTGGTCTAGTAACCCTTGCACTTTGTCCATGTCATGGTCGAGCATGTGTAACGCTGCTTGGATAAATACACTGAGTCCAGATATAGTCATTTCTTCGCCAATACAATCTTCAGGTATAGCATTAAATATCTTGTTACGGTATTCCATCATGCGTTCAGTTTTCTCATCTGCAGTGGCTTCATCAATCATGGTTACACCTCACAGGCGTCACAAAAGTACGCGTCTGATGCGGCTGCTTCTTCTGCAGTACGCACTGTTTCTTGATAATACGTGTTGCCGTCGTGATGTTCCGCCGTTGCAATATACCCAATAAGATTGCAGTAGTGATGCACAGGTCCATAAATATATAGTTCGTCGCCTGATGCATTACATGCTTCAACAATTGACCACATTTGCGATTCAACAAACCCTGCTTGTTCAAGTTGAGTTTTGTTGTCATAGAAATCGCCATCTGGCATACGCAAGTCTGTGAACGGGAAGTTACCGTTTATCACAGTTGAGTTTTTGTTACTCATGGTTTCTCCTAGTCAAAAGGTGGAAGGTGGTTGGTTTGCAGTTTATGCATTGCTTTCCCTTCTTCTTCGAGATAATTAACTGCGCTTCTAAAGCTAGCTTCTGGTGTATAGCCTTGGTGGATGAACAGTTTTTCAGCAAGTCGGACAATGCGGACGAGTTCTTGCTCGGTGTATTTAATGGGCATGATTTTCTCCTGCTTGCGTTTTACCTTTGCGTTGCCAGAAGCGGAAGTTGCGTTTAGGTTTTTCTGGTTTAGGTGGTGGCTTTGGCACGACACGTTTAGCGACGTACAAGAAGACTGAGATGATTGCGCCAGCAATGAGACCTGACATCATGCCGGCAAATGTGCCTGCGAATATCCAGATCAAGAAGAATGTAGCGCCTACATCTACAAGGATGTCAGCTTTGCATACACGATGCAGTCCGAATTTTAGTAATAGAAAGATTATACCAACAGCGGCAATTATTCCTGTAATAAACATAATTAACTCCTGTATTTAGATACTTGTGTTTCGAAAAAGGACTCTGCGTACGCGCAACCATTAGTTACCCAGGCAAAGATCGTTGTAAGTGCGGTGAAAGTGAATGCAGCCATTAATGACGCATAAAGTGCAGTTGACCTAACCAATTTATCTTTGGTCATAGTACGTTCCTCGTAGTTAGTTGTTATTAGCGTGGCTCATATTAGTTGAGCTAATATGCAAAAGTCAATAGTCCGTTAACCGTTGTCATGCACACTGTATCCCACTCGCTTCGCTCGTGATGATAGTGAACTGGCACACTGTATGTGCGGCGGAGGCGGCAATGAATAAAAAAACCCCATACACCCGAAGATGTATGAGGTAGAGGTTAAGCTGCTCTGCGGAAACGTGAACGACGTTCAGCAGATTGTTGTTCTCGTAATTTAACAGCTACTTCTTCAATGTGAGATAACGCATCATCGAAGGAATCAAGGCGTGCTACTTCATGCCATACACCATCGTCATCTGGTGCATTTTCTACGAAGTATGCAAAGGCAGGTACATCGTCGAGATAAGAACTACAATCTTTAGTAATCTCTGAATGTATGAACTGCAACTTAGCAAAGTCATCGTTGACAATTTGAACGAGACCGTCAAAGTCGACAGGTGCAATACCCATCTCTTCGCATAAATCATTTGCGTAGTCCTGACCAGTGCCACCAGATGTGCGGTTATCGAACTCAGCCTGATTATCTATAGAGTTACGTAGCCTGCGTGACTTCCACATAATGTTATTCATTACGTGTTGTATGAAAGACATCATATACTCAGGTGCAATAATAGGATCTTTACCACGTACGCCATTAAGTTTTTCTGATTCTACAGCTTCAAGACGTTGCGTGTGGAAATCCTCGTAAGCATCTGCAACGCGCATATCAGGTGCTTCATCAGTTAGTGATTGAATGTATCGGGCAACAGGCGCGTCATAGTTAGATTTGCTACCCATGTCAGTTAGTACAGCATCAATTAATGTCTGCATTGTATTACTCCTCTTCGTAAGTATTGAAAGTAGATGGTTTAACGTCGACATCCCAAGGGTTGCCGTACTTTGTTCCAGTGTGATGATTGTCATACTCGCCATTCCAAGCGCGTATCTCGTGGTCGAAGTCATCAAGCAATGACCAGTCGAGTACTTCTAAATGTAACGTATCCATAATTAACTCCCCATAAACTCATGAACATCAACGTATGCAGATACTTCAGATGCATTCTCAATTTCACTGAGTGTTGATTGTTGGTTGATACCGCAGAGAAGTAGACCAGCAAGCATTACATCATCTGGATTCTCTTTGGCGTATTGATAAGCACGTGAGGCTTTAGCCTTGAGCTTATCGGTCGTTGTCTTTTGGCTGGACATGAAGTCCTTAGCTTTAGTGATAAAAGACATATTTCCTCCTATGTAGTTAGCGGTAGTCCTGAACCATTCAAGACTTACAAAAATAAACACCTGACCACGGAACGTGGGCAGATAAGAAATAATCATTGACATGGGATGATGAACCGTGGTACGTGGTCCGTTGTCAAGAATTGTACAAAAAATGATCAAATGTGTACCATGTGTACCACGTGTGTACCACGTGTGTACCACCAAGCGAAATGCAACAAACATAGACAACATATGGTCTAGAGCAAATGTGTACCATGTGTACCACCAAATGTAGTCTTATTAGTATTTAAATTAATGTTAATAATAAAAAACAATAATATGTAAGTAGAAAAAAGGTGGTACACATGGTACACGTGGTACACATTGTTATAAGTTATTGATATATATACAGATATATGTGTACCAGAATGTGTACCACCAATTGTCGTTACTGGTACACATGGTACACACCCGTGAGCCGAGGACGACGGTCAACTGACAGAGGACAAAGGTCCGTTATCCAAGGATATGTTTCGGCTAATGCTAATGCTGGTTGGCTAATTGTTAGTGGTTCTTTGTTCGTTGCCATTCATACCGCTGCCATTTGCGTGCATACTCTTTATCACTCATCAACGTAGCACCTGACCGTGGGCGACGGGCGAAGGCCGTTGACCGTAGATAACGAACCGTCCATACGATCGGTAATCCTATGACCACGAGCATACCGCCAGATATAAAACATAAAGTTAGTAACATAAATGGATCATTCATCATGCACCTCCGCTTCACGCATCTCCGCTTCATACATCTCTCTCAATTGATCCAAATCAAATGGACACTCACGACCTTCCGTCTCCCAATACAACCAATCTTCAAATGACAATGTGTTCATGTGACACCTCCAACAGTGCGTAATTAAAGAACAACTGACACAACACCTGGCCGAGGAACGAGGACAGTAATCATCAAACAAAACCAAAGGGGTTACTGACAGACAAGGTTCCAGAACAACTAATCATAAACAAGGTTCCATATCCGTAATCGGGGGAACGGGGTAGCCGACAGCCGCACATCAAAGTAGTGCAGACGCAGAAAATAAGTAAAAAACGAAATTTTTTTTCTGAAAATTTTTTACTAGCAAAAATTAGAAAAGCTAATATAATCCATTGATGGATAAAACCCGTAAGTGTTCTTCATGTGGTAGTGAAAAGCTTGAGACTGATTTTCCGGATAGGTCTAAAAAGACCTGCACAGCGTGCAAAGCACGTAAGCACAACAAAAACGTGTCCGGTAGTCATGAGGCTTATCTGCGCGACCTCTACTCAAAAGCAAAATACGCAGTAAATAACGGAAGGCGCGCTGACCATATAGAGTGGCGAATAACACCTGAAGACCTTTTTAGGTTATGGGACGAGCAAGAAGGTAGATGCGCCGTGAGCGGTGTTATCCTTACCCACCATAAAGACGGAAGCGGCCATAAAGATTTTAATGTGTCTATGGATCGTATCTCCAATGACAGATCGTACTCCCCCGACAATATACAGTTAGTCTGCTACCGCGTTAATATCATGCGCCATAGCCTCTCAGGAGATATGTTTTACTGGTGGATACGAACAATTAACGATTTCTCTTGTCATTAAATATTAGTAGAGCTAATATATAGGCATGGATATAGAAATGGTATGTATAGAAGGTCTAGACGAAGCGATCATCGGAACTGGGTTACGTTCTACGGAAAGCGAAGTACTAGTATACGACGCTGAAAAAGCGAACGAAATACTTATGTACGCTGGCTATGGGGAGAACGCCTTGCCTCATTTCCTTGAAGGACTAGCTGTAGATGGCCTTGGTGAAAGAGCTCCTCTTTTTATTTACTTAGATAGTGATGTTGAGCATGACGTTACCGGACAAACAGGAAGACCAAGTCTTAGACTCGTCCACTGAGGTAGTTAGCTCACATACAGAGTTCCAATCTCATATGCCATATATGGGTTTGAATCTGAATGACCTAACTGTCCAACAGGAGAAGCTCGTAACCCTGATTGCTAGCGGTATGACAATAGCCGCAGCGGGTCGGGGTGCAGGCTATTCTAGTTATCCTGCGGCACACGAAGCCTCAAAAAGGCCGGCGGTCCAGCAGGCGTTGCAGTATTACCGTGACCAAATGCGAGAAACGGTAAAGTTTGAAGCAACACAAGCCCATGTAATGTACATGGATGCCTATAACGCTTCAGCAACCGCAACAGAGATGAAGAATACTGTTGATTCACTTGTAAAGCTGCATGGTTTGGGTCAGCCAGACACAGCGGTACAAGTTAACTTGAATATGAATGCTACTTCTAAGCAGCTAGAGCGGTTATCCGACGAAGAGCTGTTAGAAATTGCAGGGAAACAAACTGATTACTTGGAGCCTGATGGATCTTGAGCGAAGAGATCGAGAAAAGGACATGTATTAGGTGTAAGAAATTACATCCAGAGACTTTGTACGCGGAGTCAAGCGGACTCTGCGTTTATTGTAAAGCGGACGACGTTGATGCACTACCAGAACCAACCGCTGAAGTGCCAACTGACCCCGAAACAGAGGAATTATCTCTTGAGCAAAAAGCAAAAGCAGAACTCGCGCTCCGCTTCCTCACGCGGAAAAGGCTCCTCCCGTTCGTCGAAAGGTTCAACCCAGACTACCAAGCGGGGTGGGTACATAAAGATATTTGTAACCGTCTTGAAAAATTCTCTAAAGACGTGGCTGAGAAAAAGTCTCCAAGACTTATGCTCTTTATGCCGCCTAGACACGGTAAAAGCACGCTTGCTTCCGTTTCTTTCCCAGCTTGGCACCTCGGTCGCCACCCTCAACACGAATTTATCAGCTGTAGCTACTCAGGTAGCCTCGCTATGGGCTTTAGTAGAAAAGTCCGCCAACTCCTTCGTGAGCCAACTTATAAATCAGCTTTCAAAACGCGGTTGGACAAAGACTCACAATCTGCAGAAGCATGGCTCACTACTGACGGCGGCGGTTTTGTTGCTGCTGGTGTTGGTGGCGGTATTACTGGTAAGGGCGCTCATGTCCTTGTCATTGATGATCCTGTAAAGAACCGCGATGAAGCTGAATCACAAAATGCTAGAGATTCGTCTTGGGACTGGTATACATCCACGGCGTATACGCGTCTCGCTCCAGGTGGCGGTGTGCTGGTTATTCTTACTCGGTGGCACGACGATGATCTTGCTGGACGCCTTTTAAAAGCGGCCACGGACAACGGAGAACAGTGGGAGGTCGTGAACTACCCAGCACGGGCAGAGGTCGACGAACAGTTTAGAAAGACCGGTGAGGCCTTGCACCGTGAGCGATATGACGAAAAGGCTCTAGAGAGAATTGAAAAAGCAGTTGGCCCTCGTGATTGGTCAGCTCTATACCAGCAGAACCCCGTATCCGATGACGGAGACTACTTTACACGGGACATGGTGCAGTACTACGAACGGGACGAAGTAGACCTATCTCAGATGCGATTCTATGCAGCCTGGGATTTGGCAATTGGTAAAAAAGACAGGAATGACTATACCGTTGGTATGGTGGTGGGTGTAGATGAATACGACCAGTTATTCGTGGTCGATGTTGTAAGAGGTAAGTTCGACGGTTTTGAAATCGTTGAGCGTATCCTTGACCTATATGAAGAGTGGCGACCCTCAATTATAGGCATAGAAAAAGGGCATATTGAAATGGCTTTAGGCCCGTTCTTGGAGAAGCGTGTCCGTGAACGGGGGTTATATGAAGCTTATTTCAAGGACCTAAAAACAGGTCGTAGAGATAAAGAGGCTCGCGCGAGGGCTATCCAGGGTCGGATGCAACAGGGTATGGTTTTCTTACCCAAGGAAGAACAGTTTACGGGCCCTTTGGTAGCGGAGTTACTTCGTTTCCCGAATGGCGTACATGATGATCAGGTAGACACACTAGCTTGGCTAGGCTTGATGATGGCAGAGTTTGCCACATATCAGGCGCCCGTTGTCCACGAACCGTCGTGGCGGGATCGTCTATCTAACCTCGGCAAAGATCCGAGAACTAAATCAGCTATGAGCGCATAAATATGAAGAAAAAGTCTAAGTTAAAGCTAACGCCCGAAGAAGAACAAGCAAAAGCATCATATCAATGGGACCGCTATGTAAGAGCCCGTGATAATGGCCACTCTGAATATATACATATGGCTAAAAAATGCGATGACTTCTACAGGGGGGAGCAGTGGCACAACGAGGACATAGATGCGCTGGAAGCTGAAGGTCGACCCGCCCTTACTATTAATACGATTCTTCCTACTGTTAATACAATTCTTGGTGAGCAATCAAGCCGAAGAGCCGACATCAAATTCAAACCACGACGTGGTGGTGAGCAAGAGGTCGCAGATGTATTAACCAAAGTATTTATGCAGGTTGCTGATAACAACAAACTAGACTGGGTTGAGCAGCAGGTGTTTAGTGACGGCCTAATCATGGATGGGAGAGGGTATTTCGATGTCCGTATGGACTTCTCAGATCATGTTGAAGGCGAAGTACGGATCACGGCTAAAGATCCATTGGACGTTCTTATAGATCCAGATGCTAAAGATGCAGACCCAAAGACCTGGAATGAAGTCTTCGAAACCAAGTGGATGACGCTTGACGAGATTCAAGAATCCTATGGCGAGAAGAAGGCCGAGGAACTTAGGTTTATTGCTGAGAACGGCAACAGCTTTGGCCGCGATTCAGTAGAGTTTGAAGAACAACGCTTCGGTGACTTATCTCCAGAAGACGACTTGTTCGGCAGCACTGTTTCGCCGGACGAAGACGACTACGGAGACGTTAGATCACTCCGGATTATCGAGCGCCAACATAAAGTAATGGCTCGCGTAAGGTGTTTTGTAGACCCTAATACAGGTGATTCTAGAGAAGCGCCTGACGCTTGGAACGACAACAAAGTTAAGAAGTTCGCTAAAGAATATGGGCTTACTGTTGTTAGCAAAATGAAACGCAAAGTGCGCTGGTGCGTAACGTGCGATAAGGTCGTGCTACACGACGACTGGTCTCCGTACAATGACTTTACGATCGTCCCTTTCTTCGCCTACTTCCGAAGAGGTAGACCCTTCGGCGTAGTAAGAAACTTATTATCCCCTCAAGAGCAGCTAAACAAGATTGCTTCCCAAGAGCTTCACATCGTTAACACAACTGCTAATAGCGGCTGGATGGTTGAGTCTGGCTCTCTAGTAGGCATGACTGCTGATGACCTTGAGGAACACGGAGCTGAAACAGGCTTGGTTCTTGAGTACGCAAGGGGTACTACCCCACCGCAAAAAATCACCCCCAACAGTATTCCTACAGGGTTAGATAGAATTGCGATGAAGGCCCAAGCTAACATTAAAGCAATATCAGGGATTAATGACTCAATGCTTGGGTCAGATAGCCCTGAAGTATCCGGCGTAGCGATCCAGGCTAAGCAGAATCGTGGCGCGATCATGATTCAAGTGCCTTTAGACAACCTGTCAAAAGCTCGACAGTACTTAGCTGAGAAGGTGTTAAACCTTATACAGACTTTCTACTCAGAAGAAAGACTAATCCAAGTTACTGATGAGTCAGACCCACTTAAGCCTCGCGAAGAAGTCGTGATTAATCAAATGACGCCTGAAGGGCGGATTATTAATGATCTAACCGTCGGCGAGTACGACGTTATTATCTCTACTGCACCTGCACGCGACAGCTTCGACGAAGTTCAGTTCGCTGAGGCACTTGGGCTACGTCAAGCGGGCGTGGCAATCCCTGATGATGCGATTATTGAGTACAGCCATCTCACTAAGAAAGGCGAGCTAGCTAAACGAATACGCATGATGACAGGTGTTGAGCAGTCAGAAGAACAAATGCAAGCAGCAGCTGCACAGCAAGAGATCCAAATGCAGCAAGTACAGCTAGAGATAGCGAAGATGCAAGCAGAAGTTCAGAAGCTACAGTCAGAAGCCGCTGTAAATATGGCGAAAGTACAAGATACGGCAGATGTACAACCACAACTTCGGGTCCAAGAGCTACAGGCTAAGCTGGCGATTAAAGAGCAGGAGCTACAGCTACGAAGAGACCTAGCAGATTTAACTAACCAGACTCGCACGAGTCAATCAGAGACAAACGCTGCAACACGTATCGCCGCAACTGCGATGCAGACCGCAGCTAAGAATCCCACCCAATAGGAGTTTGAAATGAGCGTAGAAGCTAATACAGATGAGAAACTTGAGTTCGACACAATGCCAGGAGCAGATATACCTCAAGAAGAGGCAGAAGAAACACTAGACTTAAGCTTCCCAGAAACTGAAGAAACTGAAGAACCTGAAGCCAGTGAAGACGCCGCAGAACCCGTTGCTGAAGAAAACGTTGCGGAAGAAGAAACAACCACTGAAGAAGAAACTGTTGCTGAAGAAGAAACTGTTGCTGAAGAAGTAGAAGAGGTTGTAACTGAGGACGAGGCAGAAGAGGTAGTAGCTGAAGAACAGCCAGAGCCTGAACCCGCTAAAAAACCTATGGTACCAAAATCTCGTTTAGATGAAGTACTGCATAAGCAAAAAGCGTTACAAAAACAGCTTGATGACATGATCGCCCAGCAGACGCCTGCTGCAGATGCCCCAGAAGAGTATAACTTTGTGGCGAAAGAGGTCGAATACCAAAACGCTGTCCTTGACGGAGAAGCTGATAAGGCTGCTTCTATCAGAACAGAGATTAGGAAGGCCGAAAGAGCGCAAATCGAGTACGAAATGGGTCAAAAAATGACTGATGCAGTATCTCAGAACCAACAGGCAAACGCTTTACAGCAGGCCGCTACCACTTTAGAAGCTGAGTTTCCGATGTTTGACGCTAGAAGCGATCAATATAACGAGGCCCTGACTCAAGAGGTTATTGATCTGAGAGACGCCTTCATTATTAAAGGCGAAAACGCTGTTGCAGCACTGTCCAAAGCCGCAAAATTCGTCATTAGTGAGAATAATCTTGTCGATACGGCTGAACCAGTATCTTCATTAGCTGCCGATACCGCTCCAAAACAGAATGTCGATGAAGTATCACGAAAACGTAAAGAAGTATCACGAAAACTCAAAGCTGCAGATGCTCAACCGCCTGAATTACAAGGTGAAGGCACTGCAACACGTGGTGAGAAGGGGCTAGACCTTTCAAACATGACAGAAGACGAGTTCGACGCACTACCTGAAGCAACATTAAAACGTTTACGAGGAGATATCCTCTAAGAGGTGATCTATGCCAGTAAAGAAAGACCCAAGACTAGCCCGAGCAGGAGTATCGGGCTATAACAAGCCTAAACGGACGCCTAACCACCCTAAAAAGTCACATGTTGTAGTGGCTAAAGAGGGGGACAAGGTCAAGACGATCCGTTATGGGCAACAAGGAGTGTCAGGTGCAGGTAAAAACCCAAAAACTGCATCTGAAAAAGCTAGGCGTAAGTCATTTAAGGCAAGACACGCAAAAAACATAGCTAAAGGCAAAATGTCTGCGGCATATTGGGCAAATAAATCCAAATGGTAGGAGATGGCTATGCCAACAGTAGGTAAAAAGAAGTACCCATACACAAAAGCAGGTAAAACTGCTGCTAAGAAAGCCGCTAAAAAAACAGGTAAAAAAGTAGTTAAGAAAAAGGGGTACTAGTTATGCCTGTAAAAAAGTCTACGGTAAATAAAGCTGGTAACTACACCAAACCCACCATGCGAAAAAACCTGTTTAACAGGATAAAAGCTGGCGGGAAAGGTGGAAAACCTGGTCAGTGGTCTGCAAGGAAAGCACAGATGCTTGCTAAAGAATATAAAGCCAAAGGCGGGGGGTATAGAAACTAATGCCTCTAAAGAAGACACAAAAAAGCCTAAAGAAATGGACTAAAGAGAAGTGGGGTACTAAGTCAGGTAAGAATAGTACTCAAGGCTCTAAAGCTACGGGCGAAAGGTATTTGCCCAAGAAGGCTAGAGAAGCCCTCAGTAAAAAAGAGTACGCAAAAACTAGCGCTAAAAAGCGTAAGGATACAAAAGCAGGCAAGCAGTTTAGTAAACAGCCAAAGAAGGTAGCTAAGAAGACAGCTAGGTATAGGTAATGCATAGGTATATATACATATCACTACTTGTTACGTGCTCAGCTTTAGCTAACAACGATCAGTCAGACGGAAGTCTGAATACTTACAACGGTGAGGGTAGTGTAGTTTCTAGTAATAACACTACTAAAGATGACTCAGTATCTAATACGTACAACGGAGCGGGTTCCTCCTCGGAAATGCCAGTAGGTAGCGCTATCAGCCCGAGTTATATGAGCACCGGCGTGGACACTTGCTTGAAGGGCTCAGGTGGCTCATTACAAACTGTCGGGGTCGGCTTCTCAAGCGGCGCGTATGAAGTAGATCCAAATTGCGAGAGGAGAAGAGATGCGAAACTTCTCTCCGATTTAGGTATGAAAGTAGCAGCAATAGCAAGGATGTGCGAGGACGAAATCGTATGGAAGTCGATGTTTATGTCAGGAACGCCTTGCCCTTTACAGCAAGGCGGTAGACTGGTTGTTGGGAAAAGGGCTTATCTTCTTATGAAGAATGACCCTGAATTGTTTGTCCCCGCCTACGGAAAAATGGGTAGGAAGCTTACAGACACTCAACTTTGGTTTAATGCAGTACTTGGTATAGGTATCGAACCCAATGAAGAACAAAATGATGATAGTGAGTCTGTTAGCGATAAGTTCCGCAGCTCACTCAAATGAACTAGATAACTTAATTGATGCTTCAAGCGCCCTAGTTAATCAGATAGATCGTGGTATCACTCTCACGGGTGCCGCTATGACTTATGCAAGCACCGGCACAGGACTTTCTAATGGGACTTTGTCCGGCTCTGCTCATATTAGCACAGAGCAGCTAGACGCTTACAATAACGCCCTCTCAAGTATGAGTGGCTTCCTCCCGTATGGGTCTGTACAGCTTGAACTCGAGTCATTAGCATCACAAGAACTTGAGTTAATGGACGACGCAATAAGCGCATTTACTGACGTAGTTATTGAGATGGTCCAAGTGGTTGAGGTGGCCGAGATGGCTGAAGATGCAAGCTCACCGGTTGAAGAAGCAGCCGTACAAGAGTTCGTTGTGTTGAATGCAGAGGCCTTAACTATTGATCAAGAGGAAGTTGATACCTATAACCAGAGCCTCGATGACATTGAGACACACGCTAACAATGCAAGCGCGTATTTAGCCGTTGCAGGCAACGAGGACGCTGTTGCGTTTCTCGATCAAACTGTGGAGGACGCTAATACTACAGCCGATCAAGCTAATATTTTCTATGACGCTAACGCGCAATGGCTGGCTATGGGAACTCCAATGCAAAGAAACCTCACTGTCCTAGCCTTGTCTGGCGAGAATACTTATGGGTTCGACCTCTACGCCACAGAGGCGGACATTCTAGTTATTGGGTCAGAGTCTGAGTTCTACTTAACAGGCCCCACTGCCGTTGGGTATAAATGTTTCATGACTCAGGAGGATTGCGAGTGAGCTTAGAAGATACTGAACTAAAGATAGGGAACACCTCATTCAAGGGGGTGTACATTGCAATCCTGTTCAGCCTAGCTACTACGCTCGGTGGAGGCGTTTGGACAGCATCTAGTCTTTATTCACGGCTTGAAGCAGTAGAAGCAACAGTCGTACCCGACATAGTGCCTTTAGAAGAGAAAGTGTTGCTTATTGAGCAAGAGCTGGACGCGAATGACGTTTCAAAACTGCAGGGCAAACTTGCCGAGCTAGGTGTAAACCTTAAAACTATCGCAGGTCAGCAAGAAAAACTACTTTCCGTTAAGGAAGAAGTTAAAGAGTTAAAAGAAAGCGTAATACAGATGCAGACCACTGTAGAGAAAGCTGAATTGATTTTAGATAAAGTGGACAAGTTTGATGTAGAAGTAAACCGTATGAAGAAAGAGATCCAAGATCTTTGGGACGGTATGGACTATTTATCAAACCCGCTCAATTAGTTGTTGCATTGTAATATTAGCTATACTAATATTACTTATACGTCCATCACTACGATATGTGGTCGGCCCGTAGCCGTAAAAAACGTACCTTCGCCTATATAGGCGTAAAACCTGTCGAGATCGCGTCTCGTTAA
>ENA-UZWT01000361-UZWT01000361.1-metagenome-genome-assembly--contig:-Day-1-50m-contig-361_pt1 | contig 14704 bp, 14 predicted proteins | sample MGYA00260338_ERZ794898 | MGnify/ENA metagenome assembly ERZ794898 | reverse complement strand
CGAAAAATTGCTGTTGCCCTGCAACAGATGTGGAAAAAACACCTTAATATAGATGTGGTACTGCTCAATCAAGAGTGGAAAGTCTATTTGGATACAGTCAGTAACCACCATTATGAAATTGCGCGAGCTGGCTGGATTGGTGACTATGTAGATCCTAATAACTTCCTCGATATGTTTTTATGCAACGGTGGTAATAATCGGACCCGATGGTGTAACAATGAATATGATCAAATTATTCTACAGCAGGTGCCCAAAGCAAAAAGCCATCAGCAACGATTAGATCTGTTTCAAAAAGCTGAGAATATTCTATTAGACGAAATGCCGGTTATTCCCATTTATATTTACACCTCTAACAATCTAGTTCACCCTACGGTAAAGAATTTCGGTCACAACATTCTCAACCAAGCCAATTACCGAGAAATGTACCTTGAACCAGAAAAAACTGAGGCAATAGACTAATGCTGCGTTTTACTCTCAGCCGATTACTGCAAGCTATTCCGGTATTACTGGTGGTTATTTCTGTGACCTTTATGCTAATTCATAGCGCGCCTGGAGGGCCCTTTTCAGCAGAGAAAGCGGTACCACCAGAGGTTGCGCGAGCACTTGAGGCCCAATACAACCTAGACCAACCCCTGTGGCAGCAGTACATCAGTTATTTAGGTGATGTTATACAGGGTGATTTTGGTCCCTCATTTAAATATTCAGGGCGCACTGTTAACGAGTTAATTGCCGCAGGCTTACCGGTTACTGCTGAGTTGGCACTCTATGCCATGCTAGTGGCGTTGATTATTGGCATTAGCGCTGGGGTATTTGCCGCTATAAGACCCAACACAATACAGGACTACCTGCCAATGTCGGCAGCTATGTTGGGTATCTGTATGCCATCTTTTTTATTAGGTCCAATATTAATTTTGGTGTTTGGTATCCATCTAGAGTGGCTACCCATTTCTGGTTGGGGCGATATTCCCGGCGACAAAATACTCCCAGCCATTACATTAGGCACTGGCTATGCAGCCTATATAGCTCGTCTGTCGCGCGGCGGTATGTTAGAAGTTTTATCTCAGGATTATATCCGTACTGCCAGAGCCAAGGGCTTATCTGAAAGACTGATTATCTGTAAGCACGCATTGCGCGGTGGTCTAATTCCAGTGATTGCTTTCTTGGGGCCTGCCTTTGCCGGTTTATTAGGTGGCTCCTTTGTGGTTGAAACCATTTTTCAAATTCCGGGCTTGGGGCGCTTTTATGTGACCTCAGCGTTTAATCGTGATTACACCATGATTTTGGGAATGACCATATTTTTTGCTGGGCTCATTATTGTCTTTAATTTAATTTCAGACATGGTTGCTCTGTGGCTAAACCCTAAACTCCGTCAACAGGCGCGAGGAGGACAGTGATGACCGATCCTTCTCAGCATACCGAGCAAGGCAGTTCCTTATGGCTGGATGCCTGGATAAAGCTTCGCAAAAATAAGCTAGCCCTCTCGGGTCTGATAATCCTTTTGTTTTTAATTGTTATGTCTCTATTGACCCCCTGGATTGCACCCTATAGCTACGAAGAACAAAATCTAATGTTAGGCGCTACCGCCCCTTCTGCGGATCATTGGCTAGGCACGGATATCTTTGGTCGCGATATGCTAACCCGTATTATGTACGGCGGTCGGGTATCCCTAATGGTGGGCTTTATTGCCACTGCTGTGGCTCTGGTCATTGGGATTCTCTGGGGTTCGATTGCTGGGTTTGTCGGCGGTCGCGTCGATGCCCTGATGATGCGAATTGTGGATATTATGTATGCCCTGCCGTTTATGATTTTTATTGTATTGCTAATGGTAGTCTTCGGGCGCAATATTTTACTGTTATTTGTAGCTATAGGTGCAGTGGAATGGCTGACCATGGCACGTATTGTTCGCGGCCAAGTAATGACATTACGCAAACAGGAATTTGTCGAAGCAGCCTATTCTATGGGGCTCTCGCGATGGGCGATTATTCGTCGTCATATTATCCCCAACACACTGGGCCCGGTGATCGTTTACACCACACTCACTATTCCCAGCGTAATGTTACTGGAGGCTTTTTTAAGTTTTCTAGGACTGGGAATACAGCCACCGCAAAGTTCATGGGGACTGTTGATTAATTATGGTGTTGAAACTATGGAAGAATATCCCTGGTTACTGATCTTTCCCGGCATCACATTATCGCTAACATTGTTTGCACTTAACTTTTTGGGTGATGGCTTGCGAGATGCGCTAGACCCAAGAGCATCAAAGGATTAAGGCATAGACTATGGCGCTTCTTGAAGTCAAAAACTTATCAATTTCGTTTCACACTAGGCATGGTGAAATCAAGGCTGTTGAGAATGTTAGCTTTTCGGTGGATCGCGGTGAAACCTTAGCCATTGTTGGTGAATCAGGCTCCGGTAAATCAGTGTCCTGCTATAGCCTATTAGATTTGCTTCCGCGCCCTCCCGCAGTGATTGAAAGTGGCAGTGCAAATTTTGATGGCGTTGACTTATATCGCTGTAGTAGCCAGCAAATGCGTCAGTTTAGAGGCAATGATATTGCCATGATATTCCAAGATCCAATGACGTCTCTAAACCCGTTTTTAACGGTTGGCGAGCAGCTCATCGAACCACTAATTTATCATAGTGACAGGTCACAGCGAATCAGTCGAAGCATGGCAAAAAAAGAAGCTATCGCCCTGCTCGACGAGGTGGGTATTATTAACCCTGAGGCGCGCTTTGGCAGCTATCCTCATGAATTTTCTGGTGGTATGCGCCAACGGGTTATGATTGCTATGGCGTTAATTAATAAGCCTCGCCTATTAATCTGTGACGAGCCAACAACAGCTCTCGACGTAACCATTCAGGCGCAGATCCTCAAGCTGATTAAAGCGCTGCAAAAAAATCGTGATGTTGCGGTTATTTTTATCAGTCATGATCTAGCCGTGGTGGCCGGTATTGCGGATAAAGTTTTAGTCATGTGTGATGGCAAGACTGAGGAGCAAAACAGCACCTGTGAGGTCTTTCAAAACAGTAGTAACAGCTACACAAAAGCACTCTTATCAGCCATCCCAAGTGGACCAAAAACCACGAAAAGCTTAGCCCAAGAAGGTTCGCCACTGTTAGAGGTCGAGCAGGTTAAAACCTATTTTACGGACTTTTCTAATCCCTCAGAAAAGGTTGTTAAGGCAGTAGACGATGTTTCCCTTAGCCTTCAAAAGGGTGAAATTTTAGGCCTTGTAGGTGAATCGGGATCGGGTAAATCCACCCTTGGGCGCTCTATATTACAATTAGCACCCTTAACTGCAGGTACTGTGCGTTTTTCTGGTACGGATCTGTCGGCACTGCAACCTAATCAACTTATTCCCTGGCGCCGCAAATTACAGATGATCTTTCAGGATCCCTATGCTTCGCTAAACCCGCGTATGACGGTTTATCAGACATTAGCAGAGCCTCTGCTTTACCACGGCTTGGCCAATAAAAAAACGGTGGCTAAGCAGGTTGAACAATTAATGGATGATGTGGGCTTGGCTCGATCAAGTGTTCTCAAATATCCCCACGAGTTTTCTGGTGGTCAACGCCAGCGTATTGCCATTGGACGCGCCATCGCCACTGAACCAGAGTTTATTATTGCCGACGAACCGGTTTCAGCCCTAGATGTCACTATTCAGGCGCAAATTTTAGATCTTATTTTAGACTTGGTTAAACAGCGCGATTTAACCATGCTGTTTATTTCCCATGATCTGTCTGTGGTGCGTCATATTTGCGATCGAGTGGCTGTAATGCATCAGGGGAAGTTAGTCGAAGAGGCTCCAACAGAAGCTCTTTGGGCGAATCCTAAAATGGACTATACCCGCAACTTACTTAATGCCATTCCAACCTCTAACCTAAGTTAGCGGAGAGATTAATCCCTGTGCCCCTTAAGCCGCAGTAACCATGGGGGTTTTTGGCGAGATACTGTTGATGGTAGTCCTCTGCGTAGTAAAAGCTTGGTGCCTGACAAATTTCACTGGTGATATCACCATAGCCCTTTTCTTGAAGAAGATTTTGCACCAATTTAGCCGAGGCAAGAGCCTGATCTAACTGATTTTGACCAGTGCAGTAAACAGCAGATCTATACTGAGTGCCTCGATCATTACCCTGGCGCATTCCCTGAGTGGGGTCATGAGACTCCCAAAAGACTTTCATTAACGCTGAATAACTTATTTGCTCGGGGTCATAGACCACTAATACCACTTCGGTGTGACCTGTAAGACCAGAACAAACTTCCTCATAGGTTGGATTTGGCGTAAATCCACCGGCATAACCAACAGCCGTTGAAACCACCCCTTCCTGCTGCCAAAAGCGGCGTTCAGCCCCCCAAAAACAGCCCATTGCAAATACGGCCTGCTGTAAATTTCCTGCAAACGGCGGCTGAATAGGCTGCCCAGTGACACAATGACTATGAATAACAGGAATAGGCTGATCTCGACCGGGTAAGGCATCCTCGGCTGAGATCAGGGAGTATTTAAAAGGGTTATTTTGAAACATTGATCATTTCTCAGTAAACATTAGTTCTGTCTACTGCTGAGCAATGTATACAGATCATGTTTTACAGCTGACTGAGACCCAGTTCAAGGTCGTCTTGAATATCACCTAAGTCTTCCAAGCCTACAGCAATTCGAATCAATCCCTGTTCGATCCCAGCATCAGCAAGTGACTCATCACTAAGTCGACCATGAGTGGTGGTCGCTGGATGAACAATCGTGGTTTTTGCATCGCCCAGATTTGCCGTCAGTGATAGCATCTGGGTAGCATCAATCACTTTCCATGCGGCTTCTCGACCGCCTTCAACCACGAAGGAAACCACTGCACCAAAATCCGATTGTTGTTTTTTAGCCAAACTATGACCCGGATGATCAGGCAATCCAGCAAAAAACACCTTACTGACTTTAGGGTGTTGTGACAGCCATACAGCCAAGGCATTGGCACTGACAGAATGCGCCTTCATTCTCAGACTGAGCGTTTCTAATCCTTTGAGAAATATCCAAGCATTAAACGGGCTCATAGTGGGACCGGCAGCACGTAAGAAACCCTGTACCTGTTCCATAAGTTGTGCACTACCAAGAACAGCTCCGCCAAGGGCTCTGCCCTGGCCATCAATATATTTAGTTGCCGAGTGAACCACAATATCAGCGCCCCATAGAAGCGGCTTTTGCAATACAGGCGTACAGAAACAGTTATCCACTACCAGCAGTGCCTTAGCCTGCTTGGATAATTGGCTTAAGGCCTCAAGATCTGCAATTTCAGACAGCGGGTTAGAGGGCGTTTCACAGAAGAACATCTTAGTGTTTGACTGAACAGCGGACTGCCATGCGGCAAGATCTGTCAACGGCACATAGGTGACTTCAACACCAAATTTAGTGATGTATTTATCCATCATAATGCGCGTGCTACCAAATACATCGCGCGAGCAAACAATATGATCGCCTGTTTCAAGCAATGCCATGATAACTGCCAAGCTAGCCGCCATTCCCGATGAGGTAGCCACAGCCTGCTCTGCCTCTTCCATCAACGCAAGGCGCTGTTCAAAGCTTCTTACGGTGGGGTTGGTATAGCGAGAATAGACATTGCCTTCTATTTCATTGCTAAAACTTTTCGCTGCCACTTCAGCACTTTCAAACACATAACTTGAGGTCAGAAAAAGGGCTTCTGAGTGCTCGTTTTCATGGGTAGGCTCATACCCACCCCGAATGGCGTTAGTATCTTGCTGAAATAGCTTNNCATTGTACCTAATTATAAAAATCAACTGACACTATTGTTGTGAATGCCAATGACTGATTCTTTTTTATTGTCTTTTTTTACTTTATTATCATGTTTGGCATCATCATTGCGCATCGCATGAATATGATTCAAATAGGACTCATCTACATCACCTGTAACATAGTCACCATCAAACACTGAACAATCAAAGCGTTTAACCTCAGGATTACCCTCAGTCCCCGATGCAATAAGATCATCGAGGTCTTGATAAATAATCCAGTCAGCACCAATGATCTCACCAACCTCGTCGTCAGTGCGACCATGGGCGATCAATTCATTGGCTGTGGGCATGTCAATGCCATATACATTGGGGTAGCGTACGCCTGGAGCTGCTGACACCATATAAACTTTTTTAGCGCCAGCATCTCTTGCCATTTGGATAATTTCTTTAGACGTCGTGCCTCGCACAATTGAATCATCCACCAATAGAACATTTTTACCCGCAAACTCAAGTTTGACGGCATTGAGTTTCTGACGCACAGACTTCTTGCGCTCTTTCTGCCCGGGCATAATAAAGGTTCGACCAATGTATCGGTTTTTCATAAAGCCTTCACGAATTTTGACCCCCAAACGCTCGGCAAGGGCCTGGGATGAAACTCGACTGGTATCCGGTATCGGAATTACCACATCGATATCGTGATTGGGTTTCTCACGCAGTATCTTATCTGCTAGCTTTTCACCCATACGCAGTCGACACTTGTAAACTGAAATATTATCCATAATGGAGTCAGGTCTAGCAAAATAGACATGCTCGAAAATACAGGGTGATAACTGTGGATTTTCTGCACATTGTTTTAGATGCAACTTGCCTTTGATGTCTACAAACAATGCCTCACCCGGCTCGAGATCGCGGATCAATTCAAAGCCAAGACTATCCAGCACCACCGACTCAGAGACCACTGCATATTCATCGCCCTGATCCGTGTGGCGAACACCAAAACATAGGGGACGAATGCCATTCGGATCACGGAATGCAAACATACCATAATTGGCGATCAGACCCACCACACCGTAAGCACCTCGGCAGCGTTTATGCACCTCAGATACTGAGGCAAAAATATCTTCACTAGTCGGTTCTAGCTTCCCTCTTACCTGTAATTCATGTGCAAAAGCATTGAGAAGAACTTCAGAATCAGAATCTGTATTTAGATGACGAAGATCGGTACGGAAAATATGCTCGCGCAACTCGTCGGCATTGGTTAAATTGCCGTTATGCGCTATGCAAATCCCATAGGGAGAATTCACGTACAGAGGCTGAGCCATTGCTGGGCCCGAACTGCCTGCTGTAGGGTATCGACAGTGTCCGACACCAAAACGACCCACAAGGCGCAACATATGACTGCGACGAAAAACATCGCGCACCAAGCCTTCACCTTTACACTGATGAAGCTCACCATCGCTATCAGTCACCATACCGGCCGCATCCTGCCCTCTATGCTGCAACATGGTTAGTGCATCATAAAGCTCTAAGTTTACGTCTGAATTTCCCGCTATTCCTACAACACCACACATGAGTTACATCCAACCAGTTAATAAATTTTTAATATCATTTGCCGCTTCTCTGCCCCAGCCCTCAAAACTTTGGAACACGGGAATAAGCGATGAATCTTGCCACCAGGGATCCTGTTCCACTGGAATAGCTTTTGGCAATGCAATCACTAGGGCTAAAACAACAATTAGCCCTCTGAATACGCCAAATACTAGGCCTAATGTTCTATCTGTTCCGCCAAGCCCGGTTGAGGATACAAGTCTTCCTAGTAAAAAATTCAGTACGGCGCCCAACAACAGGGTGGCGACAAATAGTCCACCCCAGGCAGCCAGCTGTCTTAGCGAGGCCAATTCAATAAAGTTAACCAACAGAGCAGCGGCAGCTTCGCTAAAGGTCATTGCGACTACAAATGCGGCGACCCAAATAACAAGCGACATAGCTTCTTTAACAAACCCGCGCACTAGGCTTATGAGGCCAGAAATAGCGACAATTATCGCAATACCTAGGTCTGCAACTGCAATATCCATAACCAACTACCTATTTAGGCATGTATTTTAAAACAATCGAATCTGTTGCCAACAATTTATCGATCTCAACCTTATCGGCAATAGCGCTTTGTCGATCAATTTTAGGTCCAATATATACACGGTGGAAAACACTCTTTTGAATCTTCACCGTTTTCAAAAATGTTTTGTATTGTTTAGCTAGGAGCGCTTGCTTGAGCTTTTTAGCCGCGCCTTGGTCCTCATAGCTACCCACCTGAAGATACCAGCGCTGGGGAAAACCCGACTGATCCAAACCATGATATTCAGTATCTTTTTCTTTTACTGGCTGAAGTCGACTCACATCAAAGACCTTATCAATTGCCGAGCTGTCTTTAACCTCAGCAGGACGCTTGGCCGCGGTAATTTCAATGGCATCAATGGTTGGCGCAGGAGGAATTAAACTGTTGCGATCAATTTTTTTGGGGTCAGTAAAGTCGAGTAACAATGGCAGCAAGATAACGCCTATTGCACCGAGCACGATTGCGCCGACAATTCGCTGCTTTAGCCCATCACTCACTTTTAGCCTCCATTGAAATAAATTCTAATACTTTTGCTACCGTATGAAAGGAACCGAACACCAAAACATTGTCAGTTTTTTCAGCTTTTGAAACTGCAGATTTGAATGCTGTTTCAACGGATTCACAAAGCATGCCCTCACCACCGGCATTGTATAACAGTTTTAACAAGGATTGTCCTTTTGCAGCGCGAGAAATACCTGCTAATTCAGCAATAAACCAATAATCGATATGCGATTGTAAACTTGCAACCATTGACTGCCAGTCTTTATCTTCTAAAACAGAGGCTACAGCTATAGTTTTTCCCGATTGTTCGTTGAGATTTTCCGCCAATTTTAGAGCGGCCGCTGGATTATGTGCAACATCTAAGATAATCGGTACTGATTGATATTCCACCTGCTGTTGGCGCCCTGTAATAGGAACATTTTGCAATGCATCCCGGCAGATCCGACTATCTAACGTGCAACCCAAACTGGTGAGCGCCTGTAAAGCGATAGTTTTATTAACGGCTAAGGGGCCATGATTGGCGATTTTATCCACCGATATTGGCTGGTTATCCGCTGTGCAAAGATTCACCGTAAACTGCTGATTTTGCGCTTTATAACCGAAATCCTTGCCAATCCACAAAGTATCTGCCCGAGTATTTTCAACATTGCGTTCAAAATTATCGGGATAATTAGACTCGCCGATAATGAGTGGCCTATTTGCACGAGCAATACCCAATTTTTCCTTTGCGATTTCAGCTCTTGTTTCACCCAACCACTGTTGATGATCAAGATCTACACTGGTTAAAACGGCAACATCAGAATCAATGATATTAGCCGCATCCAAACGTCCACCCAAACCCACCTCTAAGAGCACAATTTGCGGCGATTTCTGGGTAAAAATAATCAAAGCTGCCAAGGTATTAAATTCGAAATAAGTGAGCGATACCTCTTCTCTCAGGGACTCAATTAGTTCGAAGGCAGCGACAATACACTGGTTATCAACGGGTTGGCCATTAAGGCAAATTCGTTCGTTGTAAACTAAAAAATGAGGAGAGGTGAAACTGCCTACAGAATAACCATGGGCTAGGAGGACCGCCTGCATGCTGGCAATACAAGAACCTTTGCCATTAGTACCTGCTACAGTAATTATCTGACTGGCCAATGACGCTGATGAAGCAGTTGACTGAAACCTTTTCCAAACTGTATCAACCCGCTGTAAACCTAGCTCAATTTCACAGGGGTGCCTGCTTTCCAGCAGGCTTAACCATTCCGCTAGAGAGCGGTTAGTCATTAGCAGGTTCTGGCTGACCTGTTAGTTTAGATAGAATACTGCCCAGACGATCGCGCATTTCATGGCGACTGATTATCATATCGATATGGCCTTTCTCCAGAAGGAACTCACTTCTCTGAAAGCCTTTGGGTAGTTTTTGGCGAATAGTTTGCTCGATAATATTAGGACCCGCAAAGCCTGCGCGCGCGCCTGGCTCTGCAACATTGAGATCACCCAACATAGCCAAGCTTGCAGACACACCCCCATAAACAGGATCTGTCATCACAGAAATATAAGGCACACCAGCAATTTTTAAACGCTCTAAAACTGCACTGGTTTTAGCCATTTGCATCAACGAAATAAGTGCTTCTTGCATACGTGCACCCCCAGTTGCGGCAAAGCATACAAAAGGAATTTTTTGCTCTAGCGCCAGTGTTGCTGCCTGGGTGAATTTCTCACCTACGGCATAGCCCATGGAGCCACCGTGAAATGCAAATTCAAAGGCACAGGAGACAATGGGCATTGAATGCAGCGAACCAGACATTGCCACTAGGGCATCTTTTTCACCGGTCTTCTTCTGCGCATCAGTTAATCGATCTTTGTATTTTTTAACGTCTTTAAATCGCAATCGATCGATGGCCACAATATCAGCACCAATTTCTTGTCTACCCTGCTCATCAAGAAACAAGTCCAGACGACGACGGGCACCGATACGCATATGGTGGTCACATTTGGGGCAGATATCTTGGTTGCGTTCAAGCTCTGGACGATAAAGGGGTGCCGCACATTTAGGGCACTTTTTCCACAAACCTTCAGGAACAGCGCTCGATTTATTGTTGTTTGATGATGCAGGACCCGAGGGTCGAATGCGTTTCAGCCAATCCATCAATTTACCTTTTAAACAGTTAGCCAATAATTGCTAATCAATTATCAGAAATTTTGCCTATTCTATCACGAGAAAAGCCCAGTCGATAAGCCAAAGAGATGTAAAAATTACACTTTTGTAATATTTAGCTTATTTTTTAGCTTCCTGAATGAATACTTTGACCTTTTGCGGATCTTTAATCCCCGGACTAGACTCAACACCACCACTGACATCCACCATATAGGGTTTAGTCATTGCCACGGCTTGATTGACATTATCGGCGGTTAGGCCACCCGCTAGAATTAATTGATAGTCGGTAGTTGTGGGCAACCGACTCCAGTCAAAACTATGCCCTGTGCCGCCATAGAGATCATCGCTCCAAGCATCAAATAAAAATCCACCCTGGGCCCTATAAGCAGCAACTTCGGCGTCAATATTTAAACCCTCACGCATACGCACAGCGCGGATAAATGGAAAATCAAATTGATGACAAAACTCTGGGGTTTCATCGCCATGGAACTGAATAAAATCAGGTTTAACCTGCTCAATAACCTGTCTTACTAGGGATTCGCTTGGATTAACCAGAAGCGCAATAGCTAATGATTCGTTAGTCATTGCGGCACGTATTTTCGTCGCCTGCTCAATACTCACGTAGCGCGGACTCTTCTCATAGATCACTAAACCCAGAGCATCAGCACCATATTGCTGTGCCATCTGTGCCTGCTCAGGACTGGTAATACCGCAAATTTTCACACGAACTGTCATCGCTTACTCTTCTGTATTGTTCAATGTTGCAGGTAAAAAAACCGGACCCTTATTCAGCGTAGGCAACCCAAATATAGCCGGATAATCCACCGCCACTAAATAAAGCCCATCGGGGGCAGCTGTTGCAGCACTCTTACAGCGATCACCCTCCGCCAATAAGGTTTTAACCCATAGGGGTTGCTGGCGGGCTGTACCCACTTCTAAAAGAGAGCCTACTATATTACGCACCATATGCAATAAAAAAGCATTGGCAGTAATTTCAAATATTACCAAATTGCCACGACGAAAAACCTTCGCTTGATGAACATTGCGAAAGGGAGAATTTGACTGACAACCTGAACCACGAAAGGCGGAAAAATCCTGTTCGCCCAGCAAATACTCACAGCTTTCCTGCATCAGGGAAATATCTAGCGACTTTTTAACCCAGGTGACCGCACCAGACATAATCGCCGGTCTAGTTGGACTGTTATCAATGATATAACGATAGGTTCTAGCACCCGCACTGAAGCGAGAGTGGAAATCTTGGCTTATTTTATCTGCCCAAAGTAAAGCAATACTATCGGGCAACTGGCTATTGGCACCTTGCACCCAGCTGTAGCCACTGCGTTCTGCTGCGGTATCAAAATGTATCACCTGATGACTGGCATGAACGGCGGTATCTGTGCGCCCTGCGCAGTGAGTAACCACAGGACAGTTGGCGACATAACTTAAAGCTGTTTCAATTTCTTGCTGGACAGAGGGACTGTGTTTTTGGCGCTGAAAACCACAGAAATCTGCACCCTGATACTGAACAATAGCCGCGTACCGAGAAACACCCGAGGGCAACTGTTGTCCCTCCGGCATTCTGCAACCCTCTGTATAAATCCAATCCGTCACAGGCACATCCGTTAACTAGGTTTCAATACTATCAAGGATTTCACGCGCTTTTGCCTTACCCTGTTTATCCGCTTCACTGATAATTTCTTCAAGGATAGACTGAGCACTTTCAATGTCGCCCATTTCTATACATAGCGATGCCATGTCGAGCTTAATTTGTAGCGGATCAATCTCTAAACTGTCTTCTTCAAAGGAAACTGGCTCAAAGTCTTTAGCCAAGGGCTTGGCATGATCGCCGTCTTCGCTTAACTGTGCCTTTAACTCATCGAGACCAGGGAGATTCATGGCTATTTCAGCAGGCTCCTGATTTTCCTCTGACGCCTGTGGCTTATCCCTACCTTTCGCCTCAGCAGGCTGTTCGACAGCCGCAGTGAAAACTTCATCCTGATCATCACCTTCAGCAAAGGGCCCATCGAGCACTGATTCGACAAGTGAATCCTCAGAGGACTTTGAGGGCAAATCCTTCACATGTTTACTTCGATTGATAATAATTGCTATCAAAATAGCCACCACAAAAAACCATAGATCAATGGGCAGCTGCTTTAATTTGGCAATAATTTGCTTTACATCCTGTGATTTCAACTGCGCCAAAAACGGCTCAAGTTGATTAACTGGCTCAACTTGAAGCTGTTGAATTGATGGCTGCTCAACCACCGCCTCTGGCGGCTTATCTTCGACAGAGTTTTCGATTAATAACTTCGAGTCATCCGCTGCCACATCACTAGCGGGTAGCTCTTCTAGCTCAGTATTGGGTAGCTGAAGTGCTGTCTCTGGCTCAACAACTAACAAACTTTCTTGAGTCTTTTCCTCAACATCAACTTCAGTTTCAGCCTTAAGTAGAGCCTTATCCATCGACAGGTCATCAACAGTATTATCCTGTTTTTGAACTAGCTCTTCTGGTACCAGTTCGATTGATTCGACCAGCTGTTCCGTAATCGGCTCAAGCTGTGGAATACTAAGACTAGAATTTTCTTTAGAGACCACAGTCTCTGATACCTCACCCACAACGAAAGTTGCAGGAAAGGTGACCACCGAGCCCTCAATGAGCTTGGTACTATCACCCTCTAAAAAAGCTTCAGGGTTGTGCTCATAAACAGCATCCATTGCCTGCGCCATGGCCATACCCTGAGGGCGCAATCGCAGGGTAACATTCCATAATGTATCGCCTACCACTACGGTGTGACTTGGCTTAATAGCATTGGTCTCTATTTCTTGGGCGATGCCATCGCTTTCTTTCGCCACCACAGAGAAACCCATGGACAAAGTAACTACAAATGCAATCGATCTGCTAAGCAAACGAGCACCTGTCCAATCTGATCTAAATGCCATTATCTGTCTCATAGTATTTCTCATTGTGAGAGCGATTAATTACCGCTCAATCAAAATTCTCAGCATGCGACGCAATGGCTCAGCCGCACCCCATAATAACTGATCACCTACGGTAAATGCAGAAAGGTACTGATCGCCCATATTCATCTTGCGCACGCGCCCAACCGGCACCTGTAGGCCACCAGTNNACAGCCGCTGGCGTTAAATGCTCAACAGATGCCTCTTTGGTATTTGGAACAAATTTAGCCCACTGATTGGCTTCTGCCAGCATAGACTCGATTTCGTCCATAGGGACATCCTGAGTCAACTTTATAGTCAGCGCCTGACTATGACAACGCATAGCACCTACCCTCACACAGAGACCGTCTAAAGGAATAGGATTGCCTTCCAAACCAAGAATTTTGTTGGTTTCCGCCTGATTCTTCCACTCTTCTCGGCTTTGGCCATTTTCAAGCTGTGAATCAATATAGGGCAGCAGGCTTCCCGCTAGTGGATAACCCCAGTTATCAACAGGGAAGCTGTCTGAACGCAATGTATCGGTTACCTGGCGGTCAATATCAAGAATAGCCGATGCAGGATTAGCCAAACTCGCTGCCACAGTTTCTTTGATAACACCCATCTGAGAAATCAGCTCACGCATATTTTGCGCACCTGCGCCCGAAGCCGCTTGGTAGGTCATTGAGCTAGCCCATTCCACTAGGTTGGCGTTAAATAAGCCACCCAAAGCCATTAACATCAGACTGACAGTACAGTTACCGCCAATATAATCTTTAACGCCATTAGCCAAGCCATCCTCAATCACCTTTGAGTTAACCGGATCGAGAACAATAATAGAATTCTGTTCCATACGCAGCGCTGAGGCAGCATCAATCCAATACCCTTCCCAGCCATTGCTGCGTAACTGCGGATAAACTTTCTTAGTAAAATCACCGCCCTGACAGGTGACAATAATATCCATCTGGGATAGTGCTTCAATATCAAAAGCACTTTGTAGTAATGGCGTATCAACACCCACATCTGGTCCTTTTTGACCTGCCTGTGAGGTGGTAAAGAATATGGGCTCAATATCTTTAAAGTCCGATTCTTCGCGCATACGCTCCATTAATACAGAGCCCACCATGCCTCGCCAACCTATAAAACCTGTTTTTTTCATTGTATAAACCTTTTCGATCTTTGTTTCTAAAATTATTTACAGTGCAGCAACTACTGCATCACCCATTTCAACTGTACCTACCAGCTTACAGTCCTCAGTTTGAATATCTGCGGT